>ERZ724515.580-NODE-580-length-14491-cov-25.392145_pt1 | contig 14491 bp, 12 predicted proteins | sample MGYA00376048_ERZ724515 | MGnify/ENA primary metagenome ERZ724515 (study PRJEB28724, sample SAMN07190885) | wastewater metagenome | isolation source: influent of sewage treatment plant in Hong Hong | place: Hong Kong | collected 2016-03-17 ... | reverse complement strand
CATATTCACAAGTTGGTGGATTAGCGATTCTTTATGGTAACTTAGCAGAACAAGGGGCAGTTATTAAAACAGCAGGGATTACAGGAAGTAGAGTCTTTACTGGAACAGCTGTTTGTTTTGATGGACAACCTGAAGCTATCAAAGGAATTGTTTCTGGAAAAGTAAAAGCAGGAAATGTTGTAGTTATTAGATATGAAGGTCCAAAAGGTGGACCAGGGATGCAAGAAATGTTAGCACCAACTTCGCTTATTATGGGAATGGGACTTGGAGACGACGTTGCACTTATTACTGATGGGAGATTTAGCGGAGCTACAAGAGGTGCTTCAATTGGTCACGTAAGCCCAGAAGCTGCTGAAGGTGGAATGATTGGATTATTAAAAGATGGTGATGAAATTCATATCGATGTTGACCAATATATTTTATCTGTAAATCTAAGTGATGAAGAGATTGCAACAAGAAAAGCAAGTTTTGTTCCACTTAAAAAACCTCTTAACTCTTCTTGGTTAGGTCAATATAGAGCTTTAGTTACAAATGCAAGTAATGGAGCTGTTTTAAAAACTGATTTATAATGTTAAATAGGGAAAATGCCCTATTTAACATTAATCTTTTATTAACTATTGATTGGAAAATAGTTTACTCTTATACTTTATAATACTAGAATATTAAAATAAAAAAAGGATATAAAAGTGAAGAAAAAACTTTTAATTATTTCTACATTAATTGCAACTCAATTATTTGCAAAAACTATAGATTTTGAGATGATGGAGAAAAATCCAACAAGAATTAGTCCAAACTCAACAAATGAAATATTATCTTTTAATAATAGCGTAAAAGATTCTATTAATTCTATAGTAAATATTTCCGCTAAAAAACACGTAGATGAGATGGAAAACTTACCTTTACAAATGTTCAATGACCCATTTTTCAAAAGATTCTTCGGAGATCAATTTACTAATCAATTTAAGCAAAATAGAGTTCAAAGATCTTTAGGCTCAGGAGTTGTTGTTTCAAAAGATGGTTATATCGTGACAAATAATCATGTGATTGAAAATGCAGAAGAGATAACTGTAACTATTGGTGATGATACCACTGAATATAATGCAAAATTAATTGGTCGTGATGCAGATAGTGATATCGCTGTTATTAAAATAGAAACAGCTGTAAATTTAACTCCTATTAAATTAGGTGACTCAAATAGTTTGTTAGTTGGAGATGTGATTTTTGCAATTGGGAATCCATTTGGAATTGGAAGTACAGTAACTCAAGGAATTATTTCAGCACTAAATAAAAATAAAGTTGGAATAAATAGATATGAAAACTATATCCAAACTGACGCTTCTATAAATCCTGGTAATTCAGGTGGTGCGTTAGTCGATTCAAGAGGTGCTTTAATTGGAATTAATACTGCAATTATCTCAAAAAGTGGTGGAAACAATGGTATTGGTTTTGCAATTCCTGTTGCTATGGTAAAAGATGTAGTTACAAAATTAGTTGCAGATGGAAAAGTAACAAGAGGTTATTTGGGTGTTGCAATTTCTGATTTAGATAGTGAACTTGCAAAAGTTTATAAAAGAAAAGAAGGTGCTTTAGTTTTAGATATTTCAGCAGAAACTCCCGCTGCTAAAGGTGGATTAAAAAGAGGAGATTTAATTTATTCAATAAATGGAAAAGCTATTAAAGATAGGACTACTTTACAAAATACAATAGCATCTTTCCCTCCTGATGAAAAAATAAAGCTTTTAGTTGAAAGAGATGGTAAAGAGATAGATTTAAATATTATATTAGGAGACAGAGCAACTAGTTTAGCAGAAGTTCAAACAGATAATAATATTTTTCTTGGTGGATTAAAACTAAGTACAATTGATGCTCAGGTACAAAAACAATATAGATTATCTTCTGATGTGGGCGGAATATTAATTGCAGATGTTGAACCAAAATCAAAAGCTGAAAAAGTAGGTTTTCAAGCAGGAGATGTGATAATCCAGATTGAAGATGTTGAAATTAAAAACTTCGTAAATATCGAAACAGCATTAAAAAAATATAATAATAAATACAAAAGAGTTTATATAAATAGATATGGTCAAACTATTCTATTTGTAATTCAATAAAAGGATAAGCCATTATTAAAGTACTTATGATAGAAGATGATTTAGAATTAGCTCAAATCATCACTGATTATTTAAAATCATTTGATATAGAAGTTGTTAACACAGATAGTCCATATAATGGATTATCGATGCTAAATGTACATAAAGATTATCAGTTGATTATTTTGGATTTAACTCTTCCTGAGATTGATGGGTTAGAGTTAATTCCAAAAATTAGAGAAAAATCTGATATTCCAATAATTATAAGTTCTGCTCGTGATGATATTTTAGATAAGGTTATGGGACTTGAAAGAGGTGCTGATGATTACCTTCCAAAGCCATACAATCCAAGAGAATTACAAGCTAGAATTAAAACTATTTTAAAAAGGGTTGATTCAAATAATGAACCTAAGAAAGTAGAGCAAAACTCTTTATTTGAAGTAAAAGAAAATGATATGCAAATCCTATTTAGAGGTGTCGCTTTGACTTTAACTCTTGCTGAATATGATATTTTAAAGTTATTAATTCAAAGAAATCATGGAGTTGTAGCAAGAGAAGATTTTATTTATGCAAGTGATAATATAGAAGATGATTCCTCTTTAAAAAATATTGATGTGATAATCTCAAGAATTAGAACAAAACTAGCAAAGATTGATGAAAATAATACACATATTAAGTCTGTAAGAGGTATTGGATATCAGTTAATATGATAAAAAATATCTCTATTTCTACTTTTGTAAATATTATATTTACATTAGCTTTTATATCTATTTTTATAACTTTTGCAATGTTTATTAACTATGATAAACAAAAACACGAGGTTTCGTTACAAAATAGATATGAGTTAATTGCAGAAAATTTTTTAAGTTCTTTTCAAAATCAACCCACCTTTGAATCTCTTATGGCTTTATATAAAAAATTCCATGTTGTACCAATAGAAGAACGAGATAAAAAACTTGAAATAATCAAGAATGCACAAGAATTAACCATAACTCAGAATTATTTAGGAACATATAGAGTTTATAAATATGATGATATTTATTATATTTATGTTCAGCAATTTGGTTATAACTTGATGTTAAAAGATTCAGCAAATCATAACTATAGTATGGCATTTATTATTGTAGGATTTGCTATTTCTTTATTTACTTTTTTATTTTTATATGAAATTTTAAAGAGAAAATTACTTCCTTTGAAGATGCTAAATAAACAAATTATAGAGTTTTCAAATGGAAATAAAGATGTAAAACTAAACTACGCTAGTAATGATGAAATAGGAACAATTGCTAAAAGTTTCAATGAAGCAATAAATATTATAAATAATCAATCAAAATCAAAAGATTTGTTTATGAGAAATATGATGCACGAGCTTAAAACTCCTATCACAAAAGCTATGTTTATTGCTGAAACTTTGAATGATGAAAACAAAAAAGAGACTTTACAAAGAGCTTTTAAAAGAATGGATGATATTATCAAAGAATTAGCTACAGTTGAAAAGTTAACTTCTAAAAATAGTATGATTTATAAAGAAGAGAGTTCTTTTTTTAAAATATATACAAAAACCTTAGACCTTATGATGATAAATCCTGAAAATATTGCTACAAAAATCAAAGATTTTAAATTTGAAGTTGATATTTACATGATGTCAATTGCTTTAAAAAATTTAATTGACAATGCTATAAAATTTTCTCCAAATAAAAAAGCAATGGTAAATGCTTCCAAAGAAAGAATAGAAATTAGTTCTTTAGGAGAGCCTTTGAAAAATGAATTATCATATTATACAGAAGCTTTTTGCCAAGAAGAAAAAAGAAGTGATGGTTTTGGATTGGGACTTTATATTGTAAAAACCATTGTAAATTTACATGGATACAAACTAGAGTATAAGTATGAAGATGGGAAAAACTACTTTATTATAAACATGATAAAGTAGCTTTTTCCGTCTACTTTCTCACATCTTTCATAACCTCAAACCAATTTCTACTAAAATTCTTTTTAATATATTTTGTTCTATGTGGAACGATACAGCCTGAACAATTTTGATGAATATAATCTTTTCCTATATACTGACTTCCATCGCGTGATTTGATATTACAAACCGAAAAAAGAGTTTTTCCATCAGGCGTTTTCTCAAAACCTTCCATTTTAAATCTAAAGTTTGGACAGGCACATAAATAGCAGTTTAAATCTTCCATATCATGACATTTTTTATTATCTTTATAAAGTGGACAAAAATCTGGTTCATTTTTTACCATATTTTCAAATCTAAAATACTCTATTACTTCATCATCTGATTTATCAACTAATTTCTTCATCACATTTGCGTGTAGTTCTCCTTGTTTTAAAAACCACTCTTCATAAGTCATAGTAAAACTCCTAAAATTAATACAATTATTATAAATATATCAAGCCTTGTTTTAAACTCTAAAGCCTTTAAAACATCACTATTTTCTATATTTTCTTTTCCATCTCCAAAAAAAGGTTTATTTTTTATTTTTCCAAAATATGAAGTAGGACCGCCAAGTTTAACATTTAAAGCTAGAGCATATGCTGATATTGGAAGTCCAGCATTAAAACTTTCGTGTTTTTTCCCATATTTGTAAAACTCTAAAAAAGCTTTTTTAGAAAAAAATAAAAATGCTATTATCAAAGCTGTTATTCTTGAAGGAATATAATTTGCCACATCATCAAGTCTGGCAGAAAACTTACCAAACTTTTCATATTTTTTATTTCTATATCCAACCATTGAATCAAGGGTATTTATAGCTTTATAAACAAAAGCTCCAACTATTCCAAAACATAAAAGATAAAAAAGTGGTGCAATAACTCCATCACTTAGATTTTCAGCGTAAGTTTCAACTGCTGCTTTATTTACATCACTATTTGAAAGTGTTGTTGTATCACGGCTAACTAACATAGAAATTTTATATCTTTTAGTCTCTATTTCATCACTTGAAACCACATCTTTTACAGCATCAAAAAGCATTTTTGATGAAAGAGTAAATGAAGCCAATAAACCTTGAATAAAAATATTATCTATAAATGAAATCAAATAAACAATAATAAAAACTATAAAAATTAAAGTTGTAGCTAGAAGGAAACCTCTAAATATAGAATCCTTATAAAACTTTTTTTCAAACCAAGAGATATAATCTCCCATAAAAATTATTGGGTGTTTCAAAAACTTCAATTTTTGAAATTCTGAAAAAATCATATCTATAATATATGCTATCAAAGCTACTTCATAAAACATCGAACTGACAAATTCCCTATTTTTAAATTTTTTTTTAGTGATATAATTAAATTATCGCAATACTAGCATTACTTTATTAAAAGGAGTCAAAAATGAAAGTATTATTAACAGGCTCAACTGGATATATTGGAAGAAGATTAAAACAAATACTTTTGAATGATGAAAATATAGAATTAAAACTTCTTGTTAGAAATAAAAAAAGTGTTTCATCTTTAAATGAAAATACTCAAATTATTGAAGGTGACACTTTTAACAAAGAGTCTTTAAAAAAAGCCCTAAAAGATGTGGAAGTTGCTTATTATTTGATTCACTCTTTAAGTAATGAAAACTACAAAGACCTAGACAAAATCTCAGCTCAAAACTTTTTGGATGTTGCTGCTCAGTGTGGTGTGAAAAGAATCATTTATCTTGGTGGTCTTGGAGTTAAAGACGAAAATACAAGTGAACATTTATTAAGTCGTATTGAAACAGGAGAGATTTTAAGCTCAAATAAAAATGTTCAAACTATTTGGTTTAGAGCTGGTGTAATAATAGGTTCTGGAAGTGCAAGTTTTGAAATTATTAGAAACTTAACAGAAAAACTTCCAATTATGACAACTCCTAAATGGGTAAACACAAAAGCTCAACCAATAGCCGTAAGTGATGTTTTATCATATTTACACAATGGCTTATATTTGGAAAAAAGAGAAAATTTGATTGTTGATATTGGCAGTGAACAACTAAGTTATAAAAATATGATGTTAAAAACTGCGAAGGTTTTAGGACTTAAAAGAATTTTGATTACCTTGCCTTTTATGAGTATAAATCTATCTTCTTATTGGCTAAATCTTTTTACACCCGTTCCTTTTACCGTTGCAAAAGCTTTGATTGAAGGACTTAAATCAGAGGTAATAATCCAAAATGACCACGCAAAAAAATATTTTCCAAACATAACTCCTATCTCTTATGAACAAGCTGTAAAAAACGCCATAAAAGAGATAGAAGAAAATCAAGTAATCAGCAGATGGAATGACAAAGGCGATGGAGTTTGGGAGAAAAATGCTCAAAATGAAATCTCAAAAGCAGTTTTTATCGATAGAAAAGAAGTAGATATTTCAAATATAGAAGCTTCAAAAGTTTATCAATCATTTATAGGAATTGGAGGAGTTAATGGCTGGTTTGACTTTGATTTTTTATGGGAATTAAGAGGAATAATTGATAAATTAATCGGTGGAGTTGGACTTAAAAGAGGAAGAAGAAGCCAATGTGATTTAAGAATTAGTGATTGTTTAGACTTTTGGAAAGTTGTGGATTTACAAAAAGATGAAAGGCTTTTACTTTATGCCCAAATGAAAGTTCCAGGGGAAGCTTGGCTTGAGTTCAAAATCAAAGATAACAAACTAATCCAATCAGCCTACTTTTATCCAAAAGGTGTTTTTGGAAGATTGTATTGGTATGCTTTAGTTCCATTGCATTATTTTGTATTTAACAATATGATAAAAAGTATAATCAAAAAGGCAAAAGCTCTTTAGCTTATGCTTTTTATCAAGTGTTCTACATCTAATTTTGCTTTTAATGTAGAAATAAAATTATCTACCGTTTGTTTTTTGTACTCTTGAAAATTAAAACCTACATAATCACTTTTTATTGATTTAAAATATTTTGTTCGAAACTCATTGTTATCAAAAATTTGATGTACAAATGTACCTTTGAAATTTTGTTTTTCAAAAGATAGAGGATAATTTTTGCAAACTCCATGGTGTATTTCAAATCCCTCTATTTTCTCACCAAATAACTCATAAGTTTTTTTCTCTAAAATTTTCTCTTTTTCAAAAATAATATTATCGGGAATAAAAGCAAATCCTTCCTCTTTTATAGGCTGTTCATTTTCTAAAGCATAAATATCATTTAGTGATTCAAACATCATTTCATATCCACCGCAAATAGCGCAAATATCTTTTTTATAATTTTTTATTTGCTCAAAAAGTCCCATTTCTTTTAACCATTTTAAGTCTTTTATTACAAGTTTACTTCCTGGCAAAATCACCAAATCAAACTTTTCTAAAGAGATATTAGAACTCACAAACTCCACAAAAACCTCATCATCAGCAATCAAAGGCTCAAAATCATTGTAATTACTCATATAGGGATAGGCAATTACGGCAATATCTAGTTTTTTATTTTTGGGTTGTTGAACAAAGTTTTTCAAAGATGCACTATCTTCAAATCCTAAATTAAAAGGCAAATATGGCAACACTCCTAAAACTGGGATTTTAAAATCATCTTGTATAATTCTAATTCCCTCGTCAAAAAGTGTTAAATCTCCTCTAAATTTATTTACTATCACACCTATTACATTTTTTCGCAAATGCTCTGGTAGTAGATTGTAAACTCCCCAAATAGAAGCAAAAACCCCACCTTTTTCTATGTCTGCCACTAAAATGATTTTTGTGTTGTATTGCGTGGCTATAAAAATATTAGATAAATCTTTATCCATTAGATTTAACTCAACGGGACTTCCTGCACCCTCACAAACAACACAATCATACTTTGCATCCAAATAATCAAAACATCGCTTTACAGCAGGTTTAAGTAAGTCTAAATCCCTATAATATTCCCTAACATCTTTAGAAGTTACTACTTTTCCCTCAACGATAAGTGAAGCTGAGTTTCCACGACCTGATTTTAGTAAAACTGGATTTAGATGATATGAAGTTTCCACACCCAAAACCTCAGCTTGAAAATACTGAGCAATAGCAATCTCACTTCCATCATCACAAACATGAGAGTTGTTTGAAACATTTTGAGCTTTAAAAGGAGCTACAGAAAAACCCAAATCTTGAACTATTTTTGCTATTACAAAAGTTAAAGTTGATTTTCCTGCATCTGAACTAGTTCCAAAAATAGAGATATTTTGCATATTTATTTATATCTTAATTGATAAGTTATATCTCCAGCTCCAACACCCAAAAAGATTCCTTCTTCATAAGTTTTAATAATTTTTTCATCTTTTATAAGTTCTATTTTCCCATTTGTAGCGATGATTTTATCAGCAAAAATTGGATTGTAAGAGGCAAATTCTTTTGGAAAATCTATATCTATTTTTTTCTCTCCAGGAATTGTCCAAATAGGTAAAATAATTAGTTCATCACATCTTCTAAAACACTTTTTAAATCCTTCAAGATTATCACTTGTTCTACTATATTTATGTGGTTGCCAAAGAACTACTCTTTTATTTAGATTTGTAAGATTGTCATATAACTCAATTGATTTCATCGTTGCTTCAATTTCTGTTGGATGATGTGCATAATCATCAATTACTACAAATTTTTCATTTGCTTGAACAATATCAAATCTCTTTTTAATCCCTTTGTAGTTTAAAAGATTTTTTCTAATAGTTTCAACATCTAGTTCATTTAAAGCTGCCAATATTGCCAACGAAGCATTTGAAGCCATATGAAAACCGAATCCCCAAACTTCAAATGTTCCTAAATCTTTTAAATCAAACTTTGTACAAGGTTCTCCATTTTTTAGAGTGTAACAAAGATTTTTAATATCTTTTGACGGATAAAGACAAACTGCATCTTCAATTTTTAGTTTAGCAATATCTTTATCTTCTGCATTTACAACTCTCTTTTTTGCAAGGCTTAAAAATCTTTCATAAGAGCCATAAAACTTATCATAATCATAATGGTAATATTCCATATGCTCAGGTTCAGCATTCGTAACTATTGCACAATAAGGATTTGAAAGTAAAAAAGAGGCATCAGATTCATCTGCTTCAAAGGCAATTAAATCATTTACATATCTAAAGTTTGAACCAAAATCTTTTGAAATTGCCCCAATTAATGCAGAACTTTCTAAGATTGAAGCTAAAATTGCCGTTGTTGTTGATTTTCCATGCGCTCCAGCTACACAATAATTCTTTTTATCTCCTAAGATAATTGGTAAAGCTTCTTTTCTTGAAAGAGTTCTAATTTGTTTTAATCTTGCTTCTATTAACTCTGGATTTTCATCTGTAACAGCCGCTGAATAAATAACTAAATCAAAATCATCTTGCATATTTGAAGCACTTTGAGGACATGATACTTTTATACCTTCATCTTCTAAAGCCTTTGTAATCAAAGAACTCTTCATATCTGAACCACTAATTTCATGACCATCAAAATTTAAAAATCTAGCTAAGGCAGAAAGACCAATTCCACCAATTCCTATAAAATGTACTTTCAATTAATTTCCTAATAAATGTTTTAATTTTTTGTATTCAGTAGCTAAAATATCTTTGTTTTCATTCAAGAACTCTTGATTATCAAATCTAAAATTCATAATGAAATAGCCGTATTTTTCATCACTTACTTCTGCTTCTAAATCAACTCTTGTATCATAAAAATCATCTAATTGGATTTTCGAAGATAAAAAAACTATCAAAATATTTAGAGCTTTTTCCAAAACTTCATCTTCAAGAATATTTGCTATTACAAAAATTAACTCTTTTGCTCCATCAAAATTATCATGAGACCATTTCTCAATCGCATGCTCATATAAAGCTCTTACATAAAGTAAATTATCTCCTTCTAAGGTTAATTTTTCATTTTTATTCAATATTTTTTCAACATTTGAAAATGCTGTTTTTAAAATTTCTTGATATAACTCATTTAAATCATTTTCATCTAAATCCAAAACTAACATCGAATCCAATGTCTCATACATTAAACCAATATCACCAGCTTTCATAGAATTAATTCTTGTTTCTTCTATATATTTTAAAAAATCAGGGTTTGTTCTTGCTTGAAATAGTACTTCTTTATCCATCTATAAAATCCTTTAATCTTTGTAAAACTTCTTTTGTTTTTTCTTCATTTTCAACAAGAGCAATTCTGATATACCCTTTTCCTAAACCATTTCTTCCTAAAAAACTTCCTGGAAGTACTTTGATATTTTTTTCTTTATATAAACTTTTTGTAAATTCCAGTTCATCTTCTACTTCTAGCCAAATGTAAAAAGTTGCTTCTGGAATTGGCGTTCCTAAAATCTCATTAGCTATTTCAAAATTTCTTTTATATATTTTTCTAAACTCTGCCACATGATTTTGGTCGTTCCAAGCAGCCGCAGCTGCTTCTTGAAGAGGAACAGGACTTGCACATCCAACATAAGTTCTATATTGTAAATAGTTTTTCAAAATATTTGCATTCCCTGCAATAAATCCACTTCTTAATCCTGGTGCTGAACTTCTTTTTGAAATAGAATTCATTACTAAAACATTTTTAAAATCAATATTTCCTACTTTTATAGAAGCTTCTAAAAGAGATGCTGGTTTTTTATTTTCATCAAAATAAATTTCAGAATAACACTCATCGTTTACTAAAATAAAATCAAACTCCAAAGCTTTTTTAACCCACTCTCCCAATTCTTCAACACCCATTGAAGCTGATGTTGGATTATTTGGAAAGTTTAAAATTACTAAATCACATTTTTTTAACTCTTCATCACTTAGTGTTGCTTTAAAATTATTCTCTTTTGTTAAATCAATATGAATAACCTCTGCACGACTAGCAATCGCAGCACCTTCATAAATTTGATAAAAAGGATTTGTAAATGCCATAACAGGCTCTTTTTTGTCAAATAAAGCGAATTGTGGAAAGTTAAATAAAACCTCTCTTGTTCCAAATGTTGGAACAATTTGACTGATTTGTAAAGATACATTAAATCTAGTTTTTACGAAATTAATCATAGATTCTCTTAAAAATGGTTCCCCAATAGTTGATGGATATTTTCGTAAAAGGGAGCTTGTCTCTTTTAATTTATCTTGAATAAAAGCTGGTGTTTCAAATTTTGGTTCACCTATTGTTAAAGCTGATAATTCATATTTATCATTTGGGATTATCCCTTCTAATAACTCATTTAATTTTTCAAATGGATATTTTTCAAAATTCATAAAATTTATTTCCTTATAGTTTATTCTTCAGATATTGGAATTAGTAGTTGATTAAATTTATCCATATCAAAAGCCAAAAAATCGCTATTTGTATAGAAAAATTTAAAGGCTATTCTCTTTTTAAACATAGCTTCTTTTAATGGCAAAATTTGTAGCATATTTCTTTGTTTTTTTAGTTCTCTGATTGGATTTTCTCCACTTGTAACTATTTCTAGCTTTTCGTTAAATATTTTTGCTAAGTTCTCAAAATGGTCTAATAATCCTGATTTGCTCTCTTTCTCTCCAATTGGGTCCAAATCAAATATTTTTGTTTTGATTTTTAATTGGCTTGAAATATCAAATACAATTGGAGATATTTGTTCATAAGAGTGAGTATCATTTAATATAACAACTGTTCTTTTTACTGATTTTAATTTTTCTTTTCCAAATTTAAAAATAGGAATTTTTAGTTCTAAAACAGATTTTACTTCATTTTTATTTTTAAACATTTCTTGTGTTAATATAATCATACCAATATTATTTTTTCTTGAATCTTCTTTGATAAGTTTGGAAAAGCCTTTATTTGCATAATCTATTTGCAAAATAATATTTGAAAAATGTCTTATTTCATTTTTGATAAAATCCATTATCTGAACAGTTGTAGGACGGGTAATTCTAACTATTAATAAGTTATTTTTTAGTTTTTGATTTAGATATTTAGCTTCATCAATTGCTTTTTTTACACCATTTTCATCTTCTAAATATAAATCCAAATATAAATAAATATTTGTTCCAAATGGCATTGGAAATTGTCCTTGAGTTTTTCCAATAGCATTATATACCTGCATTAAAACCTCTGGTTTTCCAATAACTAAAATAACATCATTTGGTTTTAAAACTAAAGAAGGCTTAACGGTAATCATCTTTTGATTTCTATATAAAGCAAAAATTTTCCACTCTTTTTGTTCAATGGAACCAATATACCTATAAGCATAAGAGCTACCAAAAGGAACTCTAATTTCCATTATTTCACCTTGTCTTAATCCAATATTTTGAGCTAAAACGGGAACATTAGGAAGCTTTTCAACCATTCCATTTGCTAAAACTTCAATTCCTCTATAAATCCTTACCAAAGGGTCATTTATTTTCATTCCCCAATAATCTAATACTGTCATTTGAAGATTTTTTGTATGTTCTTTAATATTTTTTATAACATTTAACATTTCATCTTTTGAATTAAGTGCTATTAAAACTTCTGTATGGATTTTTTTGTCTAAAACCATTGAAAGTTTTGATTTAGAAGTTGGATCAAATTTGTAAAAAGTAAAGTTCGAAGGTTTTTGAATAGGTAAAATTGCATCACTCATATATATAACATCATAACTGTTATCGCCTGTATTTGCTTCAACAATTCTCTGCATTAATTTTTTTGCAACAATACCATCTAATATAATTAATATTTTTTTCATGCGGGATTATATCTTTTTAGTACTAAATATTTAATGTATAGCTATTTTTTAGGTATAGCAAAAATAAATTTAGCTCCATTTACACTATTTTCTACAAGTAATTTCCCCTGCATATTTTTTTCCATAATCATTTTTGACATATAAAGCCCTATTCCTGTGCCTTGTTTTTTATATTTTGTTGTGAAATATGGTTCAAATATTTGATTCATAATATTTTTATCTATTCCACCAGCATTATCTTCTATTGATAAAAAACCAAATTTTTCATCTTCATAAGTTTTTATATTTACGAAAGGTTTTTCGATTTTATTTTCTATTAAAGCATCTTTTGCATTTGCTAATATATTTAATATGGCTTGTGAAAACTCATTTGAGTATCCATATACTTTTTGTATATGTTTAAAATCTTTTTCAATTTTAATATAATGAAAAGCAAAACTTGCATTTATTAAATCTATTGTTTGAACGACTATTTCTTCAATATTAAAATATTTCTTTTCTTTATTTGGTTGAAAGAAATTCCTAAAATCATCAATTGTTCTTGATAAATAATTTGAGGATTTAATAATACTATCTAACTTTTCTATCTCTGATTCTTGTGTTGAAATTCCAAACTGTTTTTCAAGTTTAATTCCACTTGCACAAGTAGTAATTAAAGATAAAGGTTGTCTCCATTGATGAGCTATATTTCCTATCATTTCACCAGTTGCTGCTAATCTTGATTGCTGAATTAATATATTTTCTTGTTGAATTCTTTTTTCAATTTCCTCTTTTATTCTTTTATCAAGATTTCTATTTAACTCTTCCAACTCATTTTTTTTAAAGTATAAAAGTTTATTCGAAGTAGCTAATTGCTTGGTTCTTTGATTTACTTTTTCTTCTAGTTCCTCGTGAGATGATTTTAATTGAGTTTGTGTTTGTTCAATTGCAATTATCATTTTATTAAAAGTATTTGCTAAAGCTCCTAGTTCATCATTACTTTTATAATTACTTCTTACTTCTAAATCCCCCATAGAAATTTTATTGGCGATATTGTTTAATTCAACAATTGGATTTGAAATTGATTTAGAAAAAGTATAAGAAATAGATATCGAAATAAGTAGTAATATCGCAAAAAATGTGAAAAAATCAATATAAATACTATTTAATCTATTATTGTACTCTTCAAGACTCATACTTAGATGAATCCATCCCCACGGTACTCCTGATATATAAATCGGTGCAACATAATGAAAAACTTTCTCTTGTAGTATTGAAGACTCCAATAATGAAAAAGTATCATGTTCTTTTTGTAAATCATTAAAATTTTTTTCTATTTTATCATCATAACTCCAAGCATTTTTTTTTATTATGATGTAAGAATTTTCTTTTTCTGAAATGATTATATTTTTCAATTTCTCATTATTTTTTATATATTCTGTTGAAAACTCAACAATAGAAGCTCTATCCTTTAGTATTAAAGAATCAGATAAAACAAAAAGAATTAATTTATTTATATTTTTTACTTCGTTTTCCAAAGAGCTAATAAGCATCTTTTTTTGTATAGAAATTGAATAAACAGCAAAAGAAACACTAATAAATAATAAAGATATAAAAAATAGTTTGAAAATCTTTAAAAATATTGAATTCTTTGATAGTATCATTTATTGTACTTCTTTTGTAATTTTGCATATTCATCATAAAAATCTTCAATCTGTTTTAAATCTTTAAATTCAACAAATGAAAGAGAATCTATACTTATTAATTTTAATAATTCTCTAAAATCATTTTTAAAACTTTCATCATTTAATAG
>ERZ724515.575-NODE-575-length-14549-cov-16.627156_pt1 | contig 14549 bp, 14 predicted proteins | sample MGYA00376048_ERZ724515 | MGnify/ENA primary metagenome ERZ724515 (study PRJEB28724, sample SAMN07190885) | wastewater metagenome | isolation source: influent of sewage treatment plant in Hong Hong | place: Hong Kong | collected 2016-03-17 ... | reverse complement strand
GCGGTCAGTGCGATCGGCCGCGTCGCCGTCCTGGCGCAGGAACAGGTCGGTGCGCGCGTTGATCACCACGTGCACCCCGGCCGCGTCGGCCGCCGCCCGCAACGCGGCCACCAGCTCGGCGTGCTCGGCCGCGGACGCAGTCGCTTGCCCTCGCTGTGCACGGTGTCTTCGACGTTGAGGCCGACGGCGCCCGCACCCAACAGACCGTCGACGAGCCGACGGCCGGACTGCCCGTAGCCGGACTCGACGTCGACGGACACCGGAACGTCGACCGCCGCGGTGATCTGCTCGACGCGGGCCAGCAGGTCCTCGAACGACATGCCCTCGCCGTCCGGCTTGCCGACCGAATCGGCGACCGGGTGGCTGCCGACGGTCAGCGCCGCGAAGCCGGCGTCGACGGCGAGCCGGGCCGACCAGGCATCCCACACCGTGGGCAGCACCACGGGATCACCGGGCTGATGAAGCGCCAGCAACGTTTCGGCGCGCTGGGCGAGGCTGTTCTGATCGGGCACGGCTCACTCCTTGTCTGGGCGGGGTTTCCAGCGGTGCAACACGGCCGTCCCGGGAGTCTTACCGAACGTGACTTCTCTCACGTTCGGCGCGGGGCGTCGTTAGCATCGGATGCGTACTGTGATCTGTGACACCTCAGTTTTCCAAGGAGTTCCCGATGTCCGCCAGCACTGAACTCGCCGAACTTCACCACCTGATCGGCAGCCTGCGGCGGTGTGTGACCTCGTTGCAGTCGCAGTACGGGGACTCGCCGCAGCTGCGACGCGTCGTCAACGACACCGCGCGAATCCTCAACGACGTCGAACTTCTCGAGATCGACGCCGCCGAACTCGGCCTCGGCGAGCACACCGTGGTGGTCTCCGCCGAGAAGATCCCGATCCCGGACACCCCGTACGACACAGCCTTCTGGCGCGACGTCGACGACGAGGGCGTCGGCGGGCACAACCGACGCTGACCCGCCTGCACACCGGTGCCGTGATCTAGGTACGCTCCGAGAAGTTTCTGCGAAGGGGATCACAGTAGATGAGCGCACCTGCGGCGAACCGCCCTGGCACCGGCGTCTTCTCGGCCGGTCGCGCCGAGATACCGGCACGCACACTCCGTACCGACAACTGGCTGAAGTCACCGATCGTCGTCGACCTGGGCTTCGCCGCGTTCATCATCTACGCGACGGTTCGCGCCTTCCAGCGCGACCACTTCTTCGTGGAGAAGTACCACTACCTGACGCCGTTCTACTCCCCGTGCCTGTCCGTCAAGTGCGGCGAGGCCAGCGAGTTCTGGCCGCAGATCCTGCCCGCCTCGGGGCCGCTGTCGCTGCTGCCCTACGCCCTGCTGTCGCTGCCGTTCCTGTTGCTGTTCCGGCTCACCTGCTACTACTACCGCGGGGCCTACTACCGCTCGGTCTGGCAGGCGCCGACCGCATGCGCGGTGGCCGAGCCGCACGCCAAATACACCGGCGAGACCCGCTTCCCGCTGATCCTGCAGAACCTGCACCGCTACTTCTTCTACATCGCGGCGATCATCTCGGTGATCAACACCTGGGACGCCATCAACGCCATGCACTCGCCGTCCGGGTTCGGGTTCGGCCTGGGCAACGTCATCCTGTGGGTCAACGTGATCCTGCTGTGGACCTACACGATCTCCTGCCACACCTGCCGGCACGTCATGGGCGGCCGGCTCAAGCACTTCTCCAAGCATCCGGTGCGCTACAAGTTGTGGACCGAGATCAGCAAGCTCAACGTCCACCACAAGAAGTTCGCGTGGATCACGCTGGGCACGCTGATGTTCACCGACTTCTACATCATGCTCGTGGCCAGTGGCACGATCTCCGACCTGAGATTCATTGGCTGACAAGCGAATCCCCTTAGTTCTAGTGAGGTTTCATGGCAGGGTCTGAGGCTCTTGATTCGAGCGCCGCACCGGAGATCGAGCGGCACTCCTACGACGTGATCGTGATCGGCGCCGGCGGCTCGGGTCTGCGCGCGGTGATCGAGGCCCGGGAACGGGGCCTGCGGGTGGCCGTGGTGACCAAGTCGCTGTTCGGCAAGGCCCACACCGTGATGGCCGAGGGCGGCTGCGCGGCCGCCATGGGCAACGCCAATTCCAAGGACAGCTGGCAGGTGCACTACGCCGACACCATGCGCGGCGGCAAGTTCCTCAACAACTGGCGGATGGCCGAGCTGCACGCCCAGGAGGCCCCGGACCGGGTCTGGGAGCTGGAGACCTACGGCGCGCTGTTCGACCGCACCAAGGACGGCCGGATCAGCCAGCGCAACTTCGGTGGCCACACCTACCCGCGGCTGGCCCACGTCGGTGACCGCACCGGCCTGGAGATCATCCGCACCCTGCAGCAGAAGATCGTCTCGCTGCAGCAGGAGGACAAGGCCGAACTCGGCGACTACGAGGCGCGCATCAAGGTCTTCCACGAGTGTTCGATCACCGACCTGATCAAGGACGGTGACCGGATCGCCGGTGCCTTCGGCTACTGGCGCGAGAGCGGCAAGTTCATCCTGTTCGAGGCGCCCGCGGTGGTGCTGGCCACCGGCGGCATCGGCAAGTCGTTCAAGGTGTCGTCGAACTCCTGGGAGTACACCGGCGACGGCCACGCCCTCGCGCTGCGGGCCGGGTCGTCCCTGATCAACATGGAGTTCATCCAGTTCCACCCCACCGGGATGGTCTGGCCGCTGTCCGTCAAGGGCATCCTGGTCACCGAGGGTGTGCGCGGTGACGGCGGCGTGCTGAAGAACTCCGAGGGCAAGCGGTTCATGTTCGACTACATCCCCTCGGTGTTCAAGGGGCAGTACGCCGAGACCGAGGAGGAGGCCGACCAGTGGCTCAAGGACAACGACTCCGCCCGGCGCACCCCTGACCTGCTGCCCCGCGACGAGGTGGCGCGAGCCATCAACAGCGAGGTGAAGGCCGGCCGCGGCAGCCCACACGGTGGGGTGTTCCTCGACATCGCCACCCGCATGACGCCGGAGGAGATCAAACGCCGGCTGCCGTCGATGTACCACCAGTTCCTGGAACTGGCCGAGGTCGACATCACCAAGGACGAGATGGAGGTCGGGCCGACCTGTCACTACGTGATGGGCGGTATCGAGGTCGATCCCGACACCGGCGCCGCGGCGACCCTGGGCCTGTTCGCCGCCGGTGAGTGCTCCGGCGGTATGCACGGCTCCAACCGGCTCGGCGGGAACTCGCTGTCCGACCTGCTGGTGTTCGGCCGCCGGGCCGGGCTGGGCGCCGCGGACTACGTCCGCGCGTTGTCGAGTCGGCCGACCGTGTCCCAGGAGTCGGTCGACGCCGCGGCCGAACTGGCGCTCGCGCCGTTCAAGGGCCCGCAGGGCAAGGCCAAGCCGGAGAACGCCTACACCCTGCACGCCGAACTGCAGCAGACGATGAACGACCTGGTCGGCATCATCCGCACCGCGGCGGAGATCCAGGAGGCCCTGGACAAGATCGAGGAGTACAAGGCCCGATACCGCAACATCGAGGCCGACGGGAAGCGGCCGTTCAACCCCGGCTGGCACCTGGCCATCGACATGCGCAACATGCTGCTGGTCAGCGAGTGCGTGGCCAAGGCCGCGCTGGCGCGCACCGAAAGCCGCGGCGGGCACACCCGCGACGACTACCCGGCGATGGACGCCGAGTGGCGGCGCACGCTGTTGGCCTGCCGGGCCGCGGATGATTCCCCGATCCCGGAGATCACCGTCACCAAGGAGGTCCAGCCGCCGATGCGACCGGATCTGCTCGAGCTCTTCGAGATCGAGGAGCTCGGCAAGTACTTCACCGACGAGGAGCTGGCGCAGCATCCGGGACGGAGGAACCAGTGACCTACCAGGCAAAGCTGCGCGTTTGGCGGGGCGACGACGAGGGCGGCGGCCTGCAGGACTACGAGGTCGGAGTCAACGAGGGTGAGGTCGTTCTCGACATCATCCATCGGCTGCAGGCCGAGCAGACCCCGGACCTCGCGGTGCGGTGGAACTGCAAGGCCGGCAAGTGCGGCTCCTGTTCGGCGGAGATCAACGGCCGCCCGCGGCTGATGTGCATGACCCGGATGTCGACCTTCGACGAGTCCGAGACCGTCACCATCACCCCGCTGCGGACCTTCCCGGTGATCCGCGACCTCGTCACCGACGTGTCGTTCAACTACGAGAAGGCCCGCGAGATCCCGGCGTTCGCGCCGCCGAAGGACCTGCAGCCCGGCGAGTACCGGATGGCGCAGATCGATGTGGAGCGCTCCCAGGAGTTCCGCAAGTGCATCGAGTGCTTCCTGTGCCAGAACGTCTGCCACGTGGTGCGCGATCACGAGGAGAACAAGAAGGCGTTCGCCGGTCCGCGGTTCCTGATGCGGGTCGCCGAGCTGGACATGCACCCGCTGGACACCCTGGACCGCAAGGACATGGCCCAGGAGGACTTCGGGCTGGGCTATTGCAACATCACCAAGTGCTGCACCGAGGTGTGCCCCGAGCACATCAAGATCACCGACAACGCGCTCATCCCGATGAAGGAGCGCGTGGCGGACCGCAAGTACGACCCGGTGGTGTGGCTCGGCAACAAGCTGTTCAAGCGCTCGAACTGAGGTCGGTTCGCGGGATCCCGCAGGATTTCCCGCATTGCGTTGATGTTGGACCGCATCGGGGTAGCCTGCGGTTCATGGGAACCACCCACAGCGTCAACGAGATTCGCACCGCGATCCGTGAGCTCTCCGCGCGCGCCGACCTCGCGCGCAAGGAGGGCCGCCCCGATGATGCCGCCGAGATCGAGCGGCGCATCGACGGCTATCGCGGCGAACTCGCCGAGCGACCCTGACGGTCTGCCTCCGATGGGCTGGGCTAGTTGCCCAGCCTGCGGAAGGTGCTGCGGTGAAACACGATCGGCGGCACGTCGCCGTGCACGGTGATGTTGCTGATCCGCAGGATCACGATGGTGTGGTCGCCGGCGGGCACGGTCTGCTCGATCGCACTCTCCAGCCACACGCACGTGCCCTTGACGAAGACGGCGCCGGCTTCCGATGACTCCGTCTCCAGACCGGCGAAGCGGTCGCCGGTCTTGGCGGCCAGCGTGCGGGCCGCCGTGTCGTGGGCCTCGCCGAGCACGCTGATGCCCAGCACCGGGACATCCTGAAGTTTCGGCCAAGTCTCCGAGGTGTTCTGGACGCAGAACGACACCAGCGGCGGGTCCAGCGAGACCGGAACGAACGTGCTGGCGGCCAGTCCGACCCGGGTTCCTTCGACTTCGGCGGCGATGGCGATGACGCCAGTGGGAAAGTGGCCGAACGCCTCCCGCAGGGAGGCGGGGCTGAGGTCCGTGCTGGTCATCTCCCGCTCTCGCTCAGGTCACGATCAAGGCAACCCTACCGGCGCCCATGGCCACTGTCACCCGTGCGAATCCCACTGATCGGGAGTCGGTGGCCGTGGCCGGCGAAACCGGGCGTCTACCCTAAATCCCCAGCTCAGACCGCATCGGAGCGGTGGACCCGGGTGCCGACCAACCGTCGGGTTAGTTAGGTGATGAAATCTACGTCACACTGGCTTGATTTGAAGTTACCGGACGGTATAGTTAGCCACGTTACTGGTGGGTAACTTAGAACCGAGTACCCAACCACAAGTGGCGTTCTCATCGAGGAGGAATAGTGAGCCACTACAAGAGCAACGTTCGTGACCAGGTCTTCAATCTGTTCGAGGTGCTTGGCCTCGACAAGGCGCTCGGCCAGGGCGAGTACAGCGAATTCGATGCCGACACCGTCCGCGAGATGCTGACCGAGTCGGCCCGCCTCGCCGAAGGCCCGATCGCGGCCTCCTATGTCGAGGGCGACCGCAACCCGCCGGTCTTCGATCCCGAGACCCACACGGTGTCCCTACCCGAGAACTTCAAGAAGTCGGTGCAGGCCTTCATCGACGGCGGCTGGGACCGCGTCGGCGTCAGCGAGGAGCTCGGCGGCATGCCGATGCCCCGAATCCTGGTGTGGGCCATCCACGAGCACGTGCTCGGTGCCAACCCCGCCGTCTGGATGTACGGCGGCGGCGCCGGTTTCGCGCAGATCACGCACAACCTGGGCACCGAGGAGCAGCAGAAGTGGGCCACCTTCGCCGCCGAGCGCGGCTGGGGCTCCACCATGGTCCTCACCGAGCCCGACGCCGGTTCCGATGTCGGCGCCGGCCGCACCAAGGCGGTCAAGCAGGACGACGGCTCGTGGCACATCGACGGCGTGAAGCGGTTCATCACCTCCGCCGACTCCGATGACCTGTTCGAGAACATCCTGCACCTGGTGCTGGCCCGCCCCGAGGGCGCAGGCCCCGGTACCAAGGGCCTGTCGCTGTTCCTGGTGCCGAAGTTCCTCTTCGATCCCGAGACCGGCGCCCCGGGCGAGCGCAACGGCGTCTTCGTCACCAACGTCGAACACAAGATGGGCCTGAAGGTTTCGGCCACCTGTGAGCTGACCTTCGGCCAGCACGGTGTCCCGGCCAAGGGCTGGCTGGTCGGCGAGGTCCACGAGGGCATCGCGCAGATGTTCGAGGTCATCGAGCAGGCCCGAATGATGGTGGGCACCAAGGCGATCTCCACCCTGTCGACCGGTTACCTCAACGCCCTCGAGTACGCCAAGGAGCGCGTGCAGGGCGCCGATCTGACCCAGATGACCGACAAGACCGCCCCCCGGGTGACGATCACCCACCACCCGGACGTGCGTCGCAGCCTGATGACCCAGAAGGCCTACGCCGAGGGTGGCCGGGCGCTGTACCTGTACACCGCGAGCTACCAGGATGCGGCGCTGGCCAAGACCGTGCACGGTGTGGAGGCCGACCTGGCGGCCAAGGTCAACGACCTGCTGCTGCCGATCGTCAAGGGCTGGGGCTCCGAGCAGGCCTACGCCAAGCTCACCGAGAGCCTGCAGACCTTCGGCGGTTCGGGCTTCCTGCAGGACTACCCGGTGGAGCAGTACATCCGCGACGCCAAGATCGACTCGCTCTACGAGGGCACCACGGCCATCCAGGCGCAGGACTTCTTCTTCCGGAAGATCATCCGCGACAAGGGTGTTGCGCTGGCGCACGTGGCCGGTCAGATCGACGAGTTCATCAAGAACGAGTCCGGTAACGGCCGGTTGAAGACCGAGCGCGAGCTGCTGGCAAAGGGCCTCGAGGACGTGCAGGCCATGGCCGCGGCGATGACCGGCTACCTGATGGCCGCCCAGGAGGACGCGGCGAGCATCTACAAGGTCGGCCTGGCCTCGGTGCGCTTCCTGCTCAGCGTCGGCGACCTGGTCAGTGGCTGGCTGCTGCAGCGGCAGGCGGCGGCGGCCATCGCGGCTCTCGACGCCGGCGCCACCGATGCCGACCGATCGTTCTACGAGGGCAAGATCGCGGTTGCGTCGTTCTTCGCCAAGAACTTCCTGCCGCTGCTGACCAGCACGCGTCAGGTGATCGAGACGATCGACAACGACATCATGGAGCTCGACGAGGCGGCCTTCTAGACCGTCGACCGACAGCGGCCCCCGGACCTCGTGTACCGGGGGCCGTCGTCGTCTTGTGGCACGAACTGACCTTTTCCGGGACCTTGGTCCCTTACCGATGGGGGCAGGGTCGCTACCGTCGATGCCATGGGGGTCTCCGACAGCAAAGACGCGGACGGCGCGAAACCGGCGCCCGCCGGTAACGGTGGGCCGCTGGGGGCCATCATCTCGCCGCTGACCAAGGCGGGCGGCTACTACGCCCGGTCCTGGGGCGCCTACCTGGACGGCGCCCGCGGTGAACTACCGGTGGCGCGGCCCACCCTGTCCCTGGCCACGCACGCGCTGCGGGACGAGATCGTGTTGGTCGGGCTGCGGTGGAAGCGACCGTTGAGCAGCCCCGCGGTCTACGAACGCATCAACGGCGAAGTCGCCCAAGCGGTCGAGTTGTACCGCGAGCGGGGCTGGCTGGAGAAACCGCAGGGATTCTTCACCGCCCCGCCGGCCCCGACCGACGTCGCGGTGAAGTCCTACACCAGCCGCGGCCGTACCCACCAGCGGCTGTCCTTCGCCAGTGGGTACGAGCCCTTCACCGAGGAGCCCGGCCGCGATCGCTGGATGGGCTACACCGGCAACCACCGCGAGTACGCGCTGATGCTCAGGCACGACGAGCCCCGCCCCTGGCTGGTGTGCGTGCACGGCACCGAGATGGGCCGAGCGAGCCTGGACCTCACGCTGTTTCGGGCCTGGCATCTACACGAGGACTTCGGGCTCAACGTGGTGCTGCCGGTGCTCCCGATGCACGGGCCGCGGGCCAGCGGGCTGCCCAAGGGTGCGGTGTTCCCCGGCGAGGACGTCATGGACGACGTGCACGCCACCGCGCAGGCGGTGTGGGACGTGCGGCGGGTGCTGGCCTGGATCCGCGCCCAGGACCCCGACGCCCAGATCGGGTTGACCAGCATCTCGCTGGGCGGCTACATCGCGGCACTCGTCGCGAGCCTCGACGACGGGCTGACCTGCGCCATCCTGGGGGTGCCGCCGGCCAACCTCGTCGAGTTGCTGGGCAGGCACGCGGGTCTGGCCACGGACGATCCGCGCCGGGCCACCCTGGACCTGGCCGCACCGATCGGCCAGATGATCTCCCCGTTGTCGATGCAACCGAAGGTGCCGATCGAGGGCCGCTTCATCTACGCCGGGGTGGCGGACCGGATCGTGCATCCGCGCCAACAGGTGGTGCAGCTGTGGGAGCACTGGGGCCGGCCGGACATCGGCTGGTACCACGGCGGACACACGGGATTCTTCGAGGCCCGCCCGGTGCAGCGGTTCGTCGACGCCGCACTGGCGCAATCCGGCCTGATCGACGGGGATCGCCCCCGACAGAAATGACCGCCGCTGGACTCCCCTCCGCTCCAGCGGCGGTCCTTCGATCGCGTCAATAAAGCGCGACCAAAGAGGATGCCCCGTGTTGCCGTCGGGTCGGGGGGTCAGACGGCAACACGGAGCTATCCGGGATATCGACTACCCGAACCCGGTCGTTACAAAACAAACCGGATCTTTGCCGGATTTTTTCTCCCGGCCGCGGGCACGCTGGTCAGGCCTCCAGGATCGCCGTCACACCCTGCCCCCCGGCCGCGCAGATGGAGATCAATCCGCGCACCGGAGCACCCGTCTCGGCCTTCTTCTGCGCCAACTGCTTGGCCAGCTGGGCGACGATCCGGCCCCCGGTGGCGGCGAACGGATGGCCGGCGGCCAGGGACGAGCCGTTGACGTTCAGCTTGGTCCGGTCGATGCTGCCGAGCGCGGCGTCCAACCCCAGCCGCTCCTTGCAGTACTCCTCGGACTCCCAGGCCTGCAGGTGGGCCAGTACCACCGAGGCGAACGCCTCGTGGATCTCGTAGAAGTCGAAGTCCTGCAGGCGGAGCCCGTTGCGGGCCAGCAGCCGCGGGACCGCGTAGGTGGGTGCCATCAGCAGTCCGTCGGGGCCGTTGACGTAGTCGACCGCCGCCGTCTCGGCGTCGACGAAGTAGGCCAGCGGCTGCAGCGAATGGGCGGCGGCCCAGTCCTCGCTGGCCAGCAGCGCCACCGAGGCGCCGTCGGTCAGCGGTGTGGAATTGCCGGCCGTCATCGTGGCGTCGCCGTTGCGCACCCCGAACACCGGCTTGAGCTTGGCGAGCTTCTCGGCGCTGGAGTCCGCCCGCAGGTTGTTGTCGCGGTAGAGCCCCAGGAACGGGGTGACCAGATCGTCGAAGAAGCCCCGATCGTAGGCGGCCGCCATGTTGCGGTGACTGGCCGCGGCCAACTCGTCCTGATCGACTCGCTTGATGCCCATCTTCTTAGCCGTGATCGCGGCGTGCTCCCCCATCGACAGTCCGGTGCGGGGTTCGCCGTTGGTGGGAATCTCCACGCCGACGGCGGCGGGCAGCCTGCCGACCAGCTTGAGGCGTTCGACGTTGGATTTGGCGCGGCGCAGCCCGAGCAGGGTGCGGCGTAGGTTGTCGCCGAGCCCGATCGGGGCGTCCGAGGTGGTGTCGACCCCGCCGGCGGCCGCCACCTCGTAGCGGCCGGCCGCGATCCCGTCGGCCGCGGCGACGGCCGCCTGCAGACCGGTGCCACAGGCCTGCTGCAGATCGATCGCGGGAGTGTAGGCGGACAGCCGGCTGCCCAGCACGCTCTCCCGCATGAGGTTGAAGTCGCGGCTGTGCTTGAGCACCGCGCCGCCGATCACCGCGCCGAGCCGCTCGCCCTGCAGGCCGAACCGGTCCACCAGACCCGAGAGCGCGGCGGTGAACATGTCCTGGTTCGAGGCCTCGGCGTAGGCGCCGTCCGAACGTGCGAACGGGATGCGGTTGCCGCCGAGGACGGCAACCCTTCGCTTGTCTTGACTGCTCGTGGCCACGTCGGTCTCCGCTGGTCTTCGGTTCGGGATGGGTCTTCGGTTCGGGATGGGTATAGGACCCATACTACGGACGCTTCTTACTCTGGAGTAAGTTCGTTCCCGATCCCACAGCTCCGCAAACTCGAAAGGCTCAGCAGTGGCTTCCGACCTGTTCACCCAAGTCGTCAACTCGGCACCGGGATCGTTTCTGGCCAAGCAGCTCGGCGTGCCGCAACCCGAGACGCTGCGCCGCTACCGGCCGGGTGAACCGCCGCTGCCGGGCGCGCTGCTGATCGGCGGGGAAGGCCGAGTCGTCGAGCCGTTGCGGGCCGCGCTGGCCGAGGACTACGACGTGGTGGCCAACAACATCGGGGGACGCTGGGCGGACTCGTTCGGCGGCCTGGTGTTCGACGCCACCGGCATCACCGAGCCGGCCCGGTTGCGGGGACTCTACGAGTTCTTCACGCCGCTGCTGCGCAATCTGGCGCCCTGCGCGCGGGTCGTCGTCGTCGGCACCACCCCGGAGCAGGCTGCCGGCACCGACGAGCACATCGCCCAGCGCGCCCTTGAGGGTTTCACCCGCTCGCTGGCCAAGGAACTGCGCCGCGGCGCCACCGTCGCCCTGGTGTACCTCTCGCCGGAGGCCAAACCGGCGGCCACCGGGCTGGAGTCGACCATGCGCTTCATCCTCTCGGCCAAGTCCGCCTACGTCGACGGTCAGGTGTTCCACGTCGGTGCGGCCGACGCCACCCGCCCCGCAGACTGGGACAGGCCACTGGCCGGCAAGATCGCCATCGTCACCGGAGCGGCCCGCGGGATCGGCGCGACGATCGCCGAGGTGTTCGCCCGCGACGGCGCCGCGGTGGTGGCGATCGACGTCGAGCAGGCCCACGACGCACTCGGTGAGACCGCGGCCCGGGTCGGTGGCACCGCGCTGCCACTGGACGTCACCGCCGAGGACGCGGTGGACAAGATCGCCGAACACCTGCGCGAGCAGCACGACGGCCGTGCCGACGTCCTGGTCAACAACGCCGGGATCACCCGCGACAAACTGCTGGCCAACATGGACGACGCCCGTTGGGATGCGGTGCTGGCGGTGAATCTTCTTGCCCCGCAACGGCTCACCGAGGGCCTGGTCGGCAACGGCAGCATCGGCGAGGGCGGGCGGATCGTCGGGCTGTCCTCGATGGCCGGCATCGCCGGAAACCGCGGCCAGACCAACTACGCCACCACCAAGGCCGGGATGATCGGCATCACCCAGGCGCTGGCGCCGGTTCTGGCCGAGAAGGGCATCACCATCAACGCGGTGGCGCCCGGATTCATCGAGACCGCGATGACCGCCGCGATCCCGCTGGCGACCCGCGAGGTCGCCCGTCGGCTCAACTCGCTGTACCAGGGCGGCAAGCCGGTCGACGTCGCCGAGACCATCGCCTACTTCGCCAGCCCGGCGTCGAATGCGGTGACCGGCAACGTGATCCGGGTGTGCGGCCAGGCGATGCTGGGGGCCTGATGTCCGCTGGTGAGCAGCCGAACGGGCTGATGAACTTGGTGCGGGCCGCGGCCGGTGCGCTACCGCTGATCCCCCGCGGCGACACGGTGCCCAACCACACGCGCAGCGTCGAGGACCTGGCGATCGACCGGTCGAACCTGGCCGCGTACTGCGCGGTCACCGGGTTGCGCTACGGCGACACCGTTCCGTTGACCTATCCGTTCGCCTTGACGTTCCCGACGGTCATGGGGCTGATCACCGGCTTCGACTTCCCGTTCTCGGCGATGGGTGCGGTGCACGTCGAGAACCGCATCACCGCGCACCGCCCGATCGCGGTCACCGACACCGTCTCGGCCCGGGTGCATGCCGAGAACCTGCGCGAGCACCGCAAGGGCCTGCTGGTGGACGTCCTGACCGATGTCAGCGTCGGCAACGAGCCGGCGTGGCATCAGGTGACCACGTTTCTGCACCAGCAGCGCACCAGCCTGTCCGACGAGCCCAAGCCGGAGCCACCCAAGGCGCCGAAGCTCCCGCCACCCAACGCGATCCTGCGCATCACCCCGGCCCAGATTCGCCGCTACGCGACGATCAGTGGGGACCGCAACCCCATCCATACCAACGCTTTGGGCGCCAAGCTCTTCGGCTTCCCCACCGTCATCGCCCACGGGATGTTCAGCGCGGCAGCGATATTGGCGAACCTCGAGGGTCAGCTGCCGACCGCCGTGAGCTACGCGGTCAAGTTCGGCAAGCCGGTGGTGCTGCCCGCCAATGCCGGCGTCTACGTCGACCGGGTCGCCGACGGCTGGGATCTGGCGTTGCGCAACATCGCCAAGGGTTACCCGCACCTGACCGCAGCGGTACGCGCGCTGTAGCGATCAGGCGGTCAACAGACTCGATCAGGACGTGATCGAGTGGGTCTCCCGCTCCGCGGGGGATCCCTTCAGGCCCCGCCAGAACAGGTTGATCAGCAACTCGGCGGCCTCGTCGACGTCCGCGTCGCCGGTGCTGACTCGCGTCGCGACGGCCTCGCCGGCGCCCACCAGCGCGACGGCCATCATGTGGAAGTCGGTGTCCGGCTCGGGATTTCGGGTGCCCTCCTCCAGCAGCCGGGCCACCATGTCGATGATCTTCTCCCGCCCCTCCCGGACGGTGTGCGCGAAGGCCTGCGAACTGGTGGCCTGCGTGTACAGCACGATCCAGGACGCCCGATTGGCGTCGATGTAGCGCAGCACCGACAGGATCGTGCTGCGCAACAGGTCATGCGGAGCCTGCTTGATGTCGATGTCGGCACCCACCGCCTCGATGAAGCGGCTCAGTTCCCGGCTCAGGCACGCGCCGAACAACTCCTCCTTCGAGCCGTAGTACAGGTAGAGCATCGGCTTGGAGATCTGCGCCTCGGTGGCGATGACATCCATCGAAGTCTCGTGGTAGCCGTTGACCGAGAACATCTGCACGGCGGCGTCGAGCATCTGCTGCTCGCGCACGGCACGCGGCAGCCGCTTGGTGCCACCCGCCATGTCACCGCCTCCCGCTGGGACCGGCGCTCCTGTCGCCGAACGCCCGTCCCTCAGGCTATCCGCCGCAGCGCGGGTTGGGGCCCTTGCCCATCCGCAGGACGGAGGCCTCGACGGCGCCCATGTTGAGTTCACCGGCGTTGACCGCCTTCTCGAGGCGGTCAAGCACGGCAGGCACCTCGTCGGTGGTGATCCACAGCGCTTGATCGACGCCGGCCTGCAGCGCACGCAGCACCGCCTCGGCGACACCGTAGCGCGACGCGATGGCCGCCATGCTGGACAGGTCGTCGGTGAACACCGGCCCGTTGAAGCCCGGGCCCCCGTAGCCGCCGCTGCGCAGGAGGTTCACCGCGGCGGGGCTCAGCGAAGCGGGACTGTTGCCGGTCAGTCCGGGAACCTCGAGATGCCCGATCATCACCGCGACGGGGCCTTCGGTCGTCAGCGTGCGGTAGGGCACCAGGTCGCTCTGCATCAGTTGATCCAGCGGCGGCGTGGTCACGACGCCGGCGGTGTGCGAGTCACCGGATCCGTGGCCGTGGCCGGGGAAATGCTTCAGCACCGGCAGCAGCCCGGCGTCGCGCAGCCCGCGCGCGTAGGCGCCCGCATAGGTGGTGACCACCGCGGGGTCGTTCGAGAAGGATCGATCGCCGATCACCGTGTCGTCGCCCTGATTGGAGACATCGACCACCGGCGCGAAGTCGATGGTGATGCCGAGACCGCGCATCTGACGGCCCCGGTCCAACGCCAGCTGGTAGACCTCGTCGGGCGTCTTGGTCTGGGCCAGGACCCGGGCCGAGGGGGTGGCGCCGATGAGAGACGACAGCCGTGAGACTCGGCCACCCTCCTCGTCCACGCTGACCGCCAGCGGCAACGGCCCGGCGCTGGCGATGTCGGGCAGGGAGCCGTCGGTGAGCATGGACAGGTCGGTCCAGCTGCCGATCATGATGCCGCCGACGTGGTAGTTCTCCACCACCGCGCGGGCGTCCGCCGCGTTGCGGACACCGACCATCAGCAACTGGGCGAGCTTGTCGCGGGTCGACATGGCGGTCGGGTCACCGCACACCGGAGGTGCCGGGGCGGCGGGCGGCGGCAGGGGCTCAGGCCGAGGCGATTTATTTTGCGAAGCTGTTTTCAGCGGCTGAGCGCGAGCGCTTCGAGGCCGCGAAGCGGACTCGAACTGACAAAAAAATGTGAAGGGAGCGCCATATGATCAAA
>ERZ724515.562-NODE-562-length-14665-cov-7.173854_pt1 | contig 14665 bp, 16 predicted proteins | sample MGYA00376048_ERZ724515 | MGnify/ENA primary metagenome ERZ724515 (study PRJEB28724, sample SAMN07190885) | wastewater metagenome | isolation source: influent of sewage treatment plant in Hong Hong | place: Hong Kong | collected 2016-03-17 ... | reverse complement strand
TACCGATCTGAATCTGCTTAGCCACTTCTAGCACATCACCCACATGATCTGCATCACCAAGGCTTGCTCAACGTACTTTTCTCTCATCGTTCTAAATCCTTTCGTCAAATTGAAGTGTGTAGGTCTAGTGCAGTCATTTCCAAAACTCCTCTTATAGGCTTTTTTTATAGTAATTTTTGCTTATAGGATAGTTTTAGAAAAGACCAAAATAGACCTACACAAAATCAAAAAATGTCACTCATGTTGGTCGTTTCAATCATTTTTCCGAAACCTCATTCAAAATAAGTTCCAACCATTCAGTCAACGACCTACACACCTAAAATAATCAACTACCTCTATTGTGGAAGTAAGGTGGCTAAAAATGCTGGTCATTAATCTAAGAAATCATAGCCATCATCAACCAATTGCAAACCAAGAATGAGGTTCCCTTTACTTGTCCGTTTTCGTTTAAAACCTGTCTGATCAAGAGCAGAATAAAAATCGGTCGTACTGCGTGTATACTCCATGTTTTTGGCGCAATAGGCACGATACTGACTGTAGAGTTCTCCTGATTTTTCTGTCAACTGGTCACCAACTTGACAACAGTCACTAAGGAAGTGTCCTAACCAATCATTGGCCTCACGATAGGCTTTGACGGAAGCTGATACAGCAGTTGGTACTTTTGTTTTGAAGTTCGCTTTGATGGCTTTTTCTGCACCTTCGATAATCCAAGATAAAATTGCTGGAGCCGCATTGTCATACAAATGGTCCGCAAAGTTTTTGATGTCAGAGCGACCAGTGATTTTGGCATTAAATGGGATAACAACCAAACGTCGCCAAGTTCCATCATCGTTCGCTCCTACTTTAGGCAGATGGTTAGTGTAAAGAACTAGCGTGTGTGACGGCACGAAGTGAAAAGGATCCTTGTACTTTTTCTCAGCTTGGATTTCATCAGTTGAAGTAATCTGCTTAACAACAGCTGTATTGAGTCTCATCCCTTCTGCCATTTCAGAAGCAATAACCAGTCGTTTTCCTTTAAGCTCAGCAAGCTCAGGACTCACGTTACGCTTGTTTGACATGGTTAAAGCATCCGCAGATAATTTACCTGAATAGCTACCTAGCACACGAGCTATTGTATTCCAAAAGGTAGACTTGCCGTTTGCTCCACCTCCGTAGGCAATAATCATATGTTCCTGATAGACCTTACCGATTGCCGCCATACCAATAATTTCTTGAACATAATCAATCAATTCTTGGTCATTACAGAAAAAGGTAGCTAAAGTTTCCTGCCATAATCCCATTCCCTGATCACTAGGAGAGATTGCGGTTATTTTTGTTATATAATCTTCAGGATTGTGTTCCTGTGACCCATTTATTCCTTTTCGTAAATCATAAGTAGACTCTGGGGTATTGAGTAATAAGTCATCACTATCTAATTCTGACAATTCTACTGAAAGCATTGGCTTAGCTGTATTATAGACAGCCATCAAATTCTTATAGTCACGATGTTTCATAACAAATTTATGGAACTCTTTAGCTGCTAGATAGGCTTTTAAATATTTCAATTGAAATGGAGTTTCGACTGCATTTTCTAGACGCTTTCCTCCAGCCTTAATGGTCAATTCATCAATACCTGAAGACTGAAGTTGCTTCTCTGCAGATTCCAAGAGTGCATTCGCTTCAGCAAGTTGTTCATCGGTAAAGTGCACAACTGCACCTAATGCCAACTGCTTGTTCTCACGCCAGTGAGTTCCATCATAGTAAAGATAGTCCGTTGCATTTGTGTAAGCGAGCCTGTTCGCATACTCTCTTGCAAGAACTCCCGCTTCTCCAACATCCGAGTAATCATCTGGTTTTAATGTTTCTCTATTAAAAGCATCTGGAGCCACATAGCCTTTAGATGTTTTTATGGTTCTGTTGTAGAATCGGACTGCACTTCCCCAAATGGTATCTAACTCCGCTTTATCCAATGGTGGTTCACACTTTTCAGCTTGTTCATCAAAACCATCCCTAGCTTCTTGGGTCACGCCTAACCGTTTGACAATCTTAGCTGCAAATACAGACATCGTTGAATTACGACTCCCTTGCTGGATTGGTCCACTTGGAGGAGTATAGAAGTCTGCATCGAAATCTTCCTCGTCTTCAATAGAAACAACTTGAAACAAATCTTCATCAATAGTTAGCCATGAATCATGCCATATAATCTGAGCATTTGGATTTCCAAAGAAGAATCGTGCCGCATCTTTGGCATGATCATCAAAAAACTTGTACTGATTGCAGAGTTCTTCCTTCATTGCTACATAGATGTCTTTATCAGTTACCTCATTGATTTGGAAGTAGATATGAAATTTGGGTCTAGGTGTTTTTCCTGCCTTAGCCTGCATGTGACTACGGCTCGTCACTAAGGCAAAGTTATAATCCGAAAAGATTTCTTTTAATCGCTCAACCGTCATCCATTCATCTGGATTTTCAGAGTGGTCATTATCAATATCCATGACCAAGACGTCCGACTTAATGAAATTGATATTAGATCGTGTATTGTTTAAAAACTGCCCCGACACATGATCATACTTAGAAACATTTTTTAACGAGACTTCATCTGTAACCTTTACTTGATTGGGATAAACCGTGGTTGTCTGAACTCCAGTCTGTCCAGAATGAGACAAGGTAAATTGCATAATGCGCCCTCCAAATGTAGTTAATAATATGAGGAGTTTTTCCCCTCCTACCTTATTAGGTAGAACTACGACTCATTTTTCCGCCTCTTAATAAAATTTTTTTCAAAAAAAATAATCTTCCTTTATATAGCCAGAGGAAGATTATTTTCATGTATAACAAATTAAAAAAATTTTTATTAAAAAGCGGAAAATTTCACCCCAGTATTACCTATATAGGTGTAAGGGATGAAAACAACGATTCAAAAAATTTTTATTAAAAACCGGAATTTCTGTTCACATCTCTACCTAATAAGATAGGAGGTCACAAAATGACTAAAGAAATAACTGTGAATCACAATGATGAACTGGTCGATACTCTAACTGCCATTAGCATCATTTCAAAGCAACTCGCTCGTAAGATAAAGGAGGAAGAAAACAATGAGCAAAATGAAAGAACTGAATAGACTAATTCATGATATGGAAGAAACTGCAAAGTACTACCTTCGATTGGTGGATGAGTTCAAAAAACTCCTATCTAATGATGATGAAACAGTTCCTAAACCAATATCACCAAAATCTGAACCACAAAGGGAAATTCAATTGGAGGATGTCCGTGCAGTCCTTGCGACCAAAGCTAAAGACGGATTTAAGAATGAGGTTCGTGCACTTCTAAATGCTTACAGTGCTTCTTCTCTATCAGCTCTTGACCCTAAACACTTTGCGGCAGTCCTTGAAGAAGCTGGAGGGATTGGTAATGACTAACCACGCCATTCTATCTGCTTCTGCATCACATCGTTGGTTGAACTGCCCACCTTCCGTTCGGTTAACAGAAGATATACCAGATGAAACCTCTGAGTTTGCCCTTGAAGGTACGGATGCTCACGAATTGTGTGCTTATCTTGTCGAAAAAGCCTTGGGTAGGAATGCGCGTGATCCAACTGAGGATCTAGCATTTTACAACGATGAAATGCAGGATTGTGCAGAAGAATACCGCAACTATGTCATGGAACAAGTTGAGAAAGCCAAAGGCTACTCTCGTGACCCTACAGTTCTTATCGAACAACGACTGGACTTTTCCAAATGGGTGCCTGAAGGATTTGGAACTGGGGATTGCCTTATTGTGGCAGACGGACTTCTTCAGGTTATTGATTATAAGCACGGACTTGGTGTTCTAGTTGATGCAGACTATAACCCACAAATGATGTGTTATGCCCTAGGTGCTCTTGAGATGTTTGATGGACTTTATGATTTCGATAAAGTTACAATGACTATCTTTCAACCACGAAAACATAACATTTCTACCTTTGAGATTGAAAAGACTGAGTTGCTTGAATGGGCAGAAAACGAACTCGCTCCAAAAGCTGAACTTGCATTCAAAGGTGAGGGGGAAAGGGAGTCTGGTAAACACTGCCAATTCTGTAAACTCAAGAATGTCTGTCGCAAACGTGCTGAGGATAATTTGGCACTAGCCAAGATGGAGTTTGCGAATCCAGAAACACTAGACAACGAGGACATCGCAGAGATTTTGCCTAAACTAGATTTGTTGATTTCATGGGCAAATGACATCAAAGCTTATGCTTTAAATCAAGCAACAGATGGACATCCTATCCCAAGATACAAACTGGTTGAAGGTCGCTCTGTTCGTAAATTCTCAGATGAGTCAGCCGTGAGTCAAGCTGTGATGGAAGCTGGATTTGACCCTTATGAGAAGAAACTACTCACAATCACTGCCATGACCAAACTCCTTGGCAAGAAAACTTTTAATGACCTACTTGGTGGTCTTGTCATTAAACCAAGTGGTAAACCAACACTCGTTCCGATTGACGATAGCCGTCAAGAGATGAACCTAGCAAAACATGAATTTAAAGAGGAATAACTATATGACAACTAAAGTAATTACAGGACCAAACACTCGCTTCAGCTACTTAAATGCCAATGAACCAAAATCTATCAATGGTAGCACTCCCAAGTATAGCGCCTCACTTATCATTCCAAAAGATGATACGGTCACCATTAACAAAATCAAGGCTGCCATTGAGCAAGCATACAAAGAAGGTGAATCAAAACTAAAGGGTAACGGTAAATCTGTACCTGCTCTATCTACTCTGAAAATTCCCCTACGTGACGGTGACCTTGAACGCCCTGATGATGAAGCATACAAAAATGCTTATTTTGTAAATGCCAACTCTCCACACAAACCTGGGGTGGTTGATGGTAATCGTCAAGAAATCATTGATACTTCAGAATTGTATTCAGGTATCTACGGTCGTGCTTCTATTACCTTCTATGCTTTCAATTCAAATGGCAACAAAGGTATTGCTTGCGGTTTGAATAACTTGCAAAAATTGCGTGATGGTGAGCCCCTTGGTGGACGCACTCGTGCTGAAGATGATTTTGCGACTGAAGATGATGACTTTTTGAACTAGGAATGGAGGATTAGATTGATGATATATACTATTTTAACTTGTGCTATTTTGGGGCTCTGGGTGCTTATCGGACTATACTTCTTGTATATGACCATTAGAGATGACATTCGAAATGAAATGGAACGAAAGGCAAAGCAAAATAAAGAAAAACTTAGCCAAACACCACTCAGTCGAAAAAATAAATAGAACTTTAGGTGGCAGTACTCCTGTCACCTTTTTCAGAAAGGACAAACAATGCTAATTAAAGAGATCAGTATAGACATCGAAACTTATTGTGAAATTGACTTACGAAAATCGGGTGTCTATCGCTATGCGGAAGATGACAGTTTTGAACTCCTTTTATTTGCGGTATCTGTCGATAATGGACCAGTGGCTATTTACGACTTAAGTAAAGAGAAGTTACCACAAAATATTCTTGAAGCTTTAGTAGACGATAGAGTCATCAAATGGGCATTCAACGCTTCATTTGAACGAATTTGTCTATCCAACTGGCTCAAGAAATATCATCCTGATTCATTATTAGATGGATTTCTCTCGCCTAATTCATGGCGGTGTAGCATGATTTGGTCAGCCTATTTAGGACTTCCCCTCTCCCTTGAGGGAGTTGGAACAGTTCTCAAACTCAAAAACCAAAAGATGAGAGAGGGGGCTGACCTCATTCGCTACTTCTGCTTACCTTGTAAGCCGACAAAAATAAACGGTGGACGGACACGTAATCTCCCTCATCACGCGCCTGACAAGTGGTCTACCTTTATCGATTACAACAGACGTGATGTTGAGGTCGAATTGGCTATCAAGGAACGACTGAAAAACTTCCCAGTACCAGATTTTGTTTGGGATGAGTACCTCCAGGATCAGATTATAAATGACCGTGGAATTGGCATTGATTTGGACTTTGTAAATGCTGCTATAAAAATTGATTCAGAGAGCAAAGCTAAAATCCAAGAAGAACTAAAAGGCTTAACAGGTCTTGAAAATCCAAACTCTGTTCTGCAGATGATTGGCTGGTTACGAGAACACGGAATATCAACAGATTCTCTAGACAAAAAAGCTGTGAAAGAACTTCTCAAAACGGTTGATAAAACAACTGCTCAAGTTCTCAAACTTCGTCAGCAAGCTGCCAAATCAAGTGTATCCAAATATCAAGCAATGATGAATTGTGTGTGTAAGGACGGTCGAGCAAGGGGGATGTTTCAATTCTATGGAGCAAACCGAACTGGTCGATGGGCTGGACGCTTAGTGCAACTCCAGAACCTACCACAGAACCATCTTCCTGACCTAGAGGAAGCTAGAGAACTTTTCAGAACCGGTGACTTAGAACCTACTGAACTCCTATACGACACTCAAAATACCCTATCGCAACTAATACGTACTGCTTTTGTTCCAAGCGAAGGAAAGAAATTCATTGTTTGCGACTTTTCAGCTATCGAAGCTCGTGTACTCTCCCACTTAGCTGGAGAGAGATGGCGGAATAAGGTATTTGAACAAGGGAGAGATATCTACTGTATGTCCGCTTCTCAGATGTTTGGAGTACCAGTTGAAAAACATGGACAAAATTCTGAATTGAGACAAAAAGGAAAAATTGCAGAGCTTGCTTGCGGATATGGTGGTTCAGTCGGTGCATTGAAAGCCATGGGAGCACTTGATATGGGACTAACTGAGGAAGAACTCCAACCACTAGTAAACTCATGGCGACTAGCTAATCCGAATATCGTTCTCTTCTGGTGGGATATCGACAATGCTGTAAAGACAGCTGTTAAGAAACTAATTCCAACATCCACTCACGGTATTCAATTTGAAGTAAGAAGCAGCATTCTATTCATTACACTCCCATCTGGTCGTAAACTATCATATATCAAACCAAGAATTGGCGAGAACCAGTTCGGTGGAGAGTCCGTCACTTATGAGGGAACTGGAACTGCCAAACGTTGGGAGAGGTTAGCAAGTTATGGTCCAAAATTTGTAGAAAACATTGTACAAGCTATCAGTAGAGACATTCTTACTTACTCTTTGAAGCAACTGAAAGAGTTTAAAATTGTAGGCCATGTTCACGATGAAATAATAATCGAATGTCCAATGAAGCAAAAACTTGATGAAGTTGCGTCATTAATGGGGATTGCACCAGACTGGATGCCTGATATCAACCTTCGTGCCGATGGATACGAATGCTTATTCTACAAGAAAGACTAGATGTGAAAATCGCCACCTCTGAAAGTGAGATGGCGATTTTCAATTATTGATTTAGTTCATTATATACCTCCTTTGCGAGTGCTTGTGCTTTCTTGATTGCATCATACCCTTGGGTCTTTTTCAGACCAAGTTTTTCAATAATCTCTTGTTTGCTAATTGTGACATCTTGGTAGATTAGCTTTAGGATTTTACCGTGCTTTTCATTACGTTGATAAACAACATCAATCAATTCTTCTAGTGTTTCAATCAGCATCAGTTTCTCCTCATGAGAAGGGATTCCAGTTGGATCGTATCCCTTTTTATTATTCTCATAAGTCATATTTTCCATCATCACTTCCAAAGATAAATCAGCTGAATCACTTTTATATTGATTTAAATAGATATTGACATCTTTGTAATATATCTTCAAAGCATTATCAAAATGTTCAAGTTTGACTGGAGCATAAGCAACTGGTACTCGTGAACCGTTTTTCATACGAGCAGTTTTCATATTTGAACGATTAATACCCATCGATTTAATCATATCGTTATTCATTACTACGATTGGCACAAGAACTTCCCCTTCTTCACAAGGAATATCATTGAAGGGTTTCTCATAACGATAGCTTTCTGGAGTATATTTTGAATTACTATTTTGTTCATTAATTGACATGTCTTGTCACCTTTTCCTTCATTCACAAAGGAATTGGACATGCCAAAAGAACTATTTAATTTTGTTTCTGACCACATCAGCAGTTCCTTTGCTAAATCATGGTCAGCTGGCTTTATAGCTGAACTGCTATTTCTTAAAGACACAGTTAAAGCCGATAACGTAGGATAATTTCCCCATTACAAAGTATCTTTAAGAAGTCAATAAAATGTAGGATTAATCTTTACAACATAAGTATAGAACTCTGCAACCCCAAAAAACAGGTACTCTAGACTTCCGTATCTAAACCCTATTGGCTATAATGTTCTTGATAAGATAAAGCCTCGAAATAATCAATTAATGAGCAAAAAGCGGAAATTGATTTTCCGCTTTTTGGATTAAAAAAAGACCATCAAAAATTTGATAGTCTATAGTGTCTTCATTTGAGCTGCTTGTAATATCGTATTTATTTCAGCTAATGGTTTGTAATAACTTGTCGTTAGTAACAGTTTATAAACTTGATGCTGATGAATTTTAGTTAATTTGTGTCCCGCCTTTTCAAGCATATCTTCACTTATAGGTGGCATAAGTTTTAAAGCAAAACAAAACGCCAATGCTAACTCAAGCTTAGGTAGATTATCTTCTTTGGTTTCATAACTTCTGAGAGTTTTTTCCGTAATGCCAACAATATTCGCTAATAGTGGTTGAGAGCATTTTTTCCTCTTTCTGTGACTACGTAATGTCCCAGAAAATTCAAAAGGTAATTCCTTTAATAAATCAGAAATATTTTTTGAAAGTCTCACCATTTCTAAAGGTGGTAACTGATCCATTAAGCTCGGATTCTGTAAAATCTCCACAAAGTCAGCTTTTATTTCGCTCTCTCTTGTGACCCCACGATTCAACACATAATCATAATAGTCTTCATCAGAGATTTTAGTATATTTCTTCGACTTTACCTTGAAAAGGAGACAACATTCATCCATATGTTCATAAGCATAATCAGTCATCACTGGTCCATCTTTTGTCATGGAAATATATTTTTTATCTTTTAAACAAAGGTGGTTATCAATGTAAAGAAACTTATTTCCGTCAATGATTTGTCTGAATGACTCATTAAAACAATATTCAAAGCATAAATCATTCGATGTGATTGTATAGCTGCTTCCATTATCAAAAGCTTCAAGCTCAAAAGCGAAATTATGCATATACCTATCATCTAAGTAATTGTAAACTCCATTTGCTTCTTTGAAACCCAAGTCAATCATTCGAATTTTTGCTGCCTGCTTGGATACATTAAAGAATTCAGCAAGTTCATCAACCACTTCACGTACAAGTTCAGAGCGACTGATGTCAGGATTCACTAAGGTTAAAGTTTGAAATAACTCTCTAATCTTAATTTTCGTTTGAACTTTTGGCATAAGGATTCGAGGAGCAATCCCATTAGCATGCCACTCCATCCAATCAAGAGGAGACCACATGCTAGAATCTGCCTGATTTTCCTCTGTCCAACTACTAGATACCGAGTATCTATTATCAAGTATCATTCTTACTTCGTGAAATACTTTATGTAATTCCCAGTGCACACACTCATGAATTACAGTGTTATTGAAAGAACCAACATTTCTCTTATAGACAACATCTTTATCTACCAAGATACTTCCTTTGCTATAAGGCTTCGAGACAAGTTGGTCATTTTCAATCACCTCTACTTTAGTATCTTTAAAAACCATTTTACCAAAAACTGAATCATCTAATGTTAACTTCTCTCGATGTATCGAAAGTCCCATCTCAGCTACAATTAACTCTACCGGTATAGGAGTTGGCTGCCTAAGTGCTACAGGATAATATTTTTTTAGAAAAGATTCTGCAATGTTATCAAATTCTTTCTTAGGAATGTACGGAATCCAATCCCTACTAAGCATCAAATTTTTAGTTTTTTTATATTGGTCAGATTTGAACTCTGCGTTATAAATATTAAAAACTTTAATACCTGAATCAAGCTCCATATCTACATAGACTGAAACGTACTTCGATTTCGTATCTAGTTCCATTTCACCTTTAATATACTGACGAACAATGACATCCGCAATCACGATAATTTCAAGTTTCAGTTTTGAATTATCAACTACTTCATAGTAAATCTTATATAGTTCGAAATCATCAAACTCAATATATCCATTTGGTTCGGGGACCATGTATGTAGATAAATCAGTATTATCCTTATTATTGAAAATGAATCCTCTAACAGTTTTTATGATTAAATCCTGGTAAGTATCAAAAATATATTTATCGAACAATAAATCACCTTCAAGTAAATGTATTCTTCTTTTTTTAATAAGATTATAACACATTTTGTAAAGGCTTACGATTTTTGATATAATTTAGATTCTAAAAAATAAAAAACCAGCCGAGGCTGATTTTGTTTTCGTGGGGGATACAGTATCTATTCCTATTTCTCAATCACTTCCTGCACTGTTTTGCCCTTAGCCAGCCAGTCAACCAGCTTATCTAGATGTCGGATTTCCTGCATGATGGGATCTTGAATTTCTTGAATCATCTCCGCAGATTTTTCCAGTAATATTCGCTCGACTGGGATTGTAGGCTGGAGCTTGAGCAAAAAATTGTCCATAAGTCACTTCACTTGTCATAAACCGATCTATTTCTTGCTCTGAATACCCCGTCAGCCAGGCTGTGATTTCATAGACGGATTCCGTTTGACCGCCTTTTCGCTCCACCTTGGCAATTAAAGCGTCAAAAACAGATGAAAATGTCATATCAAAAATTTTGTGTCCCATATGAGATTCCTCCTTCTTTAAACTTGACGCCATTTGGCAATCCCTTTTTTGAACAAGAAAAGCATGGCGAGAATCATCCCTGCAATAGGCCAGAGATTGAGCGGGAAAAAGAGGGCAATAAAAATCACAGCAATCACTTCCTGCTTCAAAATACTGGCCGCCATGGCAATACTGACCACCAAGACCACAAATAGGGGATCAAAGTTGGGTAAGAGCTGGGCCAAAGCATAGCCCTGTAAGATACTGGCAAAGGAAATGGGGAAGATGTCCCCACCAGACCAGCCTGTCTCCATACAGATATCTAAAAAGAGGAGCTTGAGCAGAGATAGGGCAATCAAGGCTAAGGGTGAGACGACCAAGCCTAGCTCCAAAACCAGGTGCATGCTGTGTTGCCCTGAAAACATGAGGTAAGGTGTGAACAGCGCAATTAGAAAAATAGCGCCTGCCCCTAGAAAGACTCTGGCAAACACAGACAAGTCCAATCGATTGAGCATTTGTTTTAACAAGCCAACTACATACAGATACAGTTTCCCCAAGCCATAGCCGTAGAGCAATAGAGGGAGAAACACTAAGAGATCCTTGACCTGCCAGGCACTGGAGCCAAGCTTGGTAATAAAAGAAGGCTGCTCTGTCATCTTCATCAAGACTAGGAAAACAACTAAGCCATTGATAGCAAAATAGATTTTTTTACGCTTACTCAGCTTTTCCTCTGCTGAATAGACTTGTAAATATCGATAGGGATGAAAAAGCCAAATGAGCTTGTCCTTCAAAGCTAGCTGGGCAAACGCTTGGCTATGAAGCTTGAGATAACGCAGTTTATCTGCCTGCCAGATAGAAAAGGCTATCACTGCTCCCAAAAGCGGAGCCTCAGGCCCCACTCCTGCTCCTACAGTCAGAATGATGAGTGCCAAGCCCAGGCCGTGCCATGTTCGGGCATAATCGACCCGCTGGGTCTCTTTGAGTTCCTCTATCAGGTCATGGCTGGCCCGAGGCAAATTGCCCCATTTTTCCTTAAACTGATAGAGAAGAGTCGCCCCCAGCAGAATAACCACAGCCTTATAAAGGATAGGAAAGGGAAAGAGATGCCCCCAGATCTCCCAAATCAAGTGGCTGCTGTTTTTTTCAGCCAGGAGGAAGAGAAAGGAGATGACACCGATCAAGCTGCTCAAAAAAGTGCCGTATACAATCAGCCAAAATTCCTGTCGCCGCATTATTTCTTCTCCTCGCTGCTACTTTCTTTCAGAGTATCTTTTTGAGAATCTCTTTCAGCCAGTTTTTTATCGATATATTGGTCAATGGTCTCGTAAAATTCCTTGGTCGATTCACTATCTAGCTTGGGAGCATTGCGGACTTGATGGAGCTTGAGAGTCAGAGAATCAAGCCCATAGTCAGCCTTTTTCTCCTCAATCTCCGCCAGCTGGTCAGAAGATAAAGGCTCCCCCACAACTGTCAATACCAGCTGGTCATCAGCTGCCTTATAGGATTGGCTGATAATGGTCTGATCCGCAAATTCCTTACTGACAAACTGGGTAATAGCATCTTTTTTGGCATAGTCCAAAGCCAAAGTTGCTGCCGAATAAGTAGCTGGGATGACTAAGACTGCAATTCCCAGAATCAAGATAGCACGAATTTTAATATTGATTTCCTTGAACGAAGAAATGGCTGATTTGCGCATCATTAAGCGTGAACCAATAAGATTAGTCAGCATGATAAAGATGCAGTTAATCAAAAAGAGATAGAGGGCACCGAAGAAAAACTGATAATTTCCATTAGCCAGACCATAACCAGCCGTACAGATCGGTGGCATGAGAGCTGTGGCAATGGCGACACCTGGAACGATGTTGTTGGCATCTTTTTTACGTGAACCAATCACCCCAGCAATCCCACCAGCGATAGCAATCACGACATCCCAGATGGTCGGTGAAGTCCGAGCAATTAACTCACTACTAGCGTATGTCAAGGGCGAAATCCAAAAATAAACCGTCGAAACGAGGAGACTCACAAAGACCTGAGTGGCCAATAACTTGAGAGACTGCTTGACCAAGCGCCAGTCAAAGAGGGCTAAACCAAAGCCCATACCTACAATCGGTGTCATCAAAGGGGAGATGAGCATAGCCCCGATAATCACAGCAGTCGAATTCATATTGAGCCCTATAGAGGCGATAAAGATGGCACACATGAGGATAATAGTATCCCGCAATCGAACATGCAAGTCATCGTAGAGTTTTTCACGGTATTCTCTTGTAGAATAATTTCCAGACATCAATCTTCTCCTTTATTTTTACTGTTTAAAGCAGTGTAGTAATTAAAAATAACAGCCGACAAACTCGCAAAGAAAATCAAGCCATAGATGGTCAAAAGGACACTCAACAGGCGACCAAACAGAGTCACAGCTAAGAGGTCACCGTAGCCCACTGTCGTCGAAGTTACAAAGGCATACCAGAGGCCATCACCGTAGTTTGTAATAGCGGGCTCCAGCAGATAGAGCAAAAAGCCTGCCCCAAAAACAAAGCTGATAAAACTGAGGACAAATTTGCTAAAACCTGTTACTTGAATGATGTGCACCAGTACTTTTAAGCGTTTCATTGCTGCTCCTTTTCTAATCTAAAGCCTGCTACCTGAACCAGCTTTTTCCAATAATCAAAGTGTAGATAGGTCATAACCCCCAACAAAGCAAGGTAGACAACTTGATAGACCTGATACAAGCCTGTCACCAGCTGATATTGCTTGACAAAAGACTGGAAGAAATCCCAGATATGACTGTCTTGGATCAGACCTTTCTTAATAGCAGGCAGAATGTTCCCAAAATCTCCCAAGGACTGCATGGGTAGGTCTTTCACATTTTCCCCAATCCGCTCAAGGATATCTTTGAGTGTTGTTCCTTTGATGGCTTGAAATTCATGAACAAGGTCCCCCAAGGTAGCAAAGCTGGTTACAAGCCCCACCAGAAGAAAGAGTAAAGGAACCACCAGCAAGACTAGATAAGCTTTTCTCAGCCACAGCACTTCTTGATCGTCGATTCTTTTAAAAGCACGACAAAACTTATAGCCAAGGAAGAAAAAGAGGATAAACTCTATCAGGTATACCAAACCAGTCACAAGAGAGACTAACAAAACCTTATCGACAAAGAGGTCGAGCAAGTCTCCCTCTAGCAAGGCATGGACAAGCATAACATCCAAGGAAAAGACGGAAGTATAGAAGGTTTTGAAGATAAAAGGCTGAAACAGAAAGACCAGCACTAGGACAGCGGTGTATAGGCTGCTATTTCCAACCAAACGGGACTTAGAAAAAATAGTCATGTAAAAACTCCTCAAAAAAGGCTAAAACAATTGTTTTAGCCCTATCTACATTATTTTTCGCTTGGGGCGAAGATATAAGACAGACCGTTGGTGATAACGCCAAAGGCCAATACCTTAGCCATGGTCGCAAATCCTGCAATTGGATTGAACAACATGACAAAAGAGTAGATAATTCCCAAAATCGCAAGAGCTACTTGCACCATGTGCCATTTTTGCTGCTTGTTTTTGAGCAAGACTTGGAGATAAATCGCTGACATGCCCAAGAAACTAAAGACAAAAAGCCAGAGAATCACCGTTAGCGAGAAAAATGGCATGCAAAGGATGCCAAGCCCGATAGCTAGAGAAACCAAGAGATTTCCCCAAGGAATGGGATTGAGCTTTTTCCAGAAGCTATAGATCAGTACAGCAATGCCCCCGGCCAACTGTATCAAACCAAAGACCAGCGAAAAAGTCGCAAGTGTGTCTAAAGGATGGTTCCACAAAAAGAGACCAAAAGCAAGGTAAAAAATACCGACGATGATATTGATGATTTTCATTATCATCTCCTTCTAATATAACTTTATCCATTATAGCCTATCCTGCAGGTAAAAGCAAGTGTTTCAAGCCGAATAACGCAAATATTTGCATTATTCAGAAAATTGAAAGTTCTATAATGAAGTTAGCCACCTCGCCTTGCTTAAAAATATTTGTT
>ERZ724515.558-NODE-558-length-14699-cov-19.145793_pt1 | contig 14699 bp, 14 predicted proteins | sample MGYA00376048_ERZ724515 | MGnify/ENA primary metagenome ERZ724515 (study PRJEB28724, sample SAMN07190885) | wastewater metagenome | isolation source: influent of sewage treatment plant in Hong Hong | place: Hong Kong | collected 2016-03-17 ... | reverse complement strand
CCTTTGCATCTGTGGGCATTGCGGTACCAACTTTCTGGTTTGCTATGATTTTAATCTATTTCTTTGGTTATAAGTGGCGAGTGTTTCCGTTTATCGGAATGTATACTTTGGGAAAGGAAGGAGATGTTCTTGATTTTCTAGCTCATTTTGCCTTACCTTATCTTACATTGACCATGGCATTTTTACCTGAGTTGATTCGGTTTATTCGAGCGTCAGCGATTGTAGAGGTTGAAAAAGATTATGTAACCGTTCAAGAAGCTTTCAAAGCTAAACGGTTTGAAATTTTTGGGAAACATGTGGCCCGCAATGTTTTAATTCCTGTCGTGACTCAAGTTGGGATGGCCTTACCAATGTTGGTAACGGGTGCTATTATCACAGAGACTATTTTTGCTTGGCCTGGTGTAGGTCCTTATTTGACAGCGGCTACTAAGAGTTTGGACTATCCAGTGATTATGGCTGTCATGCTTTTGTCTGCGACCTTAGTTATTCTAGGGAATCTCCTATCAGATATTCTCTATGCTGTCGTCGATCCACGTATTTGGAAAGGAGGAGAGGGACAATGATTCTTAAACAATTCAAGGAGACTTTGAAGAGTTCGCCACTCTATCTTTTCTCTCTTCTTTTTATTCTTTTCTTGATTATTTTATCTCTCATTGCGCCGTTGATTCCTATTGATCCAAATGTAACGGATGTCAGTCAAATGAACCAAGGGCCTAGTGCTGAGCATTGGTTTGGAACCGATCAAGTAGGGCGTGATTATTTTATTCGTGTTATTTATGGGGGACGGATCTCTCTTTTAGTTGGCTTGTTGGCAATGGCTGCATCAGTGACCATTGGGAGCTTGGTTGGCATCACAGCAGGCTATCTAGGAGGAAAATGGGATAATGCCATTATGCGGGTAGTAGATGTGCTGTCATCCATTCCTTGGCTAGTCTTAGTGATTGTTCTCAGTATCTTTTTAAAGCCTGGTTTATCCACAATCATTATTGTGATTGGTGGTTTTTCATGGATGAGTATTGCTAGGATGTTACGGGCTGAAACCTTAAAAGCAAAGGTGGCAGATTATGTTGGCTACGCATCCTTTATAGGTTTAAAGAAACCATTGATTGTTTGGCGACACATCCTGCCAGCCATCTTACCGACCTTGATTGTAACGGCATCAACTAGTATTTCGTCAGCAATTATGACAGAATCAGCTCTTAGTTTCTTAGGAATAGGGATTCAACAGCCCTTAGCATCCTGGGGTAGTCTTTTACAAAATGCTCAGTCTACCTTACAGAGTGCTCCGCATATGGCGATCTTACCGGGACTTTTTATCCTATTGACCATTTATTCATTTAATAATATCGGTGATCTCATACGTGATTGCCTTGAAAGAGAGGTGTACTAATGTCAAAACACTTGGTAGAAATCAGTAACCTCACCATTATCAATCAAAAAAGTAAAGAACAAACCATTCTCGTCAAAGGGATTAATCTCTCCATTCCCAAAGGAAAAATTGTTGGAATTGTTGGAGAGTCTGGTTCGGGTAAGAGTTTGACAATGAAATCCTTGATGGGGATTTTACCAAAAGGTTTGGAAGCAAGCTATGATCGATTTGAAATGGATGGAAAGCAAGTACGTAATCCAAAGGTTTTGCCTTTGTCTATGATTTTTCAAGATCCAATGACCTCTTTGAATCCATTACGGACCGTTGGTTTTCATTTACGGGAAGTTCTTCGTCGTTTTCAGCCGAAATTGACCAAGGAAGAGCGGGAAGTGGCCATTTTAGAGATGTTGGATAAGGTGGGAATTTCTAATCCAGAACTTCGTCTCAAACAATTTCCTTTTGAGTTTTCAGGTGGAATGCGTCAAAGGATCATGATTGCTATGGCCTTATTGACCAAGCCAGACATGTTAATTGCTGATGAACCAACAACGGCATTAGATGTGACAATTCAAGCTCAAATCTTGGCTTTGCTAAAAGAATTGCAAGAGCAATTAGGATTGACAGTTGTAATTGTGAGTCACGATTTTAGTGTAATTGCTGGTATTTGTGATCAGGTCTATGTGATGAGAAACGGTCTTGTGTTGGAACATGCACCTGTTGATACGATTTTTGCACAGTCTTTGCATCCCTATACGCAATCTTTGTTGAAAGCGGCCCGCTTAGAAGCAAGTCAAGGTCCTGTACCGGCTGATCGCGATGATAGTCAGTTGGTTCAAGTTGCTCCAGAACATTGGGTGAGAAAGGAGGAGAAAAATGGCTAAAGAAGTATTGGTACAAGTTTCAGATGTGAGAAAGACCTATTCCAAGAAGAATTGGTTAGGTCAAGAACAACGCGTCGATGCTTTAAATGGTGTTGATTTGTCCATTTATAAAGGTGAGACACTCGGTCTGGTTGGTGAATCTGGCAGTGGTAAATCGACACTGTCTAAAATTGTTTTGGGACTGGAAAAAGCAAGTCAGGGACAGGTAGATTTTCCTGGTTTGACAGCTGAGGAACTAAACAGTCAAGCGCTTCAGGTGATCTATCAGGATCCTTACTCCTCCCTCAATCCTTATCTATCAGCTTTAGAACTTGTCAAAGAACCGCTTTATTTGTTACCAAAGAAGGAGGCAGAAGAGAGGGCTTTAGCAATGTTGGAAAGGGTAGGTATACAGGGGGATGCTGTACATAAACGCCCAAAATCTTTTAGTGGAGGCCAACGTCAGCGTATTGGAATCGCTCGGGCAGTTGTATCCAATCCGCAATTTATCGTGTGTGACGAACCGACTTCTGCTCTGGATGTTTCGATTCAGGCAACCATATTGGATTTGCTTAACCAGCTTCAAGTAGATTTAGGTTTGACCTATCTTTTCATTTCTCATGACCTAAACTTGGTGCGGCATTTTGCTGATAGGATTGCGGTCATGTACAAGGGTAGTTTGGTTGAAATTGGGCCTGCGCAGGATATTTTTCAAGATCCCCAACATCCCTACACCCGCTATCTTTTGCAATCCAATTTAAGTTTAGATCCTAATCAGGCACGAGCTCAATTGCAGGAGTTGTCACAGACAGGTCTCCTAAAGGATTTCATTACGGAAGGCGAATGGAAAGAAATCAGCGGGGAGCATTACGTATTAGAGGCTGCTGATAAATAATTTTTATCAGTCTATAAATCTTCTATATTAGACAAGGCGAGTGAGCCGTGCTACAATGAACGAAATAAATGAAAGGAGCTTTTTATGGGAAAAGTGATTATTGGAATTTCAGGAAATGAACAAGAATTTCCAACAAAATCTGGTCGAGTTTACGTGACAGTTGCGCGTGAATTGGCAGACGGTGTTCGTCAGGCTGGTGGTGTACCAATGGTTATTCCTATGGGAACTCCTGATTTAGCCAAAGATTACATTGACATGATTGATAAGTTGATTTTATCAGGAGGTCAGCATGTTGACCCAAGTCTGTATGGGCAGGAATGTTTAATTGACAGTGATGATTATCTATTGGAGCGTGACGAATTTGAGTTGGCTTTGATTGCTGAAGCCTTACGTCAGGGAAAACCGATTTTTGCGGTCTGCCGTGGGATGCAGTTACTGAATGTTGCACTTGGTGGTAGCTTGGAGCAAGAAGTTGCTAATCATTGGCAAACTGATCTGGTGGGCACCTCCCATCGTTTGCAAGTCAAACCACAAAGTCGTGTCGGTAAGTTATTTGCTCAAGGAAGTCAAATCAATTCCTTTCATCATCAGCGGATCAAAGACTTGGCACCCGGATTAGTCGCGACTGGTCTAGATCCAAGAGATGGTACGATTGAGGCTTATGAAAGTAAAGGCAAACAGGCTCTGTTTGGCCTACAGTGGCATCCAGAATTTTTGTACAATGACTGTAAACAGCACAGAGAGCTATTTCACTATTTGATAGATGTGTTTTAAAGAGGGAAGTGGTTCCCTCTTTTATTATTATCAATTGTTATAATTGCATTTGTATTTGCTATAGTGAAAACCAATAGCCATTTATAAAAAAAACCAATTGGTCAGAACTGAATTTCTGTGTTAAGATAGATACAGTTCTAATTTTAAGGAGATATGTATTATGAAATTAAAAAAATTGTTTAGTTTAGCAGCAGCAACTTTATCAATCGGTGTTCTTACTGCATGCGGTAGTTCATCTTCAAGTTCATCATCTGATTCAGCAGAAACAACAACATTGAATGTAGGTATCATGACTCGTGATGATTATACTACTGAATTGTGGGACAAAGTCACTGAATTGGCTGCAGATAAGGGTGTAACACTTAACTTGACTGAGTTTACTGACTATTCACAACCAAACAAGGCTTTGGCTGAAGGAGATATTGATGTCAATGCATTCCAACACATTTATTTCTTGAATAACTGGAACCAAGAAAATGGCGAAGACATACAAGTTGCTGGTTATACAATTTACAGCCCAATCCGTTTCTATTCAGGTGTTGAAGGTGACAAAGATAAATATTCTTCAACAGACGAGATTCCAGAAGGTGCGGAAATTGCAGTTCCGAATGATGCAACAAATGAAAGTCGTGCACTTTTCTTACTTGAGTCAATTGGGTTGATTGATTTGGATGTTGCGGATGGTGAGTTGGCAACACTTGCAGATGTTAAAAGTAATCCTAAAAACATCACTATTACAGAATTGGATGCTAGCCAAACAGCTCGTTCACTTGAATCTGTAGATGGAGCAGTTATCAACAATAACTATGCAAAAGAAGCTGGTTTAGACACAGATAAAGCTCTTTATATCGAGCAAAAAGGTGCTAATACAGAAGTATGGTATAATGTAATTGCAGCACAAAAAGGCTGGGAAGATTCAGACAAGGCTGATGCGATTAAAGTGTTAATTGAAGCATACAACACAGATGAAGTAGCAGAAATTATCACACGAGCTTCTGGTGAAACTGACTTCCCAATCTGGGACGAAGCTTCAGCAGAATAATTAATAAGTTAATTGATAAGGAATAGAGGAAGCTGATACGAATGTTTCAGCTTCTATTCCTATTTTTAGGGAGGGACGTTCATGAGCTATTTAACAGAACAAGAACAGATAGCAAAATTTTGGCAAGATGAGATTGTACAAGAAAATATCAACCTTTTGCAGACTTTAATTGGTAAAAAATCGATTTTCGCTCATCAAATTGGATTGGAAGAGGTAGCTGACTATCTTCAAGTACTGTTTGAAGAGGCAGGAGCATCAGTTCTAGTGGATAAATCTTACGCTGCTCCGTTTGTCCTTGCCAAATTCGTGGCAAATCATCCAGAAGCTCGAACAATCATCTTCTATAATCACTATGATACTGTTCCAGCAGATAGTGATCAGATTTGGCTGAATGGCAAGCCGTTTGAGCTAACAATCACAGAAGATACAATGTATGGTCGTGGGGTTGATGATGATAAAGGTCATATTATTGCACGCCTGACAGCTGTTAAGAAGTATTTAGCCAAGCATGGAGAATTGCCTGTAAATATTATTTTTATCATGGAGGGAGCTGAGGAATCAGCATCTGTTGATTTGGATAAATACCTTGTCAAATACAAGGAACAATTGAGTCAAGCAGAGCTACTCGTTTGGGAACAAGGAATTCGCAACAAGAAAAACCAATTAGAAATTTCCGGCGGTAATAAGGGTATTGTGACATTTGATGTGAGCGTTACAAGTGCCGCACTGGATATTCATTCCTCATTTGGTGGGGTTGTTGATTCAGCTGCATGGTACCTGCTTCAAGCATTAAATAGTTTACGGGAACCAGATGGAACCATAAAGGTACCTGGTATTTATGATAAGGTTCAGGAGCCGAATGAGCGCGAATTGGCTTTAGTTGAGGAATATGCATTGATTCATGCGGAAGGGTTACATGAAATCTATGGCCTGACCTTGCCACTCTTGATTGAGGAGAGAGAAGCACTCCTGAAACGTCTGTATTTTGAACCGTCAATTACGATTGAAGGAATTCATGCGGGCTATCATGGTCAGGGCGTTAAAACAATTATTCCCGCCCAAGCTAGTGCAAAAATGGAAGTACGATTGGTTCCCGGCTTAAGTCCAGAAGGTGTTTTGGAGAGCATTCGGGCATATCTAGCGGATCAAGGGTTTGATAAGATTGAGGTAAATTTTACCCTAGGTGAAGAGTCTTATCGTTCTGATATGTCTGCCCCAGCTATTCTGAAAGTCATTGATTTAGCTAAGTCATTCTATCCTAATGGTGTTTCAATTTTACCAACCTCCCCTGGCACTGGTCCTATGCACACCGTTTTTCATGCACTAGAAGTTCCAATTGCTGGTTTTGGTTTGGGACATGAAGGTAGTAGAGATCACGCAGGTGATGAAAATGTTAAGATTGCTGACTATATTGCACACGTAGAATTTATTGAGGAGTTGATAGAAACCTATGAGTAAGGAAATCATAAAACTAGATAAGATAGATGTTACCTTCCGTCAGAAAAAGCGGGAGATTACAGCAGTAAAAGATGTGAGTATTCATATTAACCAAGGGGATATTTATGGTATCGTTGGATACTCAGGAGCAGGAAAGTCGACACTTGTTCGTGTGATTAACCTCTTGCAAGTGCCGACTGGAGGAACTATTACCGTTGATAAGGATGTCCTATTTGAAAATGGTAAGGTAACTTTGACTCCAGCTCAGTTACGCGAGAAACGCCGTGATATCGGTATGATTTTTCAGCACTTTAACCTTATGGCCCAATCAACTGCAGCAGAAAATGTGGCCTTTGCCCTTAAACACTCAGGGTTGTCCAAAGAAAAAAAAGCTGAAAAAGTAAAGAAATTACTTGATCTTGTTGGTTTGGCTGACCGTGCTGAAAACTATCCAGCTCAACTATCTGGTGGGCAAAAACAACGGGTAGCGATTGCACGTGCCTTGGCCAATGATCCTAAGATTCTGATTTCTGATGAGTCCACATCCGCACTGGATCCAAAAACGACCAAGCAAATTTTGGCACTTTTGCAGGAACTCAATGAAAAATTAGGTTTAACAATTGTTCTCATCACACATGAAATGCAGATTGTCAAAGATATTGCTAACCGAGTAGCTGTGATGCAGGATGGGCGTTTGATTGAAGAAGGTTCTGTGTTGGAAATTTTCTCGCATCCAAAACAAGAATTGACCAAAGACTTCATCAAAACAGCAACAGGAATTGATGAAGCTTTGGTGAAGATTTATCAACAAGGCATCGTGAAAGAATTGCCAGACAATAGTGTGTTGGTGCAATTGAAATACTCAGGTGCAAGTACTGACACAGCGATTGTCAATGATCTATATAAATTCTACCAAGTTTCATCAAATATTCTTTATGGAAATATTGAAATTTTGGATCATATTCCAGTAGGTGAATTGGTGGTTATTCTATCTGGTGAACAGGCAAATATTCAACGCGCGTTGACAGCCGTACGGGAAGCCAATGTTGAAGTAAATATTTTGAAAGGAGACCTTGCATGAATGCGTGGATTGAATCAACATTTGCAAATGTTATAAAAATGGGGTGGGATACCTCTTATGGTTGGAAAATTGCTATCGAATCTACCATTTACATGACCTTCTGGTCCTTTGTATTTGGAGGACTCTTAGGCCTGCTGGCTGGTTTATTACTGGTATTAACAGGTCCAAGAGGTGTATTAGAAAATAAATATGTTTTCTGGATTTTGGACAAGGTAGCCTCTCTCTTTCGTGCCATTCCATTTATCATTTTGTTAGCGGTTATTTCACCTGTTACTAAACTTATTGTTGGGAAATCAATTGGTATGACAGCCGCTCTGGTTCCTCTCTCTTTATCAGTATTTCCATTCTATGCCCGTCAGGTACAGGTTGTTTTATCTGAGATGGATCGTGGGGTTATTGAGGCGGCACAAGCTTCAGGAGCAACGATTTGGGACATTATTCGCGTCTATTTGCGTGAAGGTCTACCAGATTTAATTCGTGTGACAACCTTAACTTTGATTTCCTTGATTGGTTATACAGCAATGGCGGGAGCAATTGGTTCGGGTGGTCTTGGGAATGTTGCTATTTCTTATGGATACAATCGTTCTGACCATGACGTGACATTTGTTGCAACGTTATTAATTCTGATAATGATTTTCTTTGTTCAGTTTGTTGGAGACTTCCTCACTAAGAAAATCAATCATCGATAGTGAATAGAAAGGGATTGGCTATGGAATTTGCAAAACTTGTTCGAGGTGAACCGGGTCAGTATGTAGCATCAAAAGGAGCACTTAAAGAGTTACCTGGTCGCCTCTCTCTATTTAAACACCCTGTCGTAATAACTGGTCAAAAATCTTATGCGGCATTTGTCAAACATTATGGGAAAGAGTCAGATTGGCCAGTGCTATTCTATGATCAAACAGCTAGTCATGAGGATATGGAACGGTTAGCAGCTCAAGCTCGTCATCTGGAAGCAGATGTGATCATTGGCATTGGTGGTGGTAAGGTCATGGATACGACAAAAGGAGTTGCTGATCGATTAAATGTAGAAGTTGTGTTGATTCCTACACTAGTCGCGACATGTGCATGCTCAACACCGCTTCTAGTTGCCTACCAGCCTGATCATACCTTTAAATCGATTGACTATTGCCAAAGGTCTGGATTTATGACAGTCGTTGATTATGATTTACTGGTAGATGCTCCCAAAGAGTTCTTGATTAGTGGACTTTCAGATACATTAGCAAAATGGTACGAATTAGAAGCCATCCATCGTGGAAAATTGCGACAGGATTTACCAGCGACAGTCCAATTAGCTCTGGCAACTGCACAGGTTAGTCAAGATATTCTCTTGCAAGATACTGAGTCTGTTCTTGAAGCAGTGGATAAGAAACAGGTTACACCTGCTTTCAAGCGAATGGTTGATACAGTCTATGTTGTTGCAGCAAATGTTGGTTGCCAGACTAGTGATTATGTTTCTGGTGCCCACGCTTTGCACAATGGGTTGACGGTTTTGCATGAAACACATCGGATTGCGCATGGGCTAAAAGTCGCATATGGAATTTTGGTTCAATTATGTTTGACGGGTGATGAGGACGAAGTTCGTAAGCTCCTTCCTTTCTATAAGAAAAATGGCTATATTTACCGTTGGGACCAATTTGGAGTTGAAGAGAATTGCTTATCAGCTATGAAAAAGGTTGCTGATTTAGCAACGGTACCGACTGAAAGTTATGTAAACATTCGTCGGGATATTACAGCTGATGAAGTAGTTGCCGCTATGCAACGGCTGGAAGAAATAGTGGAGGAAGCAGCTCATGACTAGAAAGATTGGAATTATTGGACTTGGACATGTGGGGGCTACCTTGCTTCATGATTTAATTGCAGGGCAAGTCTTTGATAGTTACGTGGTCATTGATAAGGATGAAAAAAAAGTAGCATCAGACGTGCTAGATATGAAAGATCGGGTTGCCAATACAGGTTACTTTGCAGATTTTGTCATCAATGACTATTCAGCCTTAAGCGATGCTGATATTGTTGTATCTAGTTTAGGCAATATTTTATTGCAAGCAAATGCTGCCAATAGTCGTTTTGCAGAGCTTCCTTTTACTAGTCAGGAAGTGAAGGATGTTTCTAAGAAATTAGTTGCATCTGGTTTTTCAGGAATCTTAATCGTTATCACAAATCCAGTTGATGTGATTACCCAACTATATCAAACTTACACAGGTTTCCCGAAAGAAAAGGTCATAGGTACAGGAACTCTACTAGATACAGCTCGAATGAAGCGTGCGGTAGGGGAAAAATTTGGTGTTTCACCCGTCAGTATTTCAGGCTATAATCTTGGTGAACATGGAAATTCTCAGTTTACGGCTTGGAGTCAAGTTCGGGTGAATCAAACGCCAATTCAGCAACTACTTTCAACTGATGAATTAAGCCAGCTGGCAGTTGAGGCGCGTGTTGGCGGACATACGGTATTCTTTGGTAAAGGCTATACCAATTTTGCAATTGCAGCAGCTGCTAAGACTTTGATTGAGGCAGTTTTGTCTAATAGCAGAGTGAATTTGCCGGTATCCCATTATTTGGAAAGTTTTGATACTTATATAGGCTATCCAGCCTTAATTGGACGTAATGGAATTGAAGACTCAGTCGTTCTCGATTTACCAAAGGGTGAACGGGAGTTACTTGATCGTTCCGCGCAAATTATTCGTGAACGAGTAGACATTGCTAAAACAGGTGATTGGGATCAATTGATTTTATGATTTATCGAAGATGTTGTTCGGTTTTCACAAGTAGGAATGCAATGACTTATCTCGCTTTTGTAGACAAACACTGATTTTTTTGCTACAATACTAAGCATGAAAGAAGGTTGTTTCAAAAGCCTGTCTAGCGAGCTTGGGAGAGTGAAAGCCAAGCCAGTCTTGAAATAATTGGCGCTTTCCCAGTCGTGAACTTATCCTACTTAATCAAAAATATACAAATGAAGTAATAAATTAGGGTGGAACCGCGTTCTCAACGCCCCTATGTCAGTTGACAGGGGAAGAGAATGTGGTTCTTTTTTTCTGCCGACCGAGTATTTCTTGTTTTTCATCTCAAGTTGGAAGACAGCTATTATAGAGAAAGGAGATCAATTTTCACCTTAGAAAATATCAATCGCGGTTATGAACAGTTTACTGGGCCTGATTTTCCCAAACTGATTGCCTATTTTAAGGACTGGGGAATGGTGGAAAATACTGTAGATATCCAGTCTGGCCAGGTTGTCTATTGTTCGAAGTCAGGTCAAACTCTGGAAAAGCAAGGCTATCAAGTGACGAGACCTGTTTCGGACCGAGTCAATCTGGACCAGTTTGTGACCATATTATGCAATCACCAGGCTGGGCAAACAGATTTCCCTACCTTCTGCCAAGAAACAGCAGAAGCAGGCATTTACAAGTGGGTCATTGACCTCGAAGCCATGACCTGTTCCTACATGGACAAAGCAGAGCAGGCTGTTTTTGTGGAGACGGTACCTAATAGTGACGAACATCCACTAGTTGATTTCACTCAAAAAGACATCGTTTTAAGGAGTGAAAAGTCGCGCAACTATTCATAGAAAGAAGGAAAAATATGTCAAAAAACTTACTTTCCACAGTGTCAGTGGCATAGTCTCCTTTCAGTCGAATTGCCACACGCTCATCGCTAGGGCGACTGAGCTAGACGCTGTACTAGTTCGCCTTTCCTAGCGGTATGGGCTAGGAAGGCTCACGTCGCAAGAACATCGTCATTTAGTCTATCTTTTATTACGTCGTTAACTCGCTTTGCCGTACCTCAGTACTGCCTGCAGCTCGTTGCCTAGTACTAAAAGTAAACTAAAAGACTTAGATTTAAAGAAAGAAGGAAAAATATGTCAAAAAAACTTACTTTCCAGGAAATTATCCTGACCTTACAACAATTTTGGAATGAGCAGGGGTGCTTGCTCATGCAGGCTTATGATACGGAGAAAGGTGCGGGTACTATGAGTCCCTACACTTTTTTGCGTGCTATCGGTCCTGAACCATGGAATGCGGCTTATGTTGAGCCGAGTCGTCGTCCTGCGGATGGTCGTTACGGGGAAAACCCAAACCGTCTCTATCAGCACCACCAATTCCAAGTGGTTATGAAACCATCGCCTTCTAATATTCAAGAACTTTACTTGGAGTCATTGAAGCGTTTGGGCATCAATCCTTTGGAGCACGACATTCGTTTCGTTGAGGACAACTGGGAAAACCCGTCAACAGGTTCAGCTGGTCTGGGCTGGGAAGTTTGGTTGGATGGTATGGAAATCACGCAGTTTACCTATTTCCAACAGGTTGGTGGTTTGGCGACAGGTCCAGTCACAGCCGAAGTAACTTATGGTTTGGAACGTTTGGCATCCTATATCCAAGAAGTTGACTCCGTTTACGACATCGAATGGGCAGACGGCGTTAAATATGGCGAAATCTTTATCCAGCCAGAATATGAGCATTCAAAATACTCCTTTGAAGTATCGGACCAAGATATGCTCCTTGAAAACTTCACTAAGTTTGAAAAAGAAGCAGAGCGGGCTTTGGAAGAAGGCTTGGTTCACCCAGCCTTTGACTATGTGCTCAAATGTTCTCACACCTTTAACCTGCTCGATGCCCGCGGAGCTGTGTCTGTAACCGAGCGTGCTGGCTACATTGCCCGTATCCGTAACCTTGCTCGTGTCGTTGCCAAAACCTTTGTGGCAGAGCGGAAGAAACTAGGCTTCCCACTTCTAGACGAAGCAACACGAGCAGAATTGTTGAAGGAGGACGCAGAATAATGACAAAGAATTTACTTGTTGAACTTGGCTTGGAAGAGATTCCTGCCTATATCGTAACCCCAGCCATGCACCAGTTGCGTGACCGCATGGCGACTTTTTTGACAGACAACCGTTTGGCTTTTGATAGCATCGATGTCTTTTCAACACCACGCCGTTTGGCTGTTCGTGTCCGTGGTTTGGCGGACCAGCAGACTGACTTGACGGAAGATTTCAAGGGGCCTGCTAAGAAGATTGCCTTGGACGCAGACGGAAACTTCACCAAGGCGGCAGAAGGTTTTGTCCGTGGCAAAGGCTTGACGACAGCGGACATCGTATTCCGCGAGATTAAGGGTGAAGAGTATGTCTACGTGACCAAACATGAAGCTGGTCAGCCAGCAAAGGCAGTTTTGGCGGGCATTCCAGAGGTCTTGAAGGCTATGACCTTCCCTGTCAGCATGAACTGGGCGTCCAACAAATTCGCCTACATCCGTCCTGTCCACACCCTGACCGTTCTCTTGGACGATGAAGCATTGGATATGAATTTCTTGGACATTTCGTCAGCTCGCATCAGCCGTGGTCATCGTTTCCTTGGAAATGAAACTGAGATTGCAAGTGCAGATTCTTACGAGGCAGACTTGCGTGCACAGTTTGTCATTACAGACCCCGCAGAGCGTCAACATATGATCGTCGAGCAAATCAAGGCTATCGAGGACAAACACAATGTGACCGTTGAGATCGACGAAGGCCTACTTAATGAAGTTCTCAATCTGGTTGAGTTCCCAACTGCCTTTATGGGCTCCTTTGACACCAAATACTTGGAGGTACCAGAAGAAGTTTTGGTCACTTCCATGAAAAACCACCAACGTTACTTCGTGGTGCGTGATAAGGCTGGCAAGCTCTTGCCAAACTTCATCTCCGTCCGGAATGGTAACGACCAACACCTTGACAATGTTATCAAAGGAAATGAAAAAGTCTTAGTGGCCCGTTTGGAAGATGGTGAGTTCTTCTGGCGTGAGGACCAAAAACTCAAGATTGCCGACTTGGTAGAACGCCTCAAAGTCGTGACCTTCCATGAGAAAATCGGCTCACTTTACGAGCATATGGAACGTACCAAAGTTATCGCAGAAAAACTGGCTGACTTAGCTGGCTTGTCTGCGGATGAAAAAGCGGATGTGGCACGTGCGTCAGACATCTACAAGTTTGACCTCTTGACAGGTATGGTCGGTGAGTTTGATGAATTGCAAGGGATTATGGGTGAGAAGTATGCCCTTCTTGCAGGGGAAAAACCTGCGGTAGCAGCGGCAATCCGTGAGCACTACTTGCCAAATTCAGCAGAAGGCGAATTGCCTGAGAGCAAGGTCGGTGCGGTCTTGGCACTGGCTGACAAATTTGATACCCTTCTATCCTTCTTCTCAGTTGGCCTGATTCCGTCTGGTTCAAACGACCCTTACGCTCTTCGTCGTGCAACACAAGGCATCGTACGGATCTTGGAAGCATTTGGTTGGGAAATTCCATTGGATCAGTTGATTGCGGAGCTCTACAGCTTGAACTTTGCCAGCTTGACCTATGACAACCAGTCAGCTGTGATGGACTTTATTCGTGCCCGTGTAGAGAAGATGATGGATAAGGCGATTCCGAAAGACATCCGTGAGGCTGTACTTGCCAGCTCAACCTTTGTGGTCAGACTGCAACTGGCAGCCAGCTCTGCAATTTTCCAAAAATCAAAAGAGGCTGACTACAAGCAAGCCGTGGAAAACTTGTCACGGGTCTTCAACTTGGCTGAAAAGGCGGAGGCGACTGCGATTGACGAGGCACTTTTTGAAAACGAGCAGGAGAAAACTCTTGCTGCAGCAGTGGCTGGCTTGGAGTTGACTGAAGACATGGCAGGCAACTTGGACAAGCTCTTTGCATTGAGCCCAGTCATCGCAGCCTTCTTCGACAATACCATGGTCATGGCAGATGATGTGGCCGTAAAAGCCAACCGCTTAGCCCTCTTAAAAGCCTTGGCAGATAAGGCTTCAGTAGTGGCAGTTTTCAATCTCTTGAATAGTAAGTAGGGGGAAAAGATGGAACAAGCAAAAATCAATCGGATCAATGAATTGGCTAAAAAGAAAAAAGCTGGTACCTTGACACCAGAGGAAAAAGTTGAACAGGCTCAGCTCAGGGAAGAATATATCGAGGGATATCGTCGAGCAATCCGTCATCATATTGAGGGGATTAAGCTGGTTGATGAAGATGGCAACGATGTGACGCCAGAGAAACTTCGTCAAGTCCAACGTGAAAAAGGCTTGCATGGCCGTAGTTTAGATAATCCAAATTCCTAAATTTGTATTACTAAAAAACAAGTGAAGGACTAGGTTTTCTAGTCTTTTTCTTACCATCAGCTACGCTATGCTTTGGAATGTCCTTCCTATCCAATTTCTACGAAAATGCTATTTTAAAAACGCATGACATAGGTCATGCGTTTTTTAGATTAAACAGTCTCTCCTTT
>ERZ724515.546-NODE-546-length-14797-cov-32.427215_pt1 | contig 14797 bp, 9 predicted proteins | sample MGYA00376048_ERZ724515 | MGnify/ENA primary metagenome ERZ724515 (study PRJEB28724, sample SAMN07190885) | wastewater metagenome | isolation source: influent of sewage treatment plant in Hong Hong | place: Hong Kong | collected 2016-03-17 ... | reverse complement strand
TGACTGAGTCAGCCGAGAAGAATTTCCCCGCTTATTCGCACCTTCCCTAAAATGAAAGAAGCCAATGCGGTCTTGTTGATGGATAAATTTATCTACTACCTGAAGCAACACCGCTTATATACCCGCACACTTGGAATTATTTGAGTCTCTAAAAATGAGGGGATCTCTGAGCTCGCGATGTGGTCAAGCGGGCACTGCACTACAATGCTGCCGCCCTGATATTGGTGCATAACCACCCGTCGGGATACCCGGAACCCAGCCGGGCAGATATCGAGATCACCCTGCGCCTACAGAATGCCCTGGCACTGGTGGATATCCGGATTTTGGATCATCTGGTCGTCGGTACTGAGGGTGTGGTGTCGCTGGCAGAACGAGGGAATTTGTAACTACCACGCCGGTCAGGGAGCACATGGAGGAAGGCATGGTCAGCAGTGAGCTCTACTACGACTTACCATCATTAGGAGTACACAGAAAATGGGAACCATAGGGAGTTGGGGATTACACACCCAAGTTCAACCACGTTTTGGTGCACGTGCAATTGTCGAACGAAACAGGGTCTCCCTATTTTTGGATCGCTGCGGCGTCTATGGCGATGGCCCACTCCATTACTACAGACCCATGGCACTTGTCATTTCTCTTTCGCTGACGGCTTCGGGGGTGACCACTGCATCTTTCAGCATCAGCTTGCCGCGCAACAGGCGATCCAGATGGACATCGAACGCATCAAATCGCGGGTGAGTCAGGGTCGGCAAGTGGATAAACACTGGTTTTTGCTGGCCGATGCGGTAGACCCGGTCTGAGGCCTGGGCCTCTTTGGCTGGGTTCCAGTGACGCTCCAAGTGGATCACATGGTTGGCACTGACCACGGTCAGACCGACCCCTGCAGCCACAGGGGACATGATTATCACATTGAAACCGGCTTGAGCCTCGAACTGGCTGATCAGCTTCTTGCGCGTCAGATCCTCGACTTTACTGGCCACCGCCTTGGTGTCGCCATTGATGATGGCGATATCCAGGCCGTAGATCTGATCCAGCCAGAGCTTGAGTACTCGCTGCAACCGCTTGGTCATCATAAACAGAATGACTTTTTCGTTCTGGCTACGGATCTGCTCCAGTAGCTGCAGAACAATGGTGAGCTTGCCGGATTCCTGCATGTACTGACGGGCCTGCTTGGCATCCTGACTGTAGAGCGCAGCTTCGTCATCCAGCCTTGGATGCAATGAGATGCTTCTGAGCCGGGAGAGTGCAGCCAGGGCCGCTCCTTGCATGTTTTCGTCACTAGCCCGGCGACTGCGATACTCATCGAGTACGGCATCATAGGCCTGCAACTGTAAGCCGCTCATGACGCGGCTCAATTCGGGGTGATAGCGTTGCAGCTGGCTATCTGCTTGCTGTACGCCACTACATATGGTCTTGCTGGGTAGTCCCTTGAGCTGCTCCTCTTTGACTCGGCGTAACATGAAGGTACCTACGGTGCGGCGTAATTGCTCGCCGATTTGGATACGGATCAGGTCGCGTTCTTGCTCTTCGGCATTCAGAATGGGTTTTATCCAGCTGTCCCGGTAGTGTTGCCAGCTACCGAGCAGCCCGGGTTGGGCGGTATCCAGCAAACACCAAAAATCTCCCAGGCTGTTCTCCACTGGGGTTCCGGTTGCCAGCAGCTTGAAGTCAGCCTTGAGGCCTTTGGCTGCACGGGTCTGTAAGGCATTGGGGTTCTTGATGTTTTGCGCTTCATCGAAGATCACCATACCCCAGTCGATGCGGCAGAGTGAAAACTGGTAGTCCCGCAAGGTTTGATAAGTGGTGAGTACTAGCCGTCTGTCCATGTCCAGCCGATGTATCCCGGCCTCTGGGCCTATGGCCAGGGCATAGCGGATGCTTTGTTCATCTAGCATGCCGCTTTCATCTGCCAGCGAGGCCAACTGTACCGACTCTCTTTCTGCACCTCGGATCCGAAACCTCCCTAGATCACGACCTGCTTGCAACACCACCTGGTCGCGAAACGGCACGCTGTTATAGGTCTTGGCGACCTCATCTTCCCAGTTCTCCAGCAGACTCAGTGGCGCCACCACCAGAATGGGCTTTTCTGCCTGGCCCAGGCTGCGTTGACGATGCAGGTATTCACCGATGGTCACCAAGGTCATATAGGTTTTGCCCAACCCCATGTCATCGGCCAGCAGGCCGCCTTGCAGTCGGTAGAGATCCTCGGGATCTTCATGCAAGGCCACATTCAGCAGTTTTAGCATCCATTCGATGCCTTCTTGCTGGTGAGAGAAGGGCGTGCGCGCATAGCGTGACCAGTCAGGTGAGGCTGGCAGGGTGGCGAAATTGGTCTTGTTCAACAAGGTGGTATGGATGGCATCCGCCTCCTTGAGAATGACGGCAACGCGCTCTTTGACTTTTTCTTCGTCTACTGGTGTCTCAAGTGTGACTGATTCATCTGCTGGTTCATCGTCGAGGCCAGAATGGCCGGCAAGACGTTGCTTGATGGCGGTAACTTGTTTTTCCACTACATCGACGTTGGTGATGTCGATCGTCTGTTCACCAAAAGTCAGAGTGCTGGCGCCTTGGGCTCGTGCCGCTTGCAATAGATCTTCAAAACGTTGCAATTCCTCAGGCGACTGAATAAGTCCGCTGAGTACCTCCGGGGGTGATGGACGGGAGTCAAGAGCAAACCAATTGTTTTGGTTGGTATCCAGCCCGCCAAAGTCCATGTACTGTAGTCGGCCTACACCTGCGACCCTAATGGAGAAACCAACCTCGAGATTAACCAAGGCGGCATCCAAAAAAGCGGTAGGGGTGGCAATAAACTCATTGACCTTGTCGGCAGGAATGCGTGTATTGGCCAGTACGTTGCGGATCCCGGCCAACCGGGGTTCGTCCAGCAGTACTACGCGATTATCTATTCGCAACACGCCGCCATTAGCGCTCATATCTATCTGCGCCCATCGCTTCTGCAATTGATCTGGCGTGGATCCCTCTCCCAGACAGGGGCAAAGCTGCAGGCTACCATCCGGCATGCGGGTGGCTATGATACCTATGTTGTCCGGCACCACTACGTCAAGGCGCTCAAAATGACTAAGGTCGATGCGCATACCACTTCGTGCCGCCGTTTGCAGCTCGGCCATCAGTCGCAGGTTAGCGGTTTCGCCTCGCAGCTCGGCTGTCAGGGTCTCGTGTTGCTCCCAAGCCATCAGTCCCATTAATTCTGCTGGCGTCAGCCAATAGCATTCTTGGCTACCCAAGTACAGAAAGGGCCCTTTGCGGGTAAAGGGGGTTTCCCCTTCAGTCATACTGGCGGTAATGGCTACCCGAAAGCCGCTGTTACCGGTTCGGCCGTGAATCGTGGAGACAAATTGCCCGGGGAAGCGGGGCGGCAGGTCCAGGATCTCGGCTTGTTCGCCATCCATACCAGTGATGTCTTCTGCCTCAATATGAAAACCATTAGCAGTGGTCTCGGCCACACCCTGCTCGGCCAACATGTTGAGGCAGATGAGTTGCACCTTTTGCCGGGTGTTCCCCTGTCCTACTTGCAGTGATTTGAGCTCACTTGCTGGCAGGAAAAAATTCAACCCGCTGGAGTCAGGTTGGCTGTGAAAACCTAACTGGTTGTTGATGGCGTTGTCCGTGTCGCCAATAAAGGATCGCAAGAATTCGACTAAGCGCATTTAGTGGCCTTTATGATGCTCTTCATAAGCGGTTAATTCCGCGGCTGCTACGGATGTGAGGTGCCAGCCATATTGGCTGTTTTGCCAGCAGAGCGTACCAAGGGGCCCATAAAGCTGTTGATTGATCTCTTGAACTGTCATGCCCAAGACGTTGGCGCCATGACGAGCTCTGTCACCGGCATTGCTGGCAAAATATTGCAGTACCTTAAGCTCTAGCGGTTTGAGCTGGCTAACCCGGGGGCAGAGTTCGGAGAGCGAAGGCTCCGCAACAGTGTTAGCGCTGGTTATTTCATCCGAATGGGGTGTTGCTGGAGTGGGTTTGTTCTTGTATTTGAACCTGCCATTCAGCTTTGAAAGCTGCTCAGCTGATAACTTGTTCACTGCACGTGACGCATTCGCTGGGAGCTGCTGGGGTTCTTCATAAAGCTTGGGCTGATGGGATGCCTCCCTGGCTTGATCTACAGGTGATGGACTGAGACTAGTTAGAGCTGACTGGTGAGTTATCGTGTCGACAAATGACTTGGCTGTCGGCTGGCTGGGAGTTGGCACCGGTGTCCGTTTGGGATTGACTGCAGGGATGCCAAAGCGGCGAAGCTGGTATTGGTAGTCCTGGCGGCTCAGTAGTTGCTCCATATCCAGACCGATGCCGTTGTCTGCCAAGAAGGTGAAGACCTTGTGCTGCCAAGTGTGTGGTGTGTGGACGATGCTGGCGAGAGGAAGATTGCCATATCGTTTTTGGTAGCCAGCAGGAATGGTGGATGTCAGTGCGGCGTGGCTGAATATCCGTTTCTCATAAGTGGTCAGTATGTCACTTGGGGGCGCCAAATAGACCCAAATTTTGAAACTGTGGGAACCTTCAATCAGGTAGAAATCGCCACAGTCCAGATAGATCACCGCTTTATCGCTCATAGCCCCATCCATGGGAGCGAAGCTGGTTTTTACTTCCTTACCCAAAATCCCTTTAACGATTTGCTGGGCCCGGTTACCGAGTAGCAGACGGGTATTACGGATCAGTTTGAGTTTGAACAAGCCCTCCAGAAACAGCTTTCTGGCGGGAAACATCCGCTGTAATTCGTCGTTATGACTCTGGATCCCATATTGCTCAACGGCCTGCAAAAAGAGGCGAAGATCCTCTTTGGATAGCCAGCCTCTGACCTTTTGAATCCGTGCCTCGCCCAGTGGTTGCCACCATTGACGGTAATTTGTGGCGGCGCTGGATATGCGGGGATCGCCTGCCAGGTTGAGGATGAAGGTTTGCCAGACATCGCTGGGCTCCTGGCCTGTACGGTCGATCAGGATCTCCAGCGCGGCATGGCCGATACAGCGGTCCCCCTCAAAGGGAGCCTTGCTGACCGAGGGTTTAAGTAGCTCATCCATCACAGGTGACCATTCGTCCAGTGACAAAGTGCGCAAGGTCTCGAGATAGAAGTGAGCACGACAGATATCGCCGTAACGGCCATCATCCAGGCCTTGCAGGCCCAGTTCGCTAAATGTCACACCAAGCTCGCGTCCTGCTTGTAGCGTCTGCTCTGCAAGTTGACGAGGGCCGTCCAATCCAAGAAGTTTGTGTCCTTCTTGTTTTAGGCTGATGAGCGGGTTCGGCCGCAGGGTGGCAATACGAGGTTCTGGCAGTTGCTCCAGTTGTGACAGCAGTGCCAGCTCCAGCATGGCACGAAATCCATCATGTTGGTCTAACAGGTCGAATTGACGAAAGTAGAGCTGCACCAACTGCTGGAGTGTGATGCGGGTCAGCCTGGGTTGTTGGGCATGCAACAGCGCGGAGAGGAGTTGGGGGCTGAGCAGTCGCTCGGCATACCGGTCGCCACTAAGCCAAAACCAGCTAAGGGCTCGTGCAGTGAGTCGGCGCTTCAGTAGTCCAGGTAATGCCTCAAACCGGCCTGAGATGGCCATGTTGCGCAGTGAGGTGAGCATCTGGCTGAAGGCGTCGTTGTGCCCTGCAGCCCCCTCCATCTTGGAAGCCTTCGTCTGGAGTTCGGCCCAGGCGTTTACCGTGGGTAGGCCCCAAGAGGTTGCCATGGATTTGGCCTCGGGCAACTTCATTGCTGAAGTTCCTCCTGCAGCCGTTCCTTCACTTGTTCGTACTGTGCGCTGTCTGGTCTGCGGATGGTAAAACGAATGTCGATGCGACGATTACGCTTAAAATCTGTCTCCGTCACTTGATTAGACACCGCTGGCCGTGTTTCTCCATAGCCACTGACCGAAAAGAGGGGATGGCCATCTCTATTTTTCAGCCGGGATAGTTGTTCATCACCGATGAGTGATTTTTCCCAAAACTGCCAGAGGGAAATGGCGCGGAAGGTTGACAGCCCCCAGTTACCCTTGCCCATAAAGCCCTGCAGGGGACGGTTGTCGGTATGTCCTTCGATGAAGATGGTATCTAGGAACTCCACTCGATTGTCACGAGAGATTACCATGTTAAGCACTTCGCCTATTTCCCTGGCCCGAGATTGATAGGTCGGATTTATATCAAAGGCGCCAGTTTCAAAGCCGAGCAGTTCGTTGGGAATGCTCAAGACGGTGTGATTCTGGCTGACCTCTACCTTGATGCCGCGCTTGCGCAGGGTCTCTACTGCTTCGTCAAGAATTGTGCGGCGTACTTGCTCGGCTTGTTTTAGCGCGACAATCTCTTCTTCAAACTTGGCTTGTTTATGCTCCAGTTCTTTTTGGATCTCCATCAGCTGCAGGATCAGGATCACCGAGGCCATAATAAAGATGACGAGCAGGGCGGACATGATGTCGGAAAAGGACATCCAGTAGGGGTTTTCTTCGTCAACGTTGGTGGTTTGAGCTTTACGAAATTGCATCAGCGTTGCTCCAGCTCATCCAGCACACTGCTCATGGCTTCGGCCGTGTGATACATCTTGGTGGCATATTCCAGAGAAACCTTGTTCCACTGATCCATACGCTCATGAACCTGGGTGCTGACTTCGCTGGCGTATTTTTGCAGCCACTGTTCAGCCTGTTTTTCGATGGCTTCAACTTGGGAACGCAACGTCTCGCCTAAGGCATTGAATTCGGTTCTCACCCCTGTCAGGAATTGTTGCTGCGTTTGCTTCATCTCAACAAAGCCATGGCGAGCCTCACTGGCAGCCTGTTCGAACCGCTCCGCTCCCTGCAGCAGGCCATCTTGCAATCTGGCCAGCATTTCGGCTTGTTGCTTGAGTTGATCAGTAAGTGCAGCATTTTGGCTACCGGCTTGCTCGATTTGTTGTGTCACTTGTTCCAAGCGCTGCCCCAGTAGATCGGCGGCAGAACGGACATTGGTGGAGAGCAGGCCTAGCTGATTGGCACTGCTGTCCATATGCTTGCTGCTCTGGGCTGCGGAATCGGTCACTTGCTGCAAGCGAGTCAGCAATTGCTGGTGCTGTTCCGCCATTTGGCGGCTTTGTTGTTGACCGGCTTGCACTGAGTCGGCTAAGGCGGTCAACAACGCTTGCTGCTGTTGTGTTACGTCAGTCAGCTGCTGTTGGAATTTATCCTGACGAATCTGTTCGCGAACATCCGCCTGAGCACCTTGTTGACTTACGTTATCCAGCAGTTTGCCAACGGCATCCTGCAATGTGTTCTGTTGTTGCTGTACGGCCGAGGTCATAGCCTCGATTTGCTGTTGGCTCGCGGTGCCCAGACTGCCCAGCATTTTTTGTTGCTGCTCCAGTAACGTGGTTTGCTGTTGCTCATGTTGCTGGGCCAAGTCACCCATCATCTTACCAAATCGACTCTCCAACTGGCCTTGTCGTTCGTCTGCCGAATTGGCCAGTTGTTGCAACTGCTCCTGGAAACGTTTGGACTGCTCATCCTGAGCATCCAGGCTGCTAGTCTGTTGAGAGCTTAATTTACTAAACAGCTGTTCAAGACGTTCGCCCATGCTGCTGACGGCGATATTGACATCCGCGGCCACTTTTTCGAGCTGTTCACCCTGTACTCTGCCTGCCGAGCTCATACCCTCCATAAAGCTGCTTACCAGGTTTTCCATCACCTGGCTTGATTGTTGATTAGTGGAATGAACTAGGGTTTGGATGGCCGGCCCCATGATATTATTAAGTGTGTCAGTGAGGGCATTTTGCATAGCTTCGCTCATGCCATTGATGCTTTCTTGCAGTCGGTCTCCGATCCGCTCGTGCAGCTCCTGCAGTGCTTCTTTACTTTCTTTGCTGTACTCGGCGATATGCACCAGAGATTGTTCCGCAGGGAGTCTTGGATAGAGGAAATCAATCCTGTTTTGCAGGTCTTGGATATCGTTCAGCGCTTTGCGTTCAAACAGCTTTTCACACAGATTGAGCAGGAGACTGAAAGTAACCCCCCAGACCGAGGTCATAAATGCAACTGCTGCGCCAGAGATGAGCTTATTGATACCACTCTTGAGGGTCTCGATTTCTGCCGTATTGCCCACTAACCCCTCTAGACCAATGGTTAATCCAACAAAGGTTCCGAGCACCCCGATCGCCACTAAAAAGCTGGGGGTCGCTGCTAGTAAACGGCTGGCGGTTAGGCCCGTTGCCAAGGTTTTTGCATTGAAAAAATGCTCCGCGTCAATGCTGTTGAAAAGTTGTTTCTTGTCAGAAGATAAGACAAGGCTTTCATCAAATTCCTGCCAGAGATGACCAATATTGTTGGCATTCAGCTTTTGAGCCCTCTGAAGTATTTCACGGCGAGAGTAAGCCAATGTTTCTCTACTTTGCCCATCCAACAAAGATCTCAATGCTTTGTTTCTTTCAATGAAATTGAGGTAGTGCTTAATCAAAAAAAACAGGGATAGTAAAAAGATGAAGCATGTGAATGACCAGAACCACGCACTGATCCCATTGGTAGTGCCATTCAGCATCTGGCTAAAGTCAGGCCATAGGTGTTTAAGTAAATCCCACATATCTAATCCCAAATGTTCAACTGATTCTTGAAAAAAACCGGCAGTCTTTAACCTAGTGTTTTGACCAGGTCGAGATAACGAATGAACAAAAACAAAGTAATCCGCTCAACAGATGAGCCGCGTCAATCTGGTTTTGCCGGCACCATACCACAAACTTACCTAACTACTTTTCCCTAATACCCCCACCGGTTAAACGCCAGCGGCATCTTGTTGAGCTTCTCGCGATGCTCGCGCCAGTTGGGCAGATGGGTATCCATCAGTGTGATAAATCGCTGGTTATGTTTGCGCTCTAACAGGTGAACCAGCTCGTGCACCACAATAAATTCCAGGCATTCGGGGGGCTTCTTGACTAATTCGAGGTTGATCCAGATGCGGGATGTATCTGTTTTGCAGCTCCCCCACATGGTCTTCATCCGTTTGATACCGACAAACGAAGGGGTGACGTTGAGCAAGGCCTGCCACTTGGCCATCAATATCGGCAGCCGCTGGCGTAGCAATTGGCGATACCAGCCCAGTAGCAAGGCTTCTCGCTTCGCGGCGTCATAATGAGCGGGAACCCGCATCCGGATCCACCCCCCTTGTAGCTTGACGCTGTGCGCTCCCTCAACCGGGATCACCTCCAATCGATAGCCCCGTCCCCAAAGGTAGTGCGTCTCGCCGCTGCACATCTGGCGCTCGCTCTGACGTGGCTGCGCCTGAAAGTGGGCCTGTTGCTGCCGGATCCACGGCAAGCGTCTGACCACGGCCATTCTGATGGCCGTCTGTGACAGCGACGCCGGGGCCGAGACGCGCACGCGACCATCAGGGGGCAGCACATTGATGTGCAGGTTCTTGATCCCCTTATGCTGCAACTCCAGCGTGAGCTCACCAATGGTGATCAGGGGCATCAGTGGTACTCCTGCTGCGCTTTCACCAGCTCCATCACCTCGGCAACGGTCACATCGTATCCCTTGGTTTCTTCGGCAATGGCAAACGCGATCTCCCGCTCCTTGAAGCGATCGCCATACCAATCGGCCTTCTTGGTATAACGCACGGCGGTATCAATCCTGGCCACCAGCAGCTCATCCTTGCCCAGATTGTCATAGAGTGCCCGTTTGGCTGCCGTGTCTATGCTCTCTGGGTAGGCGCTCTGGCTATGGCTCTGTGGATATTTCACCTGCTTGGCCAGCTCGCGGACCTTTTCCAGATACTCCTGATAGGAGATGGCCTGCTGGCGGCGCAGATCGATCAGCTCATCGAGCAGCACCGACATCCTCTCGTAGTATTTGGGGTTGACCGGGTTCTCATCGACGATGGTCCGGCGCACGTTGTTTTCAATCGCCTCGGCCATCGACTCCTGATTGTCGCGCATCTCCTTGGGCAACCCATCCAGCGCCTCGGGGCCGCGCTGGATAATGAGCTCCAGCAGCCCCAGCTCCTCAAAGTCCATCAGCGTCTCGCTGGGATCGGCATCCACCCACAGATCCAGCATCTGGCGCATGCCCGGCTCGAACTGCTTCATATCCACCAGATCACCACTGGCCAGCTTGATCTCATCCCGGACCTTGGCGAAGTGTTCGACCTCCTGCTTAATCGAGGCGGCCTGCGAGGCGCTGTAACCCGCCTCCTCCAGCTCACCCGCCAGATTGGTAAAGGCGCGGATCAACTTGGCCACCAACTGATAGAGGGTCAGCCGCAATGCCTCTTTCTCGCTCAACGTCTCTTCATCGGCTCCCGGCTCACAACAGAAATAATGCTGATAATCGAGTTGCGACTTGGGCGCCTTCACCGGCTCACACAAGGCACGGACGGCTTCCAGAGCGTTATCCAGATCCTCTTTGGCCTGGGCCAGTCGATCCTTGAGCAGCCCGGCCACATCCTCCTTGTCATAGCCTGCGAAGGCCTCGGCCGTATAGTCGTTGACCGTCTTCTCCAGCGACTTGAACAGGTCTTTGTAATCGATGATGTAGCCGTACTCCTTGTCGTCACCATCCAGACGATTCACCCGGCAGATGGCCTGGAACAGGTTGTGATCAGCCATCTTCTTGTCGATATAGAGGTAGGTGGCAGAGGGGGCATCAAAACCGGTCAGCAGCTTATCCACGACAATGAGCAGACGCATCTGGCCCGGCTCTTTGATAAAACGCTGCTTGACCAGTTTTTCAAACTCTTCGACCCGCTTAGCCGCCTCATCCTCCGGCTGCTCGAAATAGTCGGCCAGCATCTTGCGATAGATGTTGTACTTGGCCAGCTTCTCCGTCAGCCCCTCGCCCGTCTCCTCGCCCTTGATCTCGCTGGCATTGGGTTGGTAACTGGTGACGATGGCGCACTTGCCAGCAAAACCGGCCTGGCTGAACATCTCGTAACTTTTGCAGGCTTGATAGACGCTGGCGCAGACCAGCATGGCATTGCCACGACCATCGGCCAGCCGGGGCTTGCGCTCGAAGTCGAGCAGAATATCGGCCACTATCTGCTCCAGCCGCGAACGACTGGAGAGCAGCTTCTGCATTGAGGCCCACTTCTGTTTAAGCTGCTGCTTGCCCAGCCGCGAGAGATCCTTGGTCTTGGTATCGAACCACTCATCCACTTTTTTCTGGGATTTGACCCGCTGATCGATATCCCGCGCCTCGTAGCGCAGATCCAGCACCACGCCATCACTCACCGCCTCGTTGAACTTGTAGGTGTGAATGTAGGGGCCAAAGACCTCGATGGACTTTTTTTTGTCCTGCTTCATCAGCGGTGTGCCGGTAAAACCGATAAACAGCGCCTCTGGCAACAGGCTCTTCATCGCCCCATGCAGCTTGCCGGACTGGGTGCGGTGGCACTCATCGACAAACACAAACAGCTGCCCCTTGGGGCTGAAGTCCGAGGGCAAACTGCGGCGCATATCGGCAATAAAATCATCCGAGCTGCCATCATCTTCGTCATCCGACTCGCCTTCTGGCGTGCGACCGAACTTGTGTACCAGCGAGCAGATAAGCCAAGGGTTATGGGCATGCAGACGGGTCACCAGATCGGCACCGCTCTTGGTGCGCAGGATCTCCTCTTCCACCCCACTGAATACCTTCTCGATCTGCTCATCGAGTTCGGTACGGTCGGTGATGATGAGCACCCGGCTGTCGGTCACATTTTCGCGGATCCACTTGGCCAGCCAGACCATGGTCAGGCTCTTGCCGCTGCCTTGGGTGTGCCAGATGATGCCGCCATCCCGGCGGCGGATATAAGCCTTGGCGGCACGGATGCCGAAATACTGGTTATGGCGGCAGGTTTTCTTGGTGCCCGCATCAAACACGATAAAGTCGTGGATCAGCTCCAGAAAGCGCGCCTTACTGCACAACTGTGCCAGATGCTGGTCCAGCAGATTGGCACTCGGCAGATCGACATGGTCGGAATGGATTGGATCGGCTGGCTCTTTCCACTCCAGATAGTATTTCTCGGGGGTTTCGATGGTGCCGTAGCGCACCCCCTGGGTGTCGTTGCCCGCCATCACCAACTGCATGGTGGTGAAGAAGTTACGGATAAAATCCTTCTTCTGGTTATCCAGGTTCTGGTGGATACCTTCAGAGACAGAGACGGTAGAGCGCTTGAGCTCAATGACGCCAAGGGCAATGCCGTTGACATAGAGCACCAGATCCGGCCGTTTCTTATGCTCGCCTTTGACCGTGACCTCTTCGGCAAGGGCAAAGTCGTTGGCCTGCGGATTAGTCCAGTCAACAAGCCAGACGGTCTGGTTTTGCTCGCCTGCCCCTACTTTTTCCTTCACGCCATAACGCAGCAGGCGATAGACCTCCTTGTTGGCGTCATAGAGGATGCGCCCTTCGCCCAGGCTCGCTGCCCGATCCAGTTGCCTGAGTACCTTGGGGATCAGCGCCGCGTCCACGCCCCGCCCCACCAGCCAAGCGGTCAGCAGTTCGGGCTCGACATTCCGGTTGTTCTCCCGCTTATGCCAATCCCCCAGATAGCGATAGCCCAGCTTCTGCTCGAAAAGATGGATCACGCGGTTCTGGGTTGCCCGCTCCCGTTGGCCAACTGAAATCATGCTCTCTATCCCTGTTATTCTCTCAAGCTGCCACGACAACCGCGCAGCCGCTCTTATTCGTTATACCCACTTCGTTACACCAACCCCTGCTGCAAACGGGTCAAGGCGATCTGCAGACTGCGATCATCAAACAGCCGCGCCTTGCGCTCACCCCACGGGGTTCCCGCTGGCCAGCGATGCAACCCCTCTCGCAGCGCGCTCAGCGTCGGCGCACAGCCCTCTTCGGCGATCAACCAATCGACCGTGGCCAATAACTCCATGCCATAGGGCGACTCAAAACCATCGATTAACGCGGTCGTCTGCTCCAGTATCGGTAAAAATGCTTTGGCCTCGGTCTGGAGATAAACGGCAAGCTCTTGTTTTTTGGCCTCATTAAACCAGATGACATCAAACGGCTTGCTATCCGGAATGCGCTTGTCGGACTGCAGATAACTGCCGTCCATCGCATTGAGCAGATGGGTCAGATTGTTGGCATAAGGGCCATAACGATGGGCCTTAAACTGCAACTGCAGCGGATCCCCCAGCGGGTTACGGCCAATGACCCGAGCCAGAAACCAGGCCAGTTTCTGGATCTCCAGCAAGCTGCACTCCATCCCTAAAAACCAGTAGCGACGTACCAGTTCAGCAATCAGGGCCCGAGCCGGAGTCAGCTCCGCCACCCCGCCGCGCTTGGCCACATTTTGGTATTGGCGACTGGGCTCATAGAGCAGGATATCGATATCCAGATCGCCCAGTGCCGTTTCAATCGCCTGTTTGACCTCTGGCCAAGGCAGACCACCGTTGCCAGCCCCCAGCGGCGGAATGGCAATCGAAGAGACCTGCTGCGCCTGTAACCAGGCCCGTAGATCCTGCAAACCATCCTGGATCCACGCCATCTGTGCCGGATTGCGCCAGTGCTGTTTGGTCGGAAAATTCACGATCCAGCGCGGCCCCAGCAGCTCACCCGTCTGGGTAATAAACATCTTGCCGGTGACGACATCACCCTGTTTGCACGCCTCGGCATAGGCGCGCATATTGGCCGGGAACCGCTCCTTGAACATCAAGGCGATCCCCTTGCCCATGACACCGACGGTGTTGACGGTATTCACCAGCGCTTCCACCGGAGCATCCAGCAGATTGCCTGTTGTATATCGAATCATCTGAAATACCACCCATCACGGACATAGACGGGGCGCGCGACCCCCACCCGATTCATGCATTGTTCCACGCTGTTCTTTATTTCTTCGTTGTAACACACCACGCCCAGCAACGCCTCGATGGGGCAATGTTGATGGATCAAGGCCTCGGCCTGATAGCGTTCCAGCTTGCTCAAATCGTCCGCATCACGCTTGAAATCACGGCGCTGCAACAGTGGCCAGTCAATCCGCCCCAGATCGCCAAGGTCGACATAGAAATTGGCCCACTGGTAATAGGCATGGCTATCGGTAAACACAAACGGTAGCCCCAGTTCAGCCATGCGATGCAGGCTGGAAACCAGGATCAGGATTTCATCATTTTCACGCCGGGGAACACCGCGCCCGGAGTGAATATTGCTGAGCATGGGAGAAAACGGCGTGAAGTAGAAGGGCACATAGTCATTCAACACGCCGTAAGGAGCCAGCGGCACCGGATGGCGCGCGCGCTTGGCAATCAGCTCCGGCAACCCGATATGCACCCAGTGCGGGCTTTGCTGCTGACCATTCCCCGCCCACAGGCCATGGGTCAGGATCCATTCCAGGTTATCCCGATGCACGATCCGGAATATCAGCGCCTTCTGCGGATTCAGGCTCTGGCTATAGTCATAGGCCATGGGTGGCTAGCTCCTGCGATACCCAACGCTTGATAAACACGCCAACGATGACCCCACTCGCTTTTCGTATGCGGGTGGCCGCTGTGCACGCCATCAAGCAACTCACAATAAAAGTATCTCTTTCTTTTCAGATAGATAAACATCTATCGCGCCAATTAACAACCGCCCCAGTCACGCAACAGTCAAGCAAATCCGGCGCTGGGTGGCTCGGTGGCCAGGTTCGCGGCAGAGGCGGTCATCCGGTTGGGCTGCACTTATGCCCCCGTCTATGCCCCCGCCGCCAGCGGCAGGCGAATTTTGCCGGTCAGCAGTTGCTGCATCATGCCTTGCTTCAGGGCGCGGGCCTTCTCCAGCTTCTGAGTCAACGCCTGCAGCTCGTTATCCGCGAATTCAACTTCGAAGTGCGACACTCGCCTATGCCGCCTGACGGTACTCTT
>ERZ724515.545-NODE-545-length-14839-cov-6.357075_pt1 | contig 14839 bp, 10 predicted proteins | sample MGYA00376048_ERZ724515 | MGnify/ENA primary metagenome ERZ724515 (study PRJEB28724, sample SAMN07190885) | wastewater metagenome | isolation source: influent of sewage treatment plant in Hong Hong | place: Hong Kong | collected 2016-03-17 ... | reverse complement strand
AGAGAGCTCTATGAATCCTGAGCGTTCTGAACGCATTGAAATCCCCGTATTGCCGCTGCGCGATGTGGTGGTTTATCCGCACATGGTCATCCCCTTATTTGTCGGGCGGGAAAAATCTATCCGTTGTCTGGAAGCGGCGATGGACCATGATAAAAAAATTATGCTGGTCGCGCAGAAAGAAGCTTCAACGGATGAGCCGGGTGTAAACGATCTTTTCACCGTCGGGACCGTGGCCTCTATATTGCAGATGCTGAAACTGCCTGACGGCACCGTCAAAGTGCTGGTCGAGGGGTTACAGCGCGCGCGTATTTCTGCGCTCTCTGACAATGGCGAACACTTTTCTGCGAAGGCGGAGTATCTGGAGTCGCCGACCATTGATGAGCGGGAACAGGAAGTGCTGGTGCGTACTGCAATCAGCCAGTTCGAAGGCTACATCAAGCTGAACAAAAAAATCCCACCAGAAGTGCTGACGTCGCTGAATAGCATCGACGATCCGGCGCGTCTGGCGGATACCATTGCTGCACATATGCCGCTGAAACTGGCTGACAAACAGTCCGTTCTGGAGATGTCCGACGTTAACGAACGTCTGGAATATCTGATGGCAATGATGGAATCGGAAATCGATCTGCTGCAGGTTGAGAAACGCATTCGCAACCGCGTTAAAAAGCAGATGGAGAAATCCCAGCGTGAGTACTATCTGAACGAGCAAATGAAAGCTATTCAGAAAGAACTCGGTGAAATGGACGACGCGCCGGACGAAAACGAAGCCCTGAAGCGCAAAATCGACGCGGCGAAGATGCCGAAAGAGGCAAAAGAGAAAGCGGAAGCAGAGTTGCAGAAGCTGAAAATGATGTCTCCGATGTCGGCAGAAGCGACCGTAGTGCGTGGTTATATCGACTGGATGGTACAGGTGCCGTGGAATGCGCGTAGCAAGGTCAAAAAAGACCTGCGTCAGGCGCAGGAAATCCTTGATACCGACCATTATGGTCTGGAGCGCGTGAAAGATCGAATCCTTGAGTATCTTGCGGTTCAAAGCCGTGTCAACAAAATCAAGGGACCGATCCTCTGCCTGGTAGGGCCGCCGGGGGTAGGTAAAACCTCTCTTGGTCAGTCCATTGCCAAAGCCACCGGGCGTAAATATGTCCGTATGGCGCTGGGCGGCGTGCGTGATGAAGCGGAAATCCGTGGTCACCGCCGTACTTACATCGGTTCTATGCCGGGTAAACTGATCCAGAAAATGGCGAAAGTGGGCGTGAAAAACCCGCTGTTCCTGCTCGATGAGATCGACAAAATGTCTTCTGACATGCGTGGCGATCCGGCCTCCGCACTGCTTGAAGTGCTGGATCCAGAGCAGAACGTAGCGTTCAGCGACCACTACCTGGAAGTGGATTACGATCTCAGCGACGTGATGTTTGTCGCGACGTCGAACTCCATGAACATTCCGGCACCGCTGCTGGATCGTATGGAAGTGATTCGCCTCTCCGGTTATACCGAAGATGAAAAACTGAACATCGCCAAACGTCACCTGCTGCCGAAGCAGATTGAACGTAATGCACTGAAAAAAGGTGAGCTGACCGTCGACGATAGCGCCATTATCGGCATTATTCGTTACTACACCCGTGAGGCGGGCGTGCGTGGTCTGGAGCGTGAAATCTCCAAACTGTGTCGCAAAGCGGTTAAGCAGTTACTGCTCGATAAGTCATTAAAACATATCGAAATTAACGGCGATAACCTGCATGACTACCTCGGTGTTCAGCGTTTCGACTATGGTCGCGCTGATAACGAAAACCGTGTCGGTCAGGTAACCGGTCTGGCGTGGACGGAAGTGGGCGGTGACTTGCTGACCATTGAAACCGCATGTGTTCCGGGTAAAGGCAAACTGACCTATACCGGTTCGCTCGGCGAAGTGATGCAGGAGTCTATTCAGGCGGCGTTAACGGTGGTTCGTGCGCGTGCGGAAAAACTGGGGATCAACCCTGATTTTTACGAAAAACGTGACATCCACGTCCACGTACCGGAAGGTGCGACGCCGAAAGATGGTCCGAGTGCCGGTATTGCTATGTGCACCGCGCTGGTTTCTTGCCTGACCGGTAACCCGGTTCGTGCCGATGTGGCAATGACCGGTGAGATCACTCTGCGTGGTCAGGTACTGCCGATCGGTGGTTTGAAAGAAAAACTCCTGGCAGCGCATCGCGGCGGGATTAAAACAGTGTTAATTCCGTTCGAAAATAAACGCGATCTGGAAGAGATTCCTGACAACGTAATTGCCGATCTGGACATTCATCCTGTGAAGCGCATTGAGGAAGTTCTGACTCTGGCGCTGCAAAATGAACCGTCTGGCATGCAGGTTGTGACTGCAAAATAGTGACCTCGCGCAAAATGCACTAATAAAAACAGGGCTGGCAGGCTAATTCGGGCTTGCCAGCCTTTTTTTGTCTCGCTAAGTTAGATGGCGGATCGGGCTTGCCCTTATTAAGGGGTGTTGTAAGGGGATGGCTGGCCTGATATAACTGCTGCGCGTTCGTACCTTGAAGGATTCAAGTGCGATATAAATTATAAAGAGGAAGAGAAGAGTGAATAAATCTCAATTGATCGACAAGATTGCTGCAGGGGCTGATATCTCTAAAGCTGCGGCTGGCCGTGCGTTAGATGCTATTATTGCTTCCGTAACTGAATCTCTGAAAGAAGGGGATGATGTAGCACTGGTAGGTTTTGGTACTTTTGCCGTTAAAGAGCGTGCTGCCCGTACTGGCCGCAACCCGCAGACCGGTAAAGAGATCACCATCGCTGCCGCTAAAGTACCGAGCTTCCGTGCAGGTAAAGCACTGAAAGACGCGGTAAACTAAGCGTTGTCCCCAGTGGGGATGTGACGAAGTTCAAGGGCGCATCTACTGATGTGCCTTTTTTATTTGTATTCGGTGACTTTCTGCGTCTTGTGGGCTGACAATTGCCCCCGTTTCTTGTCACAATAGGCCTTTGCGCGCATCGATACGTTGCGTGAGGTACACAGTCATCTACAGCGGAGTGTTGTTACACCATGATGGACAGCTTACGCACGGCTGCAAACAGTCTCGTGCTCAAGATTATTTTCGGTATCATTATCGTGTCGTTCATATTGACCGGCGTGAGTGGTTACCTGATTGGCGGAGGCAATAACTACGCCGCAAAAGTGAATGACCAGGAAATCAGCCGTGGGCAATTCGAGAACGCCTTCAACAGCGAGCGTAATCGCATGCAGCAACAGCTGGGCGATCAATACTCCGAGCTGGCAGCGAACGAAGGCTATATGAAAACCCTGCGTCAACAGGTGCTGAATCGTCTGATCGACGAGGCGCTGTTGGATCAGTACGCTCGTGAGCTGAAACTGGGTATCAGTGATGAGCAGGTTAAACAGGCGATTTTCGCGACCCCAGCCTTCCAGGTTGACGGCAAATTTGATAACAGCCGCTATAACGGTATCCTCAACCAGATGGGGATGACCGCCGATCAGTACGCCCAGGCGCTGCGTAACCAGCTCACTACCCAACAGCTGATTAACGGCGTTGCCGGTACCGATTTTATGCTGAAAGGTGAAACCGACGAGCTGGCGGCACTGGTCGCGCAACAACGCGTGGTGCGTGAGGCGACTATCGATGTTAACGCGCTGGCGGCGAAGCAGCCTGTGACCGAACAGGAGATTGCCAGCTACTACGAACAAAACAAAAACAATTTCATGACGCCGGAACAATTCCGCGTGAGTTACATCAAGCTGGATGCCGCAACGATGCAGCAACCGGTTAGCGATGCGGATATCCAGAGCTACTACGATCAGCATCAGGATCAATTCACCCAGCCGCAGCGTACCCGCTACAGCATCATCCAGACCAAAACTGAAGATGAAGCGAAAGCGGTACTTGATGAGCTGAATAAAGGCGGTGATTTTGCTGCATTAGCCAAAGAAAAATCTGCCGATATTATCTCTGCTCGTAACGGCGGCGATATGGGTTGGTTAGAAGATGCCACTATCCCGGACGAACTGAAAAATGCTGGTCTGAAAGAAAAAGGCCAACTGTCTGGTGTCATCAAATCTTCGGTCGGTTTCCTGATTGTACGTCTGGACGACATTCAGCCAGCGAAAGTGAAATCGTTAGACGAAGTACGTGACGACATTGCGGCGAAAGTGAAACACGAAAAAGCCCTCGATGCGTACTACGCGCTGCAGCAGAAAGTGAGCGATGCGGCAAGCAACGACACCGAGTCTCTGGCCGGTGCAGAGCAAGCTGCCGGCGTTAAAGCCACTCAGACGGGTTGGTTCAGCAAAGATAACCTGCCGGAAGAGTTGAACTTCAAGCCGGTTGCCGACGCTATCTTTAACGGCGGTCTGGTAGGTGAAAACGGCGCGCCAGGCATCAACTCTGACATCATCACCGTAGATGGCGACCGCGCATTCGTGCTGCGCATCAGCGAGCACAAACCGGAAGTGGTGAAACCGTTGGCAGATGTTCAGGAACAAGTTAAGGCACTGGTTCAGCACAACAAAGCTGAACAACAGGCGAAAGTGGATGCTGAGAAACTGCTGGTTGATTTGAAAGCCGGCAAAGGTGCGGAAGCTATGCAGGCTGCCGGTCTGAAATTTGGCGAGCCGAAAACCTTAAGCCGTTCCGGTCGTGACCCGATTAGCCAGGCGGCGTTTGCACTGCCACTGCCAGCGAAAGACAAACCGAGCTACGGTATGGCGACCGATATGCAAGGTAATGTGGTTCTGCTGGCGCTGGATGAAGTGAAACAAGGTTCAATGCCGGAAGATCAGAAAAAAGCGATGGTGCAGGGTATCACCCAGAACAACGCACAAATCGTCTTTGAAGCTCTGATGAGTAACCTGCGTAAAGAGGCGAAAATCAAAATTGGCGATGCGCTGGAACAGCAATAATCCTGAAGCCGCCTCGCAAAAAAATGCGTTGCAGCTGTAACAAGAAAAGGTCGCTTTCGCGGCCTTTTCCATTTCTGAACATTGCCATTTGTTTACTGTTTTCACTGCCGTTAAGGTGATTCCACTGTTAACAAACAAGGAGAAAACAGTATGAAACACGGAATTAAAGCACTGCTCATTACCCTGTCCCTGGCCTGTGCCGGAATGTCTCATAGCGCGCTGGCGGCAGCTTCTGTGGCGAAACCGACAACGGTAGAAACCAAAGCGGAAGCTCCTGCAGCACAAAGTAAAGCAGCAGTACCGGCGAAAGCCAGTGACGAAGAAGGCACCCGGGTCAGCATTAATAATGCCAGCGCGGAAGAGCTAGCCCGCGCGATGAATGGCGTTGGCCTGAAGAAAGCGCAGGCGATTGTCAGTTATCGCGAAGAGTACGGTCCGTTTAAAACGGTGGAGGATCTAAAGCAGGTGCCGGGGATGGGCAATTCGCTGGTGGAACGTAATCTGGCGGTATTAACCCTGTAATTAATTTGCATAGTGGCAATTTTTTGCCAGACTGAAGAGGTCATACCAGTTATGACCTCTGTACTTATAACAACAACGTAAGGTTATTGCGCTATGCAAACACAAATCAAAGTTCGTGGATATCATCTCGACGTTTACCAGCACGTCAACAACGCCCGCTACCTTGAATTTCTCGAAGAAGCCCGCTGGGATGGGTTGGAAAATAGCGACAGTTTTCAGTGGATGACGGCCCATAACATCGCCTTCGTCGTGGTCAATATCAATATTAACTATCGTCGCCCAGCGGTATTAAGCGACCTGTTAACTATTACCAGTCAGTTGCAGCAATTAAACGGTAAAAGCGGCATCTTAAGCCAGGTCATTACACTGGAGCCGGAAGGGCAGGTGGTAGCGGATGCGCTTATTACGTTTGTTTGTATTGATCTTAAAACGCAGAAAGCATTAGCTCTGGAAGGGGAATTGCGCGAAAAGCTGGAGCAGATGGTTAAGTAAACGTTTTGTGGTGCCGGATGCTCAAGCCGCATCCGGCGACACCCGGAATAATTACCTCAACCCGGTTTTCTGCTTCATCGCTGCCATCACCGTCGGTTTATCGGCCAGATAATGATTCAAACCGTTGGCGCGTAAATTACATGCCGCACAATGACCGCAACCGTCGCCTTTAATGCCGTTATAGCAGGTCAACGTTTCGTTACGGACTAAATCCAGTTTGCCGTAATAATCTGCCAGCGCCCAGGTTTCCGCTTTATCAATCCACATCAGCGGCGTTTCAAAACGAATATCTTTCGCCATGCCCAAACTGACGGCATGGTTTAGTGCTTTCACAAACTCATCGCGGCAATCCGGGTAGCCGGAGAAATCCGTTTCACAGACGCCGGTAATTACGGCTTCTGCTTTTACCTGATACGCATATATTGCCGCCAGCGTCAGGAACAAAATATTACGCCCTGGGACAAACGTATTCGGGATGCCATCGGCTTCAGGTTCATAATCAGGCACCGGAATGCTGTCACGTGTCAGGCTGCTGACCGCCAGCTCGTTGAGCAGCGTTACATCAAGAACCTTATGCGCGCGTGCTCCCAGTTTCAGCGCCAGTTCGCGTGCCACGTCGATTTCTGCGCGATGTCGCTGACCGTAATCGAACGTCACGCAATGGACTTCATCATATTGTTGTAATGCCTGCACCAGACAGGTGGTGGAATCCTGGCCTCCACTGAACACAACGACAGCACGTTTCATAGATAATCCTGCTTGAACAATAAAAGCGTTATGGTAACGCCTGCGATTAACCCGGACCAGCTATTCATTGCGACGGCGCGGGAAGCCAGGCTTCGGTAAATTCAAACCAGCCGCGCGGTGTCAGTCGCACACCGTTCACGCCGGGAGGGGCACTAATGCGATAGTGATAGTTGAACAGCGGCGTCAGCGTCGCGTCTGCCATTAACTGGCTAAAAACCGCTTTCAGGGCATTAAATCGGTTTTCCTCATCAGGCATTACTTGCACCGCGTCCAGCGTCGATTGCAGATGTGCATATGCTGGAGCGTCGAAAACATGTGGCCACAGTGGATCGCAACGTAGCCATTGCTCCAGAGTATATTCCGGTGCTTCGCCAATTAATCTGTCGCCCATCATGAGGTCTGCGTGTGCCAGTAGGGTCGTGTCGTCCCAGTTTTTTGCGTTATGAAAAATAATTGTGAGTTCACAGCCTTCCGCTGCCAGTGTCGCCTGTAGGCGTTCTGCCATGGTATGAAGTTCTATCGGTAGGTGATAAACCAGCGTCAAGGTTTTCGGTAGTTTGACTTCATCCGGTACTTGCCAGTGCGGAATAGTCCAGCCTGGCAGTAATGCATGACTGGCGGTGATCAGGTTTTCTCCGACTTCTAACGTTTGTAATAAACCGGATTGATGAATAATGGAGATCACTTTTCGCGCCTGCCAGAGGGAGAGTCGGGGACTTTTGCGCAACGTTAAATAGCAAAAACCTAAACTGATGCCACTACTGACCTGGCTGACCCGTTGCAGCTCCTCCGGTTTGCCGATGGTGATTTGCACGGGATGCCGACAACTGGTTCCCAAATCTTTTTCGAAAAGCGGCGGAGTTATCCAGTACTCAACCGCTTTAAGCAGCGGATGACGCAAATGGTAATAATCATGGCTCTCCAGGCGCACCAGCTCCGCTGTGAATTGTGTTAAGCGAAAAGGACCAGTGCCGATCAGTGGGAATTGCGGATGCGCCAGATGGCTGCAATAGCTCGCCAGCCGGTGCGCAAGCCAGTAATCGGGGCGATGTAAAAAGAAGGTCAGACACTGCGGATGGGTGACTTCAATACGCTTCACGCTAATAAATAATTGATCCAGTGCTGGCAGTTGTAACAGCATCAATAATCGCTGGTGTAAGTGTGAGGCTTTTACTGCATCGCCGTTATGCCAGTGTAGGGTTGAACGAAGATAAAAGTCCCAGCGTAACCCGTCAGTAGAGGTTTCCCAGTGATGCGCTAAATCGCCAATCGGGCGCTGAGTATTATTATCGAAGCGGGTCAGGCCGGAAAATATCTGCCCGGCGAGATGCTGCTCGGCACGGCCGGGCAAAAAGCCTGGTTGTAGCGGTTCGAGCGGGCGATAGTAGGGAATACGCAACGTGGGTGTATCGTTTTGCCATTGTCCGCCCATAAACGGCTGTAACAGAGTGCGCAGCTCACCTGGGGCCAGTTGCGCCAGCTCCAGCACATCTTGCTGCTTTCCGGTTTCCAGTGCCTGTTCCATCATCGCATTGCGTAGCGATTCCGGCGTGACCAGAAAGCGTAATTGTCCGCGCTTTCCGCGTCCTGACTGCGCCTGCCACTCCAGCCATCCCGCCTCCTGTGCCTGACGCAACAGCGTACGAACATGGCGTTCGCTGCAAAAACAGCGTTCGGCCAGTTCGCTGACGGTGACGGTTTGCGGCTTTCCGGCGGAAGGTTGCCACAGACGTTGATACTGGTTAAGACGGTTGAGCAATCGCATATAAACCCGGAACAATATTATTTAACTATTCACTATTACTTCCGTATATATCAGGTGATACTCAATCACCATTAACCGTGTCACAGAGTGGAGAAAGAAATGGCTCGTCTGGCAGCATTTGATATGGATGGCACTTTATTGATGCCTGACCATCATTTAGGTGAGAAAACCCTCTCTACTTTGGCGCGACTGCGTGAACGCGACATTACCCTCACTTTTGCCACGGGGCGTCATGCGCTGGAGATGCAGCATATTCTCGGGGCGCTATCGCTGGATGCATATTTGATTACCGGCAACGGAACGCGCGTGCATTCTCTGGAAGGTGAACTTTTACATCGTGATGATTTACCTGCGGATGTCGCGGAGCTGGTGCTGTATCAGCAATGGGATACCCGAGCCAGCATGCATATCTTCAATGACGACGGTTGGTTTACCGGGAAAGAGATCCCTGCGTTGTTGCAGGCATTTGTCTATAGCGGTTTTCGTTATCAGATAATCGATGTCAAAAAAATGCCACTCGGCAGCGTCACCAAGATCTGCTTCTGTGGCGATCACGACGATCTTACACGCTTGCAGATCCAGCTATACGAAGCATTAGGCGAGCGTGCACATTTGTGTTTTTCCGCCACGGATTGCCTCGAAGTGCTGCCGGTGGGCTGCAATAAAGGCGCTGCATTGACGGTGCTGACCCAACATTTAGGTTTATCGTTGCGCGATTGCATGGCCTTTGGTGATGCGATGAACGATCGCGAAATGTTAGGCAGCGTCGGTAGCGGATTTATTATGGGCAATGCGATGCCGCAACTGCGCGCGGAGCTCCCGCATTTACCGGTGATTGGACATTGCCGAAATCAGGCTGTCTCTCACTATTTGACGCACTGGCTGGACTATCCACATCTACCTTATTCCCCCGAATAACGAGATCCCTTCCAGCACCGGGCAATTGCCCGGTTTTTTTTGCGTTGAATTTGTCATTTTGTGCCGTGGTGCTTAAACCGCACAGAATAAATTGTCGCGATTTCACCTTTAAAATAGAATTAAAAGAGAAAAAAATTCTCTGTGGAAGGGCTATGTTAGATAAAATTGACCGTAAGCTGCTGGCCTTGCTACAGCAGGATTGCACCCTCTCTTTGCAGGCACTGGCTGAAGCCGTTAATCTGACAACCACCCCTTGCTGGAAGCGCCTGAAACGGCTGGAGGACGACGGTATCCTTATCGGCAAAGTCGCCCTGCTGGATCCGGAAAAAATAGGCCTCGGCCTGACCGCCTTTGTGCTGATAAAAACGCAACATCACAGCAGCGAATGGTATTGCCGCTTTGTCACGGTGGTTACCGAAATGCCAGAAGTGCTGGGGTTCTGGCGCATGGCTGGTGAATACGATTATCTGATGCGCGTCCAGGTTGCCGACATGAAACGCTACGACGAGTTTTATAAGCGTCTGGTAAACAGCGTGCCGGGGCTGTCGGACGTCACTTCCAGCTTCGCGATGGAACAGATTAAATACACCACTTCTTTACCCATCGAATAAATATCCAGAATCAGGTCAGGACACAACGCGTGCGATTATTTGCTCAATTAAGCTGGTATTTCCGTCGGGAATGGCGTCGCTATCTCGGGGCTGTCGCCTTGCTTGTCATTATCGCGATGCTGCAACTGGTTCCGCCAAAAGTGGTTGGTATTGTTGTCGATGGCGTGACAGAACAACACTTTACTACCGGGCAGATCCTGATGTGGATCGCCACCATGGTGCTGATTGCCGTTGTGGTTTATCTCCTGCGTTACGTCTGGCGCGTATTGCTGTTTGGTGCGTCTTATCAACTGGCTGTTGAACTGCGTGAAGATTATTACCGTCAGCTAAGCCGGCAGCATCCTGAGTTTTACCTGCGTCATCGCACGGGTGACCTCATGGCTCGTGCGACCAATGACGTCGATCGCGTCGTGTTTGCCGCCGGAGAAGGGGTGCTGACGCTGGTGGATTCACTGGTGATGGGCTGCGCTGTGTTGATTATGATGTCTACGCAAATTAGCTGGCAGTTGACCTTATTTGCCCTGTTGCCGATGCCAGTGATGGCGATCATGATCAAGCGCAACGGCGATGCCTTGCATGAACGCTTTAAGCTGGCACAGGCGGCGTTTTCTAGTCTTAATGACCGCACCCAGGAAAGCCTCACCAGTATCCGCATGATCAAAGCCTTTGGTCTGGAAGATCGCCAGTCGGCGTTATTTGCCGCGGATGCCGAAGATACCGGCAAAAAAAACATGCGGGTGGCGCGTATTGATGCTCGTTTCGACCCGACCATCTATATCGCGATTGGTATGGCGAACTTGCTGGCGATTGGCGGCGGTAGTTGGATGGTGGTGCAGGGCAGTTTAACGCTGGGCCAGCTCACCAGTTTTATGATGTATTTAGGTCTGATGATTTGGCCAATGCTGGCGCTGGCATGGATGTTTAACATTGTGGAACGTGGTAGTGCTGCGTACAGCCGTATTCGCGCGATGCTGGCGGAAGCGCCGGTGGTGAACGATGGTAGCGAACCCGTGCCGGAAGGTCGTGGCGAACTGGATGTAAATATTCGCCAGTTCACGTATCCGCAGACTGACCATCCTGCGCTGGAAAACGTCAATTTCGCCCTGAAACCCGGTCAGATGCTGGGTATCTGCGGGCCGACTGGTTCCGGCAAAAGTACCCTGTTGTCGCTCATTCAGCGTCATTTCGACGTCAGCGAGGGGGATATTCGCTTTCATGATATTCCTCTGACGAAGTTACAACTCGATAGCTGGCGTAGCCGCCTGGCGGTAGTTAGCCAGACGCCATTCCTTTTTTCTGACACCGTGGCGAATAACATCGCGCTGGGTTGCCCGAATGCCACCCAGCAAGAGATTGAGCATGTCGCGCGGTTAGCCAGCGTACATGACGATATTTTGCGTCTACCGCAAGGTTACGATACAGAGGTGGGCGAGCGCGGTGTGATGCTTTCCGGCGGGCAAAAACAGCGTATCTCCATTGCTCGTGCGTTATTAGTCAACGCGGAAATCCTCATCCTTGATGATGCGCTTTCGGCGGTGGACGGACGCACTGAGCACCAGATCCTGCATAACCTGCGTCAGTGGGGGCAGGGAAGAACGGTAATCATCAGTGCCCATCGCCTTTCTGCACTGACGGAAGCCAGTGAAATTATTGTGATGCAGCACGGACATATCGCCCAGCGTGGCAATCATGATGTGCTGGCACAACAAAGCGGCTGGTATCGCGATATGTATCGCTATCAACAACTGGAGGCGGCGCTCGACGACGCTCCGGAAATTCGCGAGGAGGCCGTCGATGCGTAGTTTTAGCCAACTGTGGCCGACTCTCAAGCGCCTGTTAGCGTACGGTTCGCCGTGGCGTAAACCGCTGGGGATTGCGGTCCTGATGATGTGGGTTGCGGCGGCGGCAGAAGTCAGTGGGCCGCTGCTTATCAGCTATTTTATCGACAATATGGTAGCGAAAAATAACCTGCCGTTGAAAGTGGTTGCAGGGCTGGCTGCGGCGTATGTTGGGCTGCAACTGTTTGCCGCCGGGCTACATTACGCGCAGTCGCTGCTGTTTAATCGGGCGGCAGTAGGCGTAGTGCAACAGTTGCGTACCGACGTGATGGATGCCGCATTGCGCCAGCCATTAAGCGAGTTTGATACCCAACCCGTCGGGCAGGTGATTTCCCGCGTCACTAATGACACTGAAGTGATCCGCGATCTCTACGTTACCGTAGTGGCAACTGTCCTGCGTAGCGCCGCACTGGTGGGCGCGATGCTGGTGGCGATGTTCAGCCTCGACTGGCGAATGGCGCTGGTGGCGATAATGATTTTCCCGGTGGTGCTGGTGGTAATGGTGATATACCAGCGTTACAGCACGCCGATTGTCCGTCGTGTGCGCGCCTATCTGGCGGATATCAACGACGGCTTTAACGAAATCATCAATGGCATGAGCGTTATCCAGCAGTTCCGTCAGCAGGCGCGATTTGGCGAACGTATGGGGGAGGCCAGTCGTTCACACTATATGGCGAGGATGCAAACCCTGCGCCTCGACGGTTTTCTGCTGCGTCCGCTGCTGAGTCTGTTTTCATCGCTCATTCTTTGTGGCTTGTTGATGCTGTTTGGCTTCTCCGCCAGCGGCACCATTGAAGTGGGCGTGCTGTATGCGTTTATCAGCTATCTTGGGCGACTTAACGAACCATTAATCGAACTGACCACGCAACAGGCGATGCTGCAACAGGCTGTTGTTGCTGGTGAGCGCGTGTTTGAACTGATGGACGGACCGCGCCAGCAATATGGCAATGATGATCGCCCGTTACAGAGTGGCACCATCGAAGTCGATAACGTGTCATTTGCTTATCGCGATGACAATCTGGTGCTAAAGAACATTAATCTCTCTGTGCCTTCGCGCAATTTTGTGGCGCTGGTCGGGCATACCGGCAGTGGCAAAAGCACCCTCGCCAGTTTATTGATGGGCTATTACCCGCTAACGGAAGGTGAGATTCGCCTTGATGGTCGTCCATTAAGTTCGCTAAGTCACAGCGCGCTGCGCCAGGGCGTGGCAATGGTGCAGCAAGATCCGGTGGTGCTGGCGGATACCTTCCTCGCCAACGTGACGCTGGGGCGTGATATCTCCGAAGAACGCGTCTGGCAGGCGCTGGAAACCGTGCAACTGGCGGAGCTGGCGCGTAGCATGAGCGACGGTATTTACACGCCGCTGGGCGAGCAGGGGAATAATCTCTCAGTTGGGCAAAAGCAACTGCTGGCACTGGCGCGCGTGCTGGTGGAGACGCCGCAAATCCTGATCCTTGATGAGGCAACCGCCAGCATTGACTCCGGTACTGAACAGGCGATTCAACATGCTCTGGCGGCTGTGCGTGAACATACCACGCTGGTGGTGATTGCTCACCGCTTATCGACCATTGTTGATGCCGACACCATTCTGGTGCTTCATCGTGGGCAAGCCGTGGAGCAGGGCACTCACCAGCAACTGCTGGCGGCCCAGGGACGCTACTGGCAGATGTATCAACTGCAACTTGCGGGCGAAGAGCTGGCAGCCAGCGTGCGTGAAGAGGAATCATTGAGCGCCTGAATAGCGCAATATTTCATCGTTGGTGCAAAAATGTAACGCACTGTGCACTGTCATAGTGCGTTTTCATTTTCAATCTTCTTAACTTCCTGCTCTCTTTCTCGTTTTTCATTTCTGGCACACCGCTTGCAATACCTTCTTCGTGTAGCAGAACCATTACCGAATTCTGACCGGAGGGGATCTATGAAGCTGGTGACCGTGATAATCAAACCATTCAAGCTGGAAGACGTTCGTGAAGCGTTATCTTCCATTGGTATTCAGGGCCTGACCGTCACCGAAGTGAAAGGTTTCGGGCGTCAGAAAGGGCATGCCGAGCTGTACCGGGGGGCGGAATACAGCGTCAACTTTCTGCCAAAAGTAAAAATTGATGTGGCGATTGCTGATGACCAACTCGATGAAGTGATCGATATCGTCAGTAAGGCGGCTTACACCGGAAAAATTGGCGACGGCAAAATCTTCGTCGCTGAATTGCAACGCGTCATTCGTATTCGTACCGGCGAAGCCGACGAAGCGGCGCTGTAATCTCTGGCACACAGCAACAGGAACGAAAAATGAAGATAGCGACGATAAAAACTGGGCTTGCTTCACTGGCGATGCTGCCGGGACTGGTAATGGCTGCACCTGCGGTGGCCGATAAAGCCGACAATGCGTTTATGATGATTTGTACTGCGCTGGTGCTGTTTATGACTATTCCGGGGATTGCCCTGTTTTACGGTGGGTTGATTCGCGGCAAAAACGTGCTGTCGATGCTGACGCAGGTGACGGTGACATTTGCACTGGTCTGTATTCTCTGGGTGGTTTACGGTTACTCGCTGGCGTTTGGTGAGGGCAACAACTTCTTCGGCAACATTAACTGGTTGATGCTGAAAAACATCGAACTGACGGCGGTGATGGGCAGCATTTATCAGTATATCCACGTGGCGTTTCAGGGATCGTTTGCCTGCATTACCGTCGGCTTGATAGTTGGGGCGCTGGCGGAACGAATCCGCTTCTCAGCTGTGTTGATTTTCGTGGTGGTATGGCTGACGCTCTCTTACATTCCGATTGCGCATATGGTCTGGGGCGGTGGTTTGCTGGCTTCTCACGGTGCGCTGGATTTCGCGGGTGGCACGGTGGTGCATATTAACGCCGCAATCGCCGGTCTGGTGGGCGCGTATCTGATAGGCAAACGCGTGGGCTTCGGCAAAGAGGCGTTTAAACCGCACAACCTGCCAATGGTCTTCACCGGTACTGCCATTCTCTATATTGGTTGGTTTGGCTTTAACGCCGGGTCAGCGGGCACGGCGAATGAAATCGCGGCAC
>ERZ724515.543-NODE-543-length-14849-cov-7.101257_pt1 | contig 14849 bp, 18 predicted proteins | sample MGYA00376048_ERZ724515 | MGnify/ENA primary metagenome ERZ724515 (study PRJEB28724, sample SAMN07190885) | wastewater metagenome | isolation source: influent of sewage treatment plant in Hong Hong | place: Hong Kong | collected 2016-03-17 ... | reverse complement strand
CTTAAATATAGGACTACTTGATTTAAATGAATTAATAGAAAAAATAGTAGCTTTTGAAGCTCCATACAATGCAAAAGAAGGTTTTATAAGGCAAATCATAGGTTGGCGTGAATTTATGCTTAGAGTTTATGAAGACAATGGAGTGCTTTTGCGAAACTCAAACTTTTTTGAGTTTAAAAATCCTATGCCAAAAAAGATAATTGAAGCAAATAGTGGTATAAAAATTCTCGATGATACTATCAAAAAACTCCAACTTACGGCTTATAATCATCATATTGAAAGACTTATGATACTTGGAAATATTTTTGTGTTACTTGAAATCAGACCAAATGATGTATATGAATTTTTTATGAAACATTACATCGATGCTTACGATTGGGTAATGGTTGGAAATGTATATGGTATGAGTGGATTTAGTGATGGTGGAAGTATCACTACAAAACCTTATATTGCAAGTTCAAACTATCTTTTAAAAATGAGTGATTATAGTAAAAGTGAAAGTTGGTGTATTATTTTGGATGCCCTTTATTGGAGATTTATATATATACATCATATCAAATTTAATAAAAATCCACGAATGAAAATGCAAATATCTCTTTTAAATAAAATGCCAAAAGAGAAAATTGAAAAACACTTGAGAATTGCAGATGATTTTATAAAAAATATTTTCATTGCAAATTGACATATTTTTAAAGGAAAAGTTTTAATTTTACTAAAATCATAAAATGAAAAAAGATATTTATGAAAAAATGGAAATCCTAGCTAATAGTGCAAAATATGACGTTTCTTGTAGTTCAAGTGGAGTTGAAACAAACTATAAAAAAGGAGAATTAGGAGCAACACACAATAGCGGAATTTGTCACACTTTTACAGCTGATGGACGATGTGTATCACTTTTAAAGGTATTATTAACAAACATTTGTATTTATGATTGTGCCTATTGTATAAACCGTGTGTCAAATGACATACCAAGAGCTGTATTTACTCCAAGAGAATTAGCAGATATTACAATCAATTTTTACAAAAGAAACTACATAGAAGGTCTTTTTTTAAGCTCTGGAATTGTAAAAAATGAAGACCATACTATGACTTTGCTTTTAAATACACTAAAAATCTTGCGATATGAATATAGATTTAATGGCTACATACATGTAAAACTAATACCTGGAAGCTCTATGGAACTTGTGGAAGAGATAGTAAAACTAGCAAGTAGAGTAAGCTCAAATATAGAGCTTCCAAGTGATAAGTCACTAAAACTTCTAGCTCCAAATAAAACAAAAGAAAAAGTCTTACAACCTTTAAAATATGCTAGGGATTTAAGCCTTGAAAAAGAGAAAAAACCTATTGGCATGAGTACACAATTAATCGTTGGAGCAACACCTGAAAGTGATAGGGATATACTAAAACTCAGTTCTGCACTTTATGATAAGGCTTTGCTAAAAAGAGTCTATTATAGTGCTTACATACCTGTAAATGACCATAAAAATCTTCCATCAATTATCACTAAACCTCCACTACTTAGGGAACATAGGCTTTATCAAGCTGATTGGCTTCTTAGGTTTTATGATTTTTCTTGGGATGAAATAGTTACTGATGAGTTTCCAAATTTAGATGAAGAACTGGATCCTAAAACATTTTGGGCATTAAACAATCTAAAATATTTTCCTATGGAGATAAATACAGCTTCAAAAGAAGAACTTTTGCGAATACCTGGAATTGGAGCAAGGGGTGTTATGAAGATTTTAAGTGCTAGAAGATTTAAAACTCTAAATTTTGATGATTTGAAAAAATTAAAAATTTCACTAAAAAAAGCAAAATATTTTATAACTTGTAAAAAAGAGTTTCAAAAACAAGTGCCATTTTATAGGGAAAATCTAAAATTAGCTTTGTTAAAGCCTGAACCAAAAAAGCTAATCCAACCTTCACTTTTTGATTTTAGTGCCATAAGTGGTGAAATATGATTTTAGTTTATGATGGAAGTTTTGAAGGATTTTTATCTTTGATTTATTGTGTATATTATGAAAAACTAAAACCAAAAAACATATATAAAACCCTTCCAAATGAGATGATTTTTGAAGAGATAAAAAATATAGAAACAATAGAAGAAAATTCAAAAAAAGTTTTAGATTCTATGAAAAAAATCTTTCCAAAACAACAATTTGAAAAGATTTTAAATACCTTTATGTGTGATACAAAAGAGTTTGAAATAGCTCTTTTGGAATATATAATTTTAGGATTTAAAGATACTAAACAACTTTTTAATATAAATAATTCTGCTGTTTTTTATCTTGAATCCCTGGAAAAAGAGCTTTTTAGATATGTTCATAAAATGACTGGTTTTATAAGGTTTGAAGAACTTGAAGATAAAACTTTGTATGCAAAAATTCAAACAAAATTTAATGTAGCTTATTTTTTGGGTAAGCATTTTTTAAAAAGATTCAACAATCAAAATTTTATAATTCATGATATAGATAGAAAAATTGCATTTGTAAAGATTGAAAATCATATTTCATTGGAAAATGTTGCATCTTTTGAAACACCAAATTTATCACAAAATGAGGCTAAATTTCAAAAACTTTGGAGCAGTTTTTTTTCTGCTGTAAGCATTGAAGAAAGAACAAATAAAAAACTTCAACAAAACCTAGTTCCATTGATATATCGAACTTATATGAGTGAATTTTTAAATGAACCTACAAAAAAATCATATTAAAAAACCATATTTTGATATATGATTTATAAAAATAAAAAAGGCATATTATGAAAAATATTTTTAAACTCTTAGCTTTTGTTTCGATTACTATTTTATTCACAGCTTGTTCTTCAAAAAATCCACCTTTACAAACTGTGCAAAAGGTTGATATAAACAGATATTTAGGGACTTGGTACGAAATAGCAAGATATGAACACTTCTTTGAAAAAGATTGTAAAAATGTAAGTGCAAACTACTCTATGTTAGATGCTGATACTATAAAAGTAATAAATAGATGTACAAATATGCTTACAAATGAGAAAAAAGAAGCTATTGGAAGAGCCTATGCAATAGATGCTACAAACAGCAAATTAAAAGTGAGTTTCTTTAGACCATTTTATGGGGATTATTGGGTAATGATTTTGGATGAAAACTATGATTATGTTGTTGTAGGAACTCCATCAAGAGAATATCTATGGATACTTTCAAGAAAGCCTAATTTAGATGAAAAAATCAAAAATGAGATTTTACAAAAACTTCCAAATCTAGGGTTTGATACTTCAAAATTAATCTGGACTATTCAGGAGTAAATTGTGTATTTTCAAAAAAGTGAGAGTTCAAAACTAGATTTTGCGAAAAAGCCTAAACAAAAACAAGATTTAACACCATTTCAAGAAGAAGATTTAAACCGTCTTATTGAAATGGCATGGCAAGATAGAACCACCTTTGATACTATTTTCGAGCTTTATGGACTAACACAAAATCAAGTTCAAAAGAAAATGAGAACTTTGATGAAAAAAAGCAGTTTCAAAATGTGGCGAAAAAGGGTTCAAAATAAAGCCACAAAACACAAAAGTAAAGTTGAACATAAAGTGATTAGGTTTCAAGGACCGTGGTGATTTTTTTGTATTTACAAATTTTTTATACAAAAAAATTATAAATTATTATAAACTAAACAAAAAGGATTTCAAATGCTAAAAGAACTAATTTTTACAGGACTTGGTGGGGCTTTGGTTTTAAAAGAGAAAATTGAAGATGAGTTAAAAAAACTAGAGGAAAAAGGAAAAATTGATACAAAAGATGTAAAAAGCTTTTTAGAATCACTAGAGCAAAAAGGTAAAGAGAGTGATGAAAAGTTCAAAAATGAACTAAAATCAACAATAAAAGAGATAATTGATGAACTAGGACTTGCTACAAAAGAAGATTTAGCAAAATTAAAAGAGGACTTAAAATAAAAACTTTTTTCAAAAATCTAGCTCTTTATTCTCCTAGTAGAGTTTATAGTGTATTTATGTTTTTATTAACTATTTATTTAGTTATAAAAAAAAGAGAAAGTTTCTTATTTCTTAAACCTCTAAATGCTAAAGCATTAAAAGAAACAACTATAAATCTAGGGGCTAGTTTTATAAAACTGGCTCAAGTTTTGGCTACAAGAGCTGATTTTTTTTCAAAAGATTATTTAGAAGAACTAAGAGAATTACATGACAAACTTCCTTGTATGAATGAAAATGAATGTAACAAAATATTTTATAGAGCCTTTAAAGAAAATCCTTTTTCTTCTTTTGAAAATATTCCTATTGCCTCTGCATCTATTGGGCAAGTTCATATTGGATTTTTAAAAGACGGTACAAAAGTTGCTGTAAAACTAAGAAGACTTGGAATAAAAGAACGAGTAAGTGCTGATATAAAAATCATAAATTTTTTTAATATAATATTTAATCCCCTATTTTCACACTATACAAAAAATTCTATAGAAGCTGTTATTTCTGAATTTTCATCAATGATTTTACAAGAAGTAAGTCTTAATCATGAATTAGGCAATTTACAAAAATTCTCTTCTACATATAAAGATAGTGGTATAAGATTCCCAAAGGCATTTGCAGATATTTGTAGTGATGATGCGTTGGTTATGAGTTTTGAAGAGGGATTTAGATTTGATGATAAAGAAAATTTACAAAAAGAGAATATTGATTTTAAAGAAATCATCTCAAAACTTGTAGATTTTTACACTACTCAAATGCTAATAAATGGATATTTTCATGCTGATCCGCATCCTGGAAATTTACTTGTGAATAAACAAGGAGAATTAATACTTCTTGATTTTGGAATGGTAAAATCTATTCCAAATAACATAAGAGTTGCAATAATTGAACTTGTGAAAGCTTCAAATGAAAGAGATTTTGAACTATATATTAGTGCTAGTAAAAGACTAGGAACTATTGCTTATGAAGCTCCAACAAGTGAATTAGCAGCTTTTACAGACAAGATGTTTGATATTTTCTCAAATGATAATTTGACAAGTGAATCTATGCAAAAATTAGCATTTGAAGTATTAGAATCTACAAGAAATTTGCCATTTAAACTTCCAAGTGATGCTATTTATATACTAAGAGTTAGCGCAATAATTGAAGGACTAGGAACAACATATATAGAAAATTTCAATGGTATAAAAGATATTTTGCCCATTTTACAAAAAAATATCCCAAAAGCATTGGGAGCAAATGATAGTATTTTAGAAACTTTAATTGAAGAGATAAAAGATATACCTTTTATTTTCAAAGATTTAAAATCTGTTATAAAAAAAGCAAATGCGAATGAACTAAAAATTGAAGTTTCAAATAATCAACTTGAATGGATAGCCAAAGAGATTAAAGATTTTATAAAACCAATTATTTTATCATTCGCTTTGATTTTTACATCGATATTTACTCTTTTATATGACAAAGATTTAAAAGAATTTGCTTTGATTCTTTTTACTATTGGTGTAATAAAATTGATTTATAAATAAAAAATTTTAAAGGTTTTAAGAGTGAAAATAGCAATTATTGGAGCTGGTTTTTCTGGCTGTAATTTATATAATAATCTAAAAGATAAGTATGAAAATATAACTATTTTTGAGAAATCAAGGGGTGTTGGTGGAAGAATAAGTACTAAATATATTGATGATAAATTCATAGACCATGGTACTTCAACTTTGATTCCAATAACTGATGACTTAAAGTTTTTTTGTCTTGATTTAGTAAAAAATGGAGTTTTAAAAGCTAAATATGATGAATTTATTCCAAAAAATGGAATAAACCATATTTGCAAATTTTTAATAAATGAAAAAGATTTAAGAACAAATACAAAAATTACAAAAATTCAAAATATTGATAATAAATGGATTTTAGAAGATGAAAAAGGTTCAATTTATGAAGATTTTGATTTATTGTTTATTACAATTCCTGCTCCTCAAATCTTAGAATTGCAAATTGAACTTCCAAATGATTTTAAAGAAAAACTATCAAATATCAAGTATAACTCTATATTTTCCATGATTTTATACTCAAATGAAGATATAAAACTAAATGAAAACAAACTATACGAGAATTCAAATATAGAAAATATAGTTAATAATTCTAAAAAATATGGTTATAAAGATTTTAGCTCTTATGTTATTCATTCATCAAAAGAGTTTGCAAACCCTGTAAATCACAAAACTAAAGAAGAAATCTATGAACTTTTTATGGAAAATCTTGATGATGAAATAAAAAAGGATTTAGATAGATTTACAATTATTCCTCATTTATGGAAATATGCCATAGCAAAAAGCTCTTTAGATATGCCATATTTTTTTAATGAAGAAAAAAATATTGGCATATTGGGAGATTATTTTAATCACAACAACATTGAAGCAGCACTTTTAAGTTCTGAACTACTTGGAAATAAAATTTTAAATCTTTAGTTATTTTATAAATTCAACCACATTTTCAAGTGGTTCTCTTAATTGAGAAGATTGTTCATTGATTCTATATCCAAAAGGAATAATCACAGATAATCTATATTTTGTTAAATCAAGTCCTAAAATTTCTTCAACTTTTTCTTTTTCAAATCCTTCAATAGCACAAGAATCAACTCCTTTTATCGCTGCTGCTGTCATCATATTTCCCATAGCTATTCCTGTTTGTTTTACTGTCCATGAATAGATGTTTTCATCGCTACTTAAAGTATTTGCTAAATGAGAAGCATAAAGATTTATATAGAAATCAACTTTTTCTTGAGGCATTTCTCTTCTTTTGAATTTTCTTTCAACTACTCCAGATTCAGGTTTAACAGCATCAATAGCAGCTAAAATAACAACTAAATGAGAACAAGTTGTAATTTGAGGTTGATTCCAACAAACAGGTTTTAATTTTTCTTTTAACTCTTGATTTGTAATAACCAAAAATTTCCAAGGCTCCATTCCAAAAGATGATGGAGATTTTCTTCCTGCTTCTAAAATATAGTTTATATCTTCATCACTAACTTTTTTTGTTTCATCAAAGATTTTACACGCGTGTCTAAAATCCATAGCTTCCATAAATGTTTTTTCCATAATTTTTCCTTTTGTTATAATTTTTATTTTTTTAAAATGCTCTTTGATATGATTTGTTAATCATCTCTTTTTTATCTAATTCTTGTGCCATAGAAAATACTAAATTTGGATTTTTCAATAATTCTCTTCCATAAGCTACAAAATCACAATACTCTTCTTCTAATAACTTCTCACCCTCTTTTGCATTTGTAATCAAACCAACTGCAATTACTGGAATAGTCACATTTTGTATTATACTTTTTGCAAAATTTGCTTGATATAAAGGCTCAATTTTTGGCATTTTATCTGGTTTTGATTGATTTCCACCACTTGAAACATGAATAGCATTTACACCAATTTTTTCAAGCTCTTTTGATAAATAAATAGAATCTTCAATATTCCATCCATCATTCATCCACTCATCAGCACTAATTCGAACTATCAAAGGTAAATTTACTCTTTGTTTTATCTCTTTTGCAATTTCAAGTGTTAATCTACATCTATTTTCTAAACTTCCACCATAAATATCTTCTCTTTTGTTTGTAAGATGAGATAAAAATTCGCATAATAAATATCCATGAGCTGCGTGAAGTTCAATGGCATCATAATTTGCTTTTTTAGCTCTAATTGCAGCATTTACAAAAAGCTTTTTAATATCTGATATATTTTCAAGTGTTGCCTCATCTGGCATTTTATAAGGTAAATCATCACTAAAAGCAATTTTACTAGGTGCTATTGGAGTTGAATCTACAACTTCACTTTTTCTTCCAGCATGTGCTAATTGAATTGCAGTTTTTGCACCAAAATATTGACATTTTTTATTTAGCTTTTTATGTTTTTTAATATGCTCATCACTCCAAAGACCCAAATCATTACTAGAGATTCTTCCCCTTGCTTCAACAGCTGTTGCTTCAACAATTATCAATCCTACACCACCCAATGCTCTACTTACATAATGATAATGATGAAAGGGTTTTATTTCTCCACTTTCATCACTTTTATACATACACATAGGTGGCATTACAATTCTATTTTTTAATTGCAAATTTCCAATATTTCCATTTCTAAATAAAATACTCAAAATTAATCCTTTGTAAATATTTAGAAAATTATATACCTTATAAACTTAATTATCTCTTACTTTACTTTAGGTAAGTAATAGACTTTTATTCTCTTTATGATATAATTATCTCAACAAAAGGAAAAAAAATATGTATTATATAAACGATAAAGAGTACAAATGTTCAGTTGCTGTTACACTTGATATTTTCAATGATAGATGGAAACTTGCAATCATTTGGCACCTATTAGATGGGGATAAAAGATTTAAAGATTTACATGAGATTATAAGTGAAATTACACAAAAAACTTTAACTGTAAAACTAAAAGAACTAGAAGAAAAAAATATTATTCACAGAGAAGTTTATGCAGAAGTACCTCCAAAAGTAGTTTATAGTTTAACTCAAGCTGGGAAAAATCTAAAATTTGTTTTAGATGAAATGCACAAATGGGGAATAGCTTATGTGCAAGAGTTTGGTAAAATAACTGCTGAAAATTTATGTGAAAGTAATATTTGTAGCTAAACATGGAAAATTTTATACTAATTTTATTAGCTATTTGTGTTGGTTATGGAGTTAATAGATTAAATATTTTTTCAAAAGATGCACCTACAACATTAAATCAATTTGTTATTTATATCTCCCTTCCAGCGATGATTATTTTACAAATACCAAAATTAACTCTTTCAACACAAATAATAATTCCTATTGTAGTTTCTTGGATTGTTATGACTATTTGTGTGGTTTTGGTTTTATTATTTTCTAAACTTTTTTCTTTTTCAAAAGAGGTTATAGGGGCTTTATTATTAGTAGCTATTTTAACAAATAGTTCATTTATTGGTCTTCCAATATTAAATGCCTATATGGGAGAAACTGCAATACCTTATGTTTTAGTTTATGACCAATTAGGAACATTTTTAGCACTAGCAACTTATGGAACATTTGTTGTTTCGTACTGTTCTAGTAAAACTCAAATTACATTCAAAATTATCACTTTTAAAGTTTTAACTTTTCCACCATTTATCTCTTTAATTGTTGCACTGTTTTTTATAGGTGTTGAATTTCATCCAGTTATTTCAAAAGTTTTAAGTTCACTTGCAAATACAATAGTGCCTATTGCGCTTGTAGCTGTTGGACTTCAATTACAGTTTAAACTACCTAAAGAGGATTTAAAACCATTTAGTGTTGCTTTATTTGTAAAACTTTTAGTTGCTCCAATAATTGCAATAATAGTTTGTAAAATTTTTGGATGGAATAATCAAGCATCAATAGTTTCAATTATGGAAGCAGGAATGGCACCTATGATAACAGCAGGTGCAATAGCATCAATGGCAGGACTAGCTCCAAGACTTAGTTCTGCTATTGTTGGATATGGAATATTAATTTCGTTTATAACTACTGGAATTTTATATAAATTTATAAACTAGTTATAAATTATCTTCTATTAAACTCATCTCTTCCAAAGAAATTTGTTTTATTTGTACCACAAATTAAATAAACTAGATACAATACGCAAAAAATTTATATTAGGAAATCTTAAAATGTTTAATTTTACAAAAAAAGTAATGCTTAGTTCTTTACTTTTAGGTGCTGTTTTAAATGCAGATTACAAAGAAATACCAAAAAATGAGATAGCTCAAATGGAACAATTAGAGTTATTTAAAAGAGCTCAGATAAAAATTGTAAAAGCTTTCGATGCAGGAAGTATATATGTTTTAAATATCAATGTTCAAGGAAATCCAGATGAGATTTACTTAACAAAAGATAAAAAAATGGTACTAGCAGGTGATGTGATTGATGTATCTGATGGTATGAAAATAACTGCACCAGCTGATGTTACACTATTAAAAGGAAAAGAAGCCTTCACTTTTGGAAAAGGAACAGATGAATATTTTTTATTTACAGACCCAGAGTGTAAATATTGTAAAATGTTAGAATCTCACTTACCAAAAATTCAAGATAAAGTAAAAATAAGAGTATTTTACTATCCACTTGATTCTCATACAAATGCAAGAGATTTATCTTTATATATTCTAAGTCAAAAATCAAATGATAAAAAAGTAAGTGCAATGTTTGACTCAAGTAATATTTTGGATAAGGCAAAAAATGCAAAATATACAAAAGAAGAACAAGAAAAACTAGAGAAACAACTTGACGAACAAATTCAAATTGGTATGAGCTTAAATGTTCAAGGAACACCAACTCTTTTTGACAAAGATGGTAAAAATATAATTTGGGTAAATTTACTAGAGAAATACGGTATTCAAGTACAATAATCAACTAAATAAGTATCTTTTAAAAAGATACTTATTTTTATCTTCCATAATATGAAATCAAAGAAGCTTTCGCCAAAGAGTGAGCATTTATATAATATCCTACAAGTGCAGGAGATGAGTTTTTATCTAAAGCTAAAGTTTCAACATCAAGTGCATGAACTGTAAAGATATATCTATGAGACTTATCTCCTTTTGGAGGACAAGCTCCACCAAATCCAGTTTTTCCAAAATCTGTCATACTTTGAATAACATCTTTTGATTCGCTATTTCCAAAACCAGTAGGCAATGACATTTTATTTTTTGAAATATCAAAAGCTACCCAATGCCACCATCCTGAACCAGTTGGTGCATCAGGGTCATAAACTGTAACTGCAAAAGATTTTGTTCCTTGTGGTGCATCTTCCCAAGAAAGTTCAGGTGAAATATTTTCTCCACTACATCCAAAACCATTAAAAACTTGTTTATTTGTAAGTTGACCTTTTAAATCATTGCTTTTTAGAGTAAAGTTATCTGCTAATAAAAAACTAGTACATAAACCTAAACTTAATAATATTTTTTTCATATTTTCTCCTTTATTTTGAGTTATTATATAAAAAATTAGAATCTAATTCTATTGGAAAATATTTAATTTTTGTTGTTTTTTATCTGTTTTGGAGTAGTTTTATATCTATTTTTAAAAGCTTGAACAAACCAAGAGATATTATCAAATTTTATTGAAACTTATATATGTTTTAGATACAATAATTCTAGTTCATATGAGGAAATAAAAATGGCATTAAGAATTAAAAATGACAAAGTCATAAGTATTCAACCACCTAAAAATCTTACAAAAAAAGAGTTAGATAAATTGGAAAATACTCCAATAAATAAAGAATTAATACAAAGAGCGACTTCAAGAAAATACAACATAGTGTATAAATAACTTGATACAAATCCTAAACTATAATATTGACTCTTCAACTTATGGCTTATATTCTAAAATATCACAAAAATTAAAACTTTCACAAGATATAACTCAAGCCAATAGAGAAACTTTATTTTTAAAAGATATTTGTAAAAGAATAAAAAAATCAAAAACTGTTTTATATATTTTGGAAAAAGAAGATGAAATTTTGGGTTTAATTTCTCTTAGTGTTACATCTATAGAAGAACAACCATCTATGCAAATCGATTATATTTTTGTAAATAAAAAATATAGAAACAAACAACTAAAAGAGCTTGATAATTGTAAAGCTTTTAGATATTTGATTGAATTTTCAATCAATTTAGCCAAAGATCTTAAAAAAGTTATTGGATTAAGATATATTGTTTTATCTACTGATAATGATGAGCTTAAACAAAAATATCTTAGCGTAGATTTTAAAGAATTAAATCAAGAGTGGATGTTTTTAAAAATATGATTAAAAAATAAAGTGAATAGATTTTTATCCATATTGGTACAATAAATTTACTGCATTATAATTCTTTCATGATTTGTATTTTCAACTATCAATTATTACTTGTTGTAATAAATATTTAATTTTTGTTGTTTTTTATCTGTTTTGGAGTAGTTTTATATCTATTTTTAAAAGCTTGAACAAACCAAGAGATATTATCAAATCCACATTTTTGACAAACTTGTGTTACATTATAATCGCTTGTTTCTAACATTAATTTTGCTTTTTCAAGTTTTTTTTCATTTTGCCATTTTTTAGGAGTCATTCCAAAACTCTCTTTGAATTTATTTCTAAAAGCCAAATCTGTTATATTAAACTCTTTTGCAAACAACAATATATTTTCATCATATTTAAACTCTTTTTCTATTTTCATTTTAAAAAGAGTGTTATTGTAAATTGAAGATAAAAAGGATATAAATAACTCTTTAGAGTCAGATTCTAAAATATTTAAAAATGCCTCTTCAAGTTTTAATCTCATTATTGATTCTTGATTTGATGAATTAATCTCAAGATATGATATTACAGATGATTGAAACATTTCAAAAGCAGAAGTTTTTTTTATTTTAAAGTAGTTATTTTCAAATAAAGCTACATTTTCAAATGACAAATTATACTTTTTTATAAAATCCAAAAGAATAATATCATCATACATAAATAAAATAGCTTCATAATATCCATCTAAAACTTCACTCATAAGATACTCACCACTTTTTAGAAAAAGGACATCTTGTGAATTTACAACAACTTTTTTATCTTTAAAATGTAATATTTTTGAACCATTTATAACAAAAAATAGTATATTTGTTGAGATAAAAACCTCTTTTTTAAACCCACCTTCATTATATTGAATATACTTACAAATTGAGAAATTATCTAATCTATTTAAAATATTCTCTTTTTCTAAAAAGTCTGGAACTATAATTTTCATTTAATAAACTTACTTATCTCTTCAATTTCATCATTTGTAAGTGTAAACTCACCTATTTTCAAATCTTCAATCATATGTTTAATTGAAGTTGTACCATTTAGTGGAACTATATTTATATGATTTAAAAATCTATAAAAAACCTCTGCAACACCTCTTTGATATTTTATTGCTAGATTTTGTAAAACTTCACTTGAAAGAATATTTGGATTTGCAGTTAATGACCAAAAGCTCTCATAAGTGATACTATTTTCTTTACAAAAAGCTCTTATTTCTTTGTCATAACCACTTTGTGCATAAAATCTATTTTGTACGATACTTGGTTTTATTCTTGCATTGTTAAACAGATATTTTAAAACATCCAAATCATAGCAGTTGCTAATTCCCAGTTGTCCTACTTCTTTTTTGTCATAAAACTCTTCCATTTTTTGCCAAACTTTTTGAAGTTTACTTCCTGGATATACAGGTGAATGCAAAATATAAGCATTTATAAAATCTGTATGAAGATTTTTTTTAGAAGTTTCAAAAGACTTTTCAACTTGAACTTCTATTTCATCATTTGCTAAATAAGGGATATTAGATTGGTCTTGTCCATCGATTGGAGTAAATTTTGTTTGAAGAAACAAATCTTCTCTTTTTATTCCAATCTCATAGGCTTTTAAAAGCCCAAGACCAACTAAATCTTCCCTATAATGTTTTGGCTGACAAGCTGTATCAACACCTTTAAATCCTTGTTTTAGTGCCTCAAAAACTAAATCTGTCGTATTCTCTTTTTTCCAAGCTGTTCCATAAATCATATTTGGTATTTTCATATTAATCTCTTATTTTTGTTTTAATAGAACTATTGTAGCAAATGTTGATATTAGAATTCCAAATAAAATCCAAAATGTTATAGCTTTTTTTTCAAATATATAGATTAAAATTGCAACTGCTGCTGGATTTAAATAAACATAAGCCATAAGTTTTTTAGGTTTAATAATTATCGATGCTTTTTGATATAAATAGGTAGTCATAAGTGTTGCACCAATAACCAAATAAACCATATAAAATATCAAATCCCCTTCTAATTTTTCCCATTGCATTGGTATATCCAAAATTTGTAAAGCCATGAACATCCACAAACAACCAGCAAGTAATGTTCCAAAAACTGTTACAAGAGGAATATCATCTTTTTTATAAAATAATTTTAATGAAATAGAATATAAAGCCATAAAAAAAGTAGCAAACAAGAAAATAAAATCCCCATAATTCAGAGAAAAACTCAAAAATAAATCTAAATTTCCTTTGAAAACAACAATACAAGTTCCAATTATTCCAAGAAAATATAAAATCATCTGATAAAAACTAATTTTATCTTTGAATATAAAAATAGATAAAATAGCAGTAATCAAAGGAACTAAAGTATATAAAGTTCCTGCATTTAAAGCTGTTGTTGTCTCTAAAGCTTTGAAAAATGCAATAAAATATAAAGAATATAATAAACTAATAACCATCGCTTTTGGAAGTGTAACTAACAATTTATTTCGATAGTTTTTCTTAAATAAAATTATTGGCATCAATAAAATAACTGCTAAAAGAAATCGTAAAAGAGTAAGTGAAATGGGATTAATTACACCTGATAATTTACCAGATACAATAAAAGAACCTGCAACTAAAAAAGTTGCTAATAATACAAATAAATGAGCTTTTAAAACTTGAAACAAGAAAATCCTTTACCAATATAAAATTAATTTTGAATATTAGATAAATAAATTTTTTATTTCATTTACATATGTTGAGATTTGATTTTTTTTCTTATTCTGCTTAATTGAGTGGGAGTTATTCCCAAATGATTTGCTATATGATGTTGAGCTATTCGATTTTCAATATTAGGATTGTTTTTTATAAAATTTTCATATCGAGTTGTTGCATCATCAATTATTAATGAAATTTCATTTCTCTCTTTTATAATTACCCAGTTTTTTTCTAAGTAATTTATATAAAAAGTTTTAAATTCACTATATTTTTCTATTAATTCTTTATACTTATCAAAATCTATAAAAATAAGCGTACAATCTTCTAAAGCTTCGATATTTAGATATGAATCTTCTTTTGTAAGAAGTGAAACTTTTGAAGCAGAAAAATAGTTCTCA
>ERZ724515.538-NODE-538-length-14905-cov-20.314949_pt1 | contig 14905 bp, 14 predicted proteins | sample MGYA00376048_ERZ724515 | MGnify/ENA primary metagenome ERZ724515 (study PRJEB28724, sample SAMN07190885) | wastewater metagenome | isolation source: influent of sewage treatment plant in Hong Hong | place: Hong Kong | collected 2016-03-17 ... | reverse complement strand
CTGTTTCATCATCACACCATAAAATATGTCCATATTCATGTCCAACAGTGCTAATATCATAAACTTGATGCCAAGATGTTGTTTCATTAAATAAGAACATTCTATCTCGTGTTAAAAGTTCTTGTCCGAAGATTTCACGGCTTAGTTTTAAAAATGGTTTAGCACGACTACTTTGTAAAATCTCATCAGAGAAAGCAAAGATTTTTTTACCTTCTTCAAGACTTACAACTTCATCATTTGGAACAACTTGAGCTGAAAAAAGTCCATTTAGTTCAGCTGCAAAAAATAGTGCTGGTCGTCCCACATAAAGTTGAACTTTATCAAGTGATTTGAAGCTGAAATCATAGATTTTTTTGTACACTTCACTTTTTGCATTTGGTTCAAAACTATCAAAGATTTTAGAAAATGCTGATTTTATTTTATTTACTCTATGGTCATTTTGAGCAAATTTTGGATTTGTTAATCTTATATCCCATTCTAAAGCAACTGCTTTTCTAAAGTGGTCTTCATAGTATTCAAGTGGATGACCGATTTGAATTGGAGTTTTTATTTTCATCCAAGCTCTATCCACATCCGCCCATTTTGAAACTAACTCATCAGTTCGGTCTTCACTAAAGGCTTTGATAAGTGCTTGAATATATAAAACATAATCCCATTTTTGATTAAAAATATCATCTTCAAGTTCGATTAGTTTATCTGCAAACTCTTCAAGTGCATCAACAACTTCAGTTGTCTCTTTTTTGAAAGCTTTTATATATGCTTGAGATTTATATTTTTCACCATCTTTTACTAAAGCTGAATAACATCTATCAGCAGTAATTCCCCCATGTCCTAAATCAAAAAGCTTTTCATCTTCAAGATATTTCATAATTTTTGCTTCATCACCTTCAAATTTGGCAACTAACTCTTTATTAATTCCATTTATAATATGTGCTGTCCAAGATGTTTGCCAAGCTGACATTTGAAGTCCAACATTATAAACACCAATAAATACTTCTTGATAAAATGGAGTTAAAAGGTTGTTTTGAGTAATAAAATCTATTAATTTTGTATGTTTTTCGTGCCAATACTCTTTTACAAAACAATAAGCTTTCTCTTGTAAATCTATAATTTCTTTTTCATTTTTCTCAAGTTTTTTCAAAACTTGTACCAAAGAATCATCCCTTAAATTCACAAGCCTTGTAACAAGTGCAAATCTTAAATCACTATTCATTTCAAGATTTAAAGATTTTGCAAAATCATCAATAAGAGTTAGTTTATCAAACTCTTCGTTTTCAAGATGAGATATTAATTTATTAGTTTGTGTTTTTTCATCGTTTAAAAAGTCATATATTTTTTGTAAGTCGTTTAAAAATTGTGGTTTTGTCATATAAAAATCCTTATTTTTTTTAAGGTTGTATTCTAGCGAAATTTTATTTTAACTTATTTATCAATTTTATTTTTATTTTGTGATACAATATGTAATACAAAATTAAAAAGGAATAAAAATGTTATCTATAAGATTAGATGAAAATACGCAAAATCAACTCAATTCCTTAGCCCAACAAAAGCATATTTCAAAAAGTAAAATTATCAAAGATGCTTTAACATACTATTTTGATATGACAAAAAATGAATCAAAGGAAAAAACTCCTTATGAACTAGGAAGTGAATTTTTTGGAAAATATTCAAGTGGAAGAGATGATTTATCTACAACTTATAAACAAAAAATAAAAGATAAAATAAATGCAAAAAACAATCATTGATAGCGGTCCGTTGATTGCACTTTTTGATAGGAGTGATAAGTATCATTTTAATGTAGTTGAATTTTTAAAATCATACAAAGGTAAATTAATCACTTCTTGGGCTGTTATAGCAGAAGTGTCACATATGCTTGATTTTAATCTTAATGTTCAAATTGATTTTTTAAAATGGTGTGAAGTTGGTGGAATTGAAGTTTATAATATTTCACAAGATGAAATATCAAATATTAGAGTTATGATGGAAAAATATATTGATATTCCTATGGATTTAGCTGACGGAACTTTGATGTATATCGTAAATAAAGAAAAAATTAAAAATATAGTAAGTATTGATAGTGATTTCGATATTTATAGAACTTTGAAAAAACAGAGTTTAAATAATCTACTTAAAAATTAGCACTCTATACAAAAAAGTGCTAATTTGACTAAAAACTTTAGCTTACTTTTATAAAGTTGCGATAAAATTCTCTTCTAAAAAAATTAAAATTTATAGGAGAAATTAGCATGGCAAAACATCAATTTCAGACAGAAGTAGGACAATTATTACATTTAATGACACACTCTTTATATTCAAATAAAGAGATTTTTATAAGAGAGCTTGTATCAAATGCAAGTGATGCTATTGATAAGTTAAATTATTTAAGACTTACAGATGAGAAGTTAAAGGAGAGTTTTGCTTCTTGGAAAGGTGAAATTAATATATCTTTTGATGAAAAAGATAAATCTTTAACTATTGTTGATAATGGTATTGGTATGAATGAAGAGGATATGATAAACTCTATTGGTACTATTGCAAAATCTGGAACTAAATCTTTTGTTGAAGCACTAACAGGTGATGCAAAAAAAGATTCAAACTTAATTGGTCAATTTGGGGTTGGTTTTTACTCTGTATTTATGGTGGCTTCAAGTGTAGATGTAATTTCTAAAAAAGCTGGAGAAGAAGTTGCATATAAATGGACAAGTGATGGAACAGGTGAATTTGATTTAGCTCCTTGCACAAAAGAATCAAATGGAACAGTGATTTATATCAAGTTAAAAGATGAAGAAGTAAGTGAGTTCGCTTCAAAATATAGAATCAAAAATATCGTTGGAAAATACTCAAACCATATTGCTTATCCAATTTTCTTAAATTACAAAGAAGAAGTGACTGAAACTTTAAGTGAAGAGGACAAAAAAGCAGGTAAAGTTGCTGCTAAATCAATTGAAGATAAAAGAGAAAAAATCAACGAAGCAACAGCTTTATGGATGCAACCAAAAGCTAAATTAAAAGAAGAAGATTATAATGATTTTTATAAATCAATTTCTCATGATTCTTCAAATCCAATGCTTACAATTCACACAAAAACAGAGGGTGTAAACGAATATACAACACTTTTCTACATCCCAAAAACTGCACCTATGGATATGTATAGAGCAGATTTTCAAAGTGGTGTAAAACTTTATGTTAAAAGAGTATTTATAACTGATAGTGAAAAAGAGTTATTACCAACTTATTTAAGATTTGTAAGAGGTATTATTGATTCAGAAGATTTACCTTTAAATGTTTCAAGAGAGATTTTACAAGAAAACAGAATCCTTGCAAACATCAAACAAGGAAGCGTTAAAAAAATCCTTGCTGAAATCAAAAAATTATCAAAAGATGAAGAAAAATATGCTGAGTTTATAGCTCAATATATCAGACCTTTAAAAGAAGGTGTTTATCAAGACTACACAAATAAAGAAGCGATTTTAGAACTTTTAAGATATAAATCAACAAAAGTAGAAGCTGGGAAAATGACTTCATTAGAAGCTTATAAGCAAAGAGCTGATACTGAACAAAAAGCAATTTTTTATATCGTTGGTGAAAATGAAAAAATATTAAGAAGTTCACCATTATTAGAGTCTTACAACAAAAATAATATTGAAGTTTTAATCTTAGATGATAAAGAAATTGATGAAATCATTACTCCAACTATGGGTGCATATAAAGAGTGGGAATTCAAAGACATTACAGCTTGTGAGCCTCCAAAAGTTGAACAAACAGAAGAAGCAAAAAAAGAAGTTGAAGAGAAATTCCAAGACATCACTAAAAAAATCAAAGACAAACTAGGTGATGCTGTAAAAGATGTAAAAGTAACAAACAGATTAAGTGAATCACCATCTTGTGTAGTAAAAGATGTAGCTGATGCACAAATGGCTCAAATGATGCAAATGATGAGAGCAATGGGACAAGAAATGCCAGAATCTGCTCCAATTTTAGAAATTAATCCAGAGCATGAAATCGTTAAAAAATTAAACGGTTGTGCAGATGAATCAACAATTGAAGATGTTTCTTGGATTTTGCTAGACCAAGCGAAATTAAGTGAAGGTATGGAAATTACTGATACAGTTGCATTTGCAAAAAGACTTTCAAGAATTACTGCTAAAGCCTTATAATATAAAAGAACTATTTGCAAGCAGTCATCTTGCGTTGCAAATAGTTAAAATAAATATATGTTTTTTTCACAATTTCTCATTAGTATCCTTGAATAAATAAAATTATTATGTTAAATTATAATTCTTAGAATTAAATAAAGAGGTTATTGAATGGGTATTTTTGTAGATGCTTTAAAATCATTTTTTAAAACTATCAAAAAGTTGTCAAGACCTTATTTTAGTCTTGAAGAAAATGAACTCAAATTTAAAATTGATTCAGATAATTTTTATATATTTCCAATTTTCAATATTGAGATAAAAACAAGACATGATCCTTATGTTTTAGATGCTTATACTTTGCAGATAAAAGATATATACATAGAGTATATTCATACTGATAATGATGTTTCTTGGAATGCTCAAGCTTTATCTTTATTTCAAAATTTATTAAAAGATACTTTAAAATTTAGGAGTATGGAATTATTAGAAAAAAAAGAGTTTAAGCACTATGAATTTTTGGTATATAAAATCAATAACGAATATATTTTAAATATTATTTATATTTATGAGATAGACAAAGAAGTTTTTATAGTAGATTCAAAAGGCGAACTTTTTGAAGGATTATTAAAAAATTTTGAAAAAAAATATGTTTATAATTTTGAGAAGAATAAAAATATTTCCTTATCTTTAAATGTGAGTTTAGTTAAAAATAATGCTATGAATAGCTATTTCTCATTTAATTCAAACTAAAAGAAAATTTCTTTTAGTTTGACCTTTATATTTTTATTTTCCAAATACTTGTTTTAAAATTGAGCTTGATTGTTCTAGTGGATTTGCCCTAATAGCTGCCTCTTTTTGTCCTATCATAGTAAATAACCCTTCAATCGCTTTTGTTGTAATAAATTCATCCAAAGTTTCATTTGAGCTTCCAGGAATGTAAGAATCAACACCAAAATTTTTGGCAAGGCTCATAACACCACTATTATCAACTAAACCTTTTGCACTTGTTTTATATAAATCATTAACAGTATCGTAATATCCAGATACTTGATTTTCTTTCATACTTTCTTGAATGATTGGAGTTATTAATTTTTTTAAAGAATCACTTGTATTTTCTTTGAAATAATTTGTTGCTGCATTATTTCCTCCTGAAAGAACTTTTTGAGCATCAGAAACAGACATTTTATCAATCGCATTTATAAAAATTTCAGCGGTTTGTGGTGCTGCTTTTGAAGCAGCGGCATTCATTGAATTTATTAGATTATCAACCATTTTATCTCCACCAGCTGCTCTTATGACTTTTTCGGTTGTTGCTAAATTTTGAGGTAAAGGAATTTTAACTAAGGAGTTGTTTAGGTAACCATTGGAACTTCCAAGTTGAGTTGTTGCGAATTTTACACCTGTTTTTAATGCTTCTTTTAATCCCGTTGAAATAGTTGAATTATCGAGTTTTGAAGCTTCTTTAGTGTTTGTTAAATTTGAAGTTGTATTTGTTTGTTCTTTTGAAACGGTATCCACTACACCTTTTGCAATGGTTCCTAAATCTAGCGCAAAAGTTAATGCTGAAGTTAAAATTATAGATGAAGCAATAATTGATTTTTTCATAAGTTATCCTATTATTTTGTATTTTAGAGATTTCATTATATAATAGACTATATGTAATAATTGTGAAAAAGGATTTAAAATAGAACTAATTAATGAAATTTCTAACTTTATTTATTATTTTAAAAATAAAGTGATTGAAGCAGATGAAATAGCAAACAAATATCAAGAAAAGATATCAAACTTGTCAAAAGAGTTAAAGAAACTTGATTTCCACAAAGAATTTGAAGAAAATTTTTATATGATTTTGGGATATTCATATAGACTAGAAGATATAAAACAAAGATTGTTTTTTACTTTTTCAGAAGCAGTTTATGCTATTGATTTAGATAAATTGATGCGAAATGAAGACTCCTTAAAATTAAATTCTATAGTTTATATTTTAGTTTTAGATGAATTAATAAAAGAGTATTTAACAAAGCAGATAAACCAAGAGCAAAAGCAAAAAGCTTTGGAAGTTTATAAAAAAATTGAAGAAAGAAAAGCAGCAGAAAATAAAAAATATCATATGTATCAATATTAGGATTAGATTATGGCTATTAGATTAAATTGCGACATGGGTACGAGTTTTGGTATTTGGAAAATGGGAAATGATGAAGAGATTATGCCTTATGCTGATATGGCGAATCTTGCTTGTGGTTTCCATGCAAGTGATGCTGTTACTATGAATAGGTCAGTACTCTTAGCAAAAAAATATAATGTAACAATTGGTGCTAACCCTTCATATCAAGATTTAATAGGTTTTGGAAGAAGAAGTATTTTATGTTCACTTGAAGAGATAAAATCTATAGTGTTGTATCAATTAGGAGCCTTAAATGCTTTTTGTAAAGCTCATGGAACAGCTATTTCATATGTAAAGCCACATGCAGCTTTGTACAATGATATGATGAGAGATGAAAATATTTTTAAAGCAATTTTAAATGCCATTTCATCTTTTGATAAAAATATTAAGTTAATGATTTTATCAAGTTCAAAAAATGAAGAGTATGAATATACAGCAAAACTATATTCAATAAATCTAATATATGAAGTTTTTGCAGATAGAAATTATAATGACGATGGAAGTTTGGTATCTAGGATACATGAAAATGCAGTCATTTATGATGAACTTGATATCGCAGATAGAATTGTAACTTTAAAAGAAAGAGGTTATTTAAATAGTTTAAATGGAAAAAAATTATTTTTAAAAACAGATAGTGTTTGTATTCATGGAGACAATGAAAAAGCTTTTGAATTTATAAAATTAATAAAAAAAGCTTTACTTTAATGTATTTAAAATAGTTTTAGATGTCAAAAAAAGTAAAATAAGATTTAAAGAAATACTTTATTTTGAAGCATTAGAAGAATCAAGGAGTTTCTCAAAAATATTTTTTGAATCCTCATTTACTTTGAAAAATTCTTGATTAAATCTATAATTTGCTTTTATAAGTAATCCAGAATTACTTTTTAGAGTCGTATTTAAAAGCATTCTCTCTAGATTTGATATGTAGTTTTCAATCTCTTTAATATCTTCTTCTAAAATAAAAATAAAAAACTTATTATCAAAATATCTAACAATTCTAATATCATATTTTTCATCATCTAATTTTTTAGAAATAAAAGTAGTTATGAAAAGTAAAAGATTTCTTGCTAATAATTCTCCATACTCTTTTTGAATATAAAAATAATCAACAACATCCACTAAAAGACAAATTCCATTTTTCTTAAAAAGAGCATTTTCATCCAAAAATTTAGTATAAATCCATTTTTTATTAAAAACTTTTGTTGTTTCATCTATAAAAAGTTCATCATTTAGTTTTTTTACCTCTTTCTCAAGATGTATCATTTTTTTATAAATATCACTTAAACTACTTAAATCTTTATTTAAAATTGCATTTTTAGCATTTTTTGTATCTTCTTTTAGTTCAGATACATTGTTCATTATGGAATTCATATATCTTTCAATAGTCCTAAAATCCTCTATTATCAAAGAATCTATCTCTTGTTTAAAAACTTCATCATCTAGATTTATTTCTAATTCTTTTGCATGATGATTAAATTTCTCAAAATATAAAGAAGGTAAAATTACTTCATTATTTAGTATTTCATTTATCGTTAGATTTGTAATTTTTTTAAGCTCTTTTTTCATCTTCAATTCCTAAAAGTTCATTTATATTCATGGGTTTTCCTATGTGGTAACCTTGTGAAAAATCTATCCCAATATTTCTAATATATCTTAATGTTTTTAAATCACTGACAAATTCTGCAACTATTTTGATATTTTGTTGTTTTGCAAAAAGAACAATACTTTTAATCAAGTTTAAGTAGATATCTTCATCAATCTTTTTTATCAAAGAACCATCAATTTTTATATAATCAATATCTAAGTTTAAGATATTTTCATAGTTGGAAAATCCTGTTCCAAAATCGTCAATTGCTATTTTTACGCCATATTTTTTGACTTCTTTTATAAAATCATTTACCATATTAAAATTTGATACTTTTTCACTTTCTAATATTTCAAATGTTAAAAAAGAGCCAATCTCATACTCTTTAATTTTAGAAATTAAAGATTTTTTAATTTGTGGATTTAAAATATCTATGTAATCGAGATTAATACTAACATGAATATTATGTTTAAGTATATAAATAATGATTTTATCGAATAAAATTTCCATTAGTTTTGTATATAGTCTACACTTTTTAGCTTTATGTATAAAAATATTTGGCATTAAGATATTTCCATTCTTGTCAAATATTCTCATCAAAGCTTCATATTTGACTATTTCCAGAGTTCTATTATCCATAATAGCTTGAAAATATGGCTCAACTAAATTGTTATTTAAATTATAATTTATTATTTCGAGTAAATCTTTATTTATAAATTCATCTTTATAGAGCGTGGAATCAAAATACATATAGTGTACATAGTTCAATTTTGCTTCATGAAGTGCTTTTTCTGCATAGATTTTAATTTGTTTATCAGCACTTTTAGAACAACTTATCGTTACATCTATATTTATAAGAGAAAAATTATCTAAAAGCCTAAAATTGTAAGAGACAATTTGTTCATAAATAATATTTTTGATTTCTAAAATTTTGTCTATATTTAAATCTGCATATATAAGTATTTCAAACACATCTGCATGAGCATTTTTTATTTTAATAGGTGTATATGGATTTAGGATTTTTAAAATCAAGTTCTTTATTTTATTTTTAAGTAAAAAGTTCAATTGATTGATTAAATAATCACCATTATTGAAATGATAAATTGCATTTAAATCTTTCATATATAAAATATCTATTAGAAAAAGAGTTTTTGTATTATTTTTCTTAAAATACCTATTTATGAAATTTAGAAAAAACAAAAAAACCCCTGTTTTCGATATTTGGATGCCTATTATATGTATTTATTCTTTAGTTTTTATAAAAATTTTTTAAAGGCTTTTAAAACTTAGTATTTAATTTAATTTTCGATAGAATCCCAAAAACTTATGAATAGGAATAGATATATAATGAAAAAAATTAATATAAAAGATTTGGAATTAAATATTGATATAACACAAATTTTAAATTTATATGCTTCAAAATCTTCAATTATTATTGATGTAGATGGAAAGATTTATACAACACTTGATGAGGTTTGTAAAAAAGCAGTTATTTATAAAAATCTACAGATAAAACAATTATCAGCTATGATAGATGCAAAAACAATTGCTTCAACACTTTTTGCAGAGTATAAACCAAGTATTACAGGAACAATTTGTAAGATAAAACCTGTTTCAAATTGGCAAAATATTATTGATATGAATAAAGAAAATATGCTTTATTTTGATCATCAAAGTGATGGTGTTGAGATGTTTGAAGATAAAGAACTTGAAGATTATGGTTGGAATGCAAGTGCTTTAGAAATAAATTATAGAGAGATTAGCGAATTTATCGAAGAATTTTGTGAAGGAGTTTTACTTTGTTATGATAATGAAATACAATTTAGTGGGTTTGTTATTGTTGAAAGTATTGAAGATGTAAGAGTAAAAGTAAAAGATTATATTTGCAAAAAAACAAAAGAAAATATAAAAAATGAAATTTTAGATTTAGATGAAGATGATGTAATAGAGGCTCTAGAATTTTTTGGAATAAAGGCATAAAATATGGAAGATTTTATTAGAGATTGGGGATATATAGCTCTATTTTTATACTCTTTTGGTGGAGGATTTGTTGGACTTGCAATCGCTAGTGTTTTATCTTATTCTGGGGATTTAAATATCTATGTTTGTATTATAATCGCAGCTATTTCAAACTTTATTGGTGGTCAATTTCTGTTTTTTCTTGCTAGAAAAAATAAAAATTATGCAAAAGATATGATGAAAAAATATGGTAGAAAAATTGCCCTTGCTCATCTTTTGATGAAAAAATATGGCTCTTTTGTAATTTTTGTACAAAAATATATCTATGGAATTAAAACTTTAGTTCCACTTGCAATGGGAATTACAAAATATTCAGCAATAAAATTTACAATTTTTAATGCAATGGCGGCTGTTTTATGGGCTTGTATTATTGGATATGCAAGTTTTACAGCGGGGGAATATATATTGAGTTTAGGTGAAGATTTTAAATATATTGGTTTATTTACAGTTGTTATGGTTATTTTAGTTATTACTTATGTTTTTAAAAAAATAGAAAAATAAAATACTCAAAATAAAAAGTACTTTATAGTTTTAGGTATAATAAACCAAAAAACTATAAAAGGCTTTCCCATTTTAATCGAAAAATTTTCACAATTAACCTTATCAAAAGAGTTTTTATTAAATCTTGACTCTTTATCTTATACGCATTTAACCGCTATTCAACAGAAAAGTTTACCTTTGAGCTTGGACAATAAAGATTTAATAGCTCAAGCTAAAACGGGTTCTGGAAAAACTGTTGCTTTTTGTATCCCAATATTAAATAAAATTGATATAAAGAATTTTAAAATCCAATCTTTGATATTAGCTCCAACAAGAGAATTAGCAAATCAAATAGCTTTGGAATTAAGAAAACTTTCACGACACATTCATAATTTAAAAGTTTTAACTCTTTGTGGTGGAATGCCTTTTAAGCCTCAAGCTTTATCTCTATTTCATGGAGCACATATAGTTGTTGCAACGCCAGGAAGAGTATTAAAACATATTAAAGAAGAGAATATAAATTTAGAAAATATAAGTACTTTAGTTTTAGATGAAGCTGATAAAATGCTTGATATGGGTTTTTATGATGATATTATTGAAATCATAAATACTTTGCCAAAAAACAGACAGACACTCTTATTTTCAGCAACATATGAAAAAAATATTGAAAAATTAGCTTCTAATATCTTGAAAAATCCTCTTTCTGTAAAAGTTGAAAATGAAGAAAAAGTTCATATAAAACAAAAGTTTTATAATGTGGAAGAGTCAAATAAAACAGCTTTAATTCCAGCACTTATCTCTTCAAATAAAGCAAAATCAATTTTAATTTTTTGTAATATGAAAATAACTTGTGATAAATTAGCTGATGATTTATACGATTTAGGTTTAGATGTTTTAACGCTTCATTCAGATTTGGAACAAAAACAGCGTGATGAAACTATTATTTTGTTTTCAAATAAATCATATCCTATTTTAATAGCAACAGATGTAGCCTCAAGAGGACTTCATATTGATGATGTTGATTTGGTTATAAATTATGATTTATCTTTAGATGAAAAAATCCATACTCATAGAATAGGAAGAACAGCCAGAGCAGGAAAAGGTGGAATGGCAATTTCTTTATATACTTCAAATGATTATGATAGAGTTGAACTTATAAAAGATACTTTTAGTGATATAGAAGATGAAAATATTGATAAAATAGAAGATGATTTATCTTATAAAATTGATTCGAGTTTACGAACAATTTTTATAAACGGTGGGAAAAAACAAAAGCTAAGAGCGGGCGATATTTTAGGTGCATTAACAGCTGGAATTGGTCTATCAAAAGAGGATATAGGAAAAATAGATATTTTAGATTTTGCTTCTTATGTTGCAATTAATAAAGAAAAAATCACTTATGTACTTGAAAAATTATCAAAGTCAAAAATTAAAGGTAAATATTATAGAATTTATGAAAAATAATTATTTTTATGTCGAATTTTTGTAATTTAAATAGTTTTATAATAATAATTAATAAAAATGAGTATATAATCAAAAACTAATAAAAGAGAGGGAAATATCTTGTTTAAAAATACGCTATTTCTAAAAATAATATTAATTTTTACATTACCTGCTTTAGGGATTTTATATTTTAGTTCTATTTTAGTAAATGAAAAAATAAATTTTTTAAAAGAAGTTGAAAAAACAGAGCATAACTTAGAGTATATGAAAGTAACACAAAGATTGATTCATTCTTTACAAAAAGAGAGAGGGTTATCTATCTCTTTGGGAAAAGATACTTTTGTTGAAGAGTTAAAAGAGCAAAGAAAGCTTAGTGACAATGCATTTGCTAATTATTTAGCATTTGTAAATCAATCAGATAGTAGATTTATGTCTGATTTAAGTTTATATATAAAAAATTTACAAGAAAGTTTTAATAATTTAGAAAATTTAAGAAAAGAAGTAGGAACATCTAATACAGATATTTTGGAAATAATTGATAAATATACAAAAATAGATGAACTATTATTGGGTTCTATTTATTCTATAAAATCTGTTCCCTCAGCATTAGATTTCAATAATGAATATTTAAATATGTATCATTTTTTAGTTTACAAAGAGTATTGTGGTGTTGAAAGAGCCTTAATAACTTATGTCCTACATAAAGGAAAAATAGATAATCGTATTGATAAAAAATTGTCAGAAGTTAGAGTTACAAAAGATATGAATTTTAACTATTTTGATAAAAATTCTTCTGTGAAAATGTTAAATATTTATAATAATGAAATAACAGGCTCTTTTATAGAACAAATCGATGATATTAGATTTAATATAGAGGAATATGTAAAATCAAAAACCATTTCAGCTCAGGATTGGTGGGATTTATCAACTAAAAGAATTGATAAATTAGATATTATTTTTGAAAGTATGATTGTAGAACTTAATAATATTTCAAAAGATACACAAAAAAAAGCAACGTCGGAACAAGGGATATCTTTCTTTTTCGCAATATTGTGTTTTGTAACTTTAATAAGTCTCTTTTTTGTACTTAGAAATATCGTATTTAAAGAGCAAAAATTTTATAATACCATTGAAAAACAAAGAAAAGTATATGAATTATTAAATGAAGCGAATAAGTATCTTTTAAAAAATGATACTAAAGAAGAGTTGTATTCTCAAATAAATGGGATAATCTCTAAAAATCCAAATATGGTGTTTAGTTTTATTTATGACTTTGAAGATACTTCTTTGTCCAATAAAGTTTTTGCCCAAGATGGGAAAATGAAAGAGATTTTATTTTCTAGATTAGATGAATTTGAAGATATTGATAATAGCGATAATTTATTAACAAGAGCGAAAAAATCAAAAGCCAATATTCCTGTAAAATCTTTTGAAATAAAAAATGCTTCAATTTTTTATAAATATGCTAAAGAATTTAATATTAAATCAGCGATTGCTTTTCCTATAAAAAAATTTGACGAGGTTGTTTCTGTATTGGTTATTTATTCCAATAAAGATTCTTTTTTTGATTATGAAGTAGAAATTTTATTTAATAAAATGATAAATGATTTAACACATATTTTAGAAAAAATAGATTACGAAAAAAATAGATTAGAGCAAGAAAGAGAACTAAAAGTTTCTTCAGTTGCTTTTGAATCAAGTGAACCTATGTTGATTACAGATAGTTCTTGTGAAATAATAAAAGTAAATCAAGCATTTTGTCAAGTAATGGGGTATTCAAAAGATGAAATTTTAGGTAAAAACCCAAAAATTTTCAAATCAGTTCATCAAGATAGAAAATTTGCTGAAGAACTTTGGACTGGTTTGAAGCTTCAAGGTTTTTGGAGTGGAGAAGTTTATAACAAAAAAGCAAATGAACAAATTATTCCATTAAGAGCTACAATAACAGCCATAAAAGATAACAAAGGAAAAATTACTCACTTTTTAGGTCAATATATAGATATTGGAGTGCAAAAAGATAAAGAAAAAATTCTTGAATACCAAGCAACTCATGATAACTTGACAGGTTTACCAAATAGATTATTACTTCTTGATAGGATTGAACATGCAATTACAAAAGTTGTAAGGCATAGAATAGTTGGAGGATTGATTTTTATTGATTTAGACAATTTTAAAGAAGTTAATGACACTTTAGGACATGATATCGGAGATGCTTTACTTATTATGGTTGCTAGAAAAATCAAAGAAGTAATAAGAGATGAAGATACAATTGCAAGAATAGGTGGAGATGAGTTCATAGTTTTACTCGATAATGTTGGCAATAATAAATTTGATGCGAAAACAAATATCTCAAACCTTGCAGAAAAAATAAAAGATACTTTAAATTCAATTACTCATATAGAAGGAAATGTTAATATTTCTACTCCAAGTATTGGAATAACCCTATTTAGTGATTCGAGTGTTAGTGTAAAAGATATCATTAAACAAGCTGATACTGCGATGTATGTTGCTAAAAAACAAGGGAAAAATGCTATAGAATTTTTTGATTAAGCAAGAGATTAACTCTTTATGCTAGAATTTCGCCCTTAAAATAGTATAAATAAAGGAAAATAATGAAAAGTGCAACAGCAAGACATTTATTAGTAGATAGTGAAGAATTATGTTTACAATTAAAAGAGAGAATTGCAGCTGGTGAGAAATTTGAAAATATTGCAAAAGAGTACTCTTCTTGTCCATCTGGTTCAAACGGTGGAGATTTAGGTACATTTTTTCAAGGACAAATGGTTCCTGAATTTGATGCTGTAGTATTTAATGAAGCTATAAATGTAGTTCATGGACCTGTTAGAACTGATTTTGGTTTTCATTTATTAGAAACAACTTCAAGAAGAGATTAATTTTTAAGAGTGTTTTTCTACACTCTTAGGAACTTCTTCATCCCAAAGAATTGAAATTCCATACTCTTTGTCTGTTATTACATATTTAAAATACTCACTTGAGCCGCGTTTACCATGAAGTCTTACAACAACTTGTTCATCTTCAAGTAATTTTTTCATCTCATATTTTGAAAAACTTCTTTTA
>ERZ724515.534-NODE-534-length-14934-cov-5.669870_pt1 | contig 14934 bp, 19 predicted proteins | sample MGYA00376048_ERZ724515 | MGnify/ENA primary metagenome ERZ724515 (study PRJEB28724, sample SAMN07190885) | wastewater metagenome | isolation source: influent of sewage treatment plant in Hong Hong | place: Hong Kong | collected 2016-03-17 ... | reverse complement strand
TTTACAAAAATATAAATTTAGAAATATATAAAAATAAAAAAGCACTAGATATTGCTTTGACAAAACATCTTACAATCATAGGAACTATTGCTTCAAATGCTCCATATATAGGACTTCTTGGAACTGTATTAGCAATCATGCTTACATTTATGACTATGGGAAATGGTGATATTGATGCTTCAAAAATTATGAGCTCACTTGCACTTGCTTTAAAAGCAACGGCTGTTGGACTTGTTGTTGCCATTGCATCACAAATTTTTTACAATATTTTAGGACGATTTGCAGAAGTATTAGAGAGTAAATATGAAGCTGAAGAAGTTTGATTCAATAAATGTAATACCATTTATTGATGTATTACTTGTACTTTTAACTATTGTTTTAATGACTTCTACTTTTATAGCAAAGGGAATAATTCCAATATCACTTCCAAGTGCAATAAATGCTAATAATCTAAAAGTGGATAAGGAAATAATCATTGTAATAAAAGAAGATGGAACAATGTATTGTAATAATCTTATTGAAGGTTTTAACAAAATAGAAGAACATATTTTACAATTTCCTAAAGAGACACCTATACACATAAATAGTGATAAAAATGCAAAATTTGAACTATTTGTATCAATTCTTGATATGTTAAAAAAACATGATTACTCAAATATTTCTATAGTTACAAAGAAATGAATAGATATCTAAATTCATTCTTTATAGCTTTTTTATTTTATACCATTTTTGCAATTGGAATTTTTTATATATTCACAAATAATAAAATTATAGATATTGAAAATGAACCTAAAAGCATATCTTTAAATCATATTGAACTAGAATCAGAAAACAAAATAGAACAAAATCAGCAAGAAAAAACACCTATTAATGAAGAAAAAAAAGAAACAAAAAAAATAGTTGAAAAGCAAATAGAAAAACCTATTGAAAAACAAAAAACAACAATTACTAAAAAAATAGAAACAAAAGAGATAGCAAAAGAAGAATTAACACAAAAAAGTGAAACTAATGAATCTACTCAAAAACAAACACAAAACCAATCTTCTTCTACTGAAATACAAACTACTACTTCAACAAAACCTGTAATTGATGAGAAAAAAGAGTATTTAGATAAATATTTATCTCAAATTAGAGATTCTATAAATAAAAACGTAACCTACCCTTCAAAAGCCAAAAAACTTTTAATTGAAGGAACAGTTATAGTAAAATTCAAAATTACAGAAAATGGAAGTGTAGAAGATATTACAATCATTGATGGGCATAAATTTTTACAAAGTTCAACAATTGAAGCTATTGAAGAGGCTTCAAAAGAGTTTCCTAAAACAAATAAAAGTATAGAAATTCAAATACCTATAGAATATAAGTTGATTTAAATCTTTCTCATTATTTAGCCTTATTAGAAAAACTCCAAGCTACAATTCTTGTTATTTTTTGCCCTTGAGACATATTTATAGTTTTTATTTGTGTAGGTTTAATAGATTCTAGTGCTTTATAAATTAGTGGAAGATTCTCTTTTTTTGATACAAGTGTAATAAAAAAAAAAACATTATTTCTAAACTCTAAACTCTCTTTTATCATATTTTTTATAAATACTATTTCTCCACCTTTGCACCAAAGTTCATTGTTTTTCCCACCAAAATTTAAAGCGCTAATTGCAGTTTTTTCTTTTGTTAAATTTTGAACTTTTCTTTTATTTCCATCAATTGCATCTTTTAATGATTTATGAAAAGGTGGATTACAAAGGGTAAAATCAAAAAATTCATCTTTAGCTATGATTCCTGAAAAAATATTTTCAGGATTTGTTTGAAGCCTACATTTAATTTTTTCTTTCAAAGATTCATTTGAATTTACAATATTTTCAACAGATGTTATGGATTCATTTTCAATATCACTTCCTACAAAATCCCAATTATAAACACTAGAACCAATTATGGCATAAATACCATTCGCCCCTATTCCCACATCTAAACCTTTTACACTTTTTCCTTTAGGAATAATTCCATTGTTAGAAGTTGCTAGTAAATCAGCAATATGATGAATATAATCAGCTCGTCCTGGAATTGGCGGACATAAATATCCATTTGGAATTGTATAATTTTTAATTCCATAAAAATGAGCCAATAAAGCTTTGTTTAGCGAAATTACAGCTTCTGGATTTGCAAAATCTATTGATAAATCTCCATATTTATTTGGCTTTACAAACTCTTTTAATTCTGGTTTAGTTTTAATTAGTTCTTTGAAATCATATCTATTATTGTGAGAATTTCTAGGATGGAGTGTTTTTGTATTTTTTGTATTTGACATATCTTTTCTTTTTATTGTTTTACAATTGTATTATTCATTTTCTAAGTATTTGGTTTATCTATGGAAATTTTTATTTTAATAGTGTAATATTCCCTATCAATAGTAAGGAGAATATGTGGATTATCAAAAATTTAGTGAAATTTCACCTTGTGATTATGCGGGAACTTTAAAAAGAGAAAGTTTTATGGATGCTGGAATGAGAGAACTTTGGCCAAATATTCCTAGAATTTCAGGACCTGCATTTACAGTAAATATGGTTGCTGGTGAAAATCTAGCCCTTCATAGAGCTATTTATGAAGCACCTGTTGGATCTATAATTGTAGCACAATCAAATACGATGGATTATGCGGTTATTGGCGGAAATGTAGCAAATATTGCTTTTAAAAGAGGCATTGTAGGTTTTGTGATTGATGGAGTTGTACGTGATATTGCAGAGATTAGAGAAAATAAAATTCCAATATTTGGACGTGGTGTTTTAGCAATGCCAGGATCTAAAAAACAAGCTGTTCCAGTAAACACACCAATCACAGCAGGTGGAATAAGTGTAAATCCTGGTGATATAATAGTTGCAGATGAAGAAGGAATCGCTGTTATTCCAAAAGATAGAGCAGAAGAGATATATCAAGAGTGTAAAGAAAAAGTTAAAAAAGAAGCAACTCTTAGTTTTGAAGAATGGGCGCATAGACACAAAAAAAACATTGACTCTTTTTATGAGTGATTTTTTATAAATAGAGTAAAAAATTTTACTCTATTTTTATCACAAATTTTTCAAATTTAAATTAAATCTATTACCGTTTTCTAAAGTATCAATATTTATAGAAATCTTATTTTTATCACAAAACTCTTTTACAAGAGCAAGACCAAGTCCAAAACCATCTTTTGAAGAGTTTTCCTGAAAATATTTATCAAAAACAATAAAAAGATTTTTTGTATCTATTTTTTCACCTGTATTAAAAACTGAAAAAATATTATCTTTGTATTTTATTTCTACTATTGGATTTTCATTTATATTATATTTTAATGCATTTGAAATAAGATTATCGATAACTTTTTCAAATCCATTTATATCTGTAAAAAGCTTGATTTTAGGAACATCCACAAAAATCTTTGTATCTTTTTTTATATCATCAAATTTTTCAACACAATTTTTTACTAATTCATCTAAATAAATCTCTTGTTTATCAATTTTATCTATCTCTTTTTTAATATCATATTCCATATTTTCATATAGTTTTAGAAGATTATTACTAGCTTGTTTGATTCGTTCAAGTCGTTTCAAACTCTTTTCATCACTTATAGTTTTTTCTAAAAGTTGTGTGTTCATTTTGATAGTTGAAACAGGAATATTCAATTCATGTATGGTCTCTTTGATACTTTGTTCTAATTTCTCATCACTTTTAAATAAAGGCTTTAAAATAGATATAGAAAAACTCAAAAATACTCCAAGTCCCACCACAACCAAAGGTATAACAATATAAATAAAATTTTCTTGATTTAGTCCAAATCTTGAAATAAGAAAATAGTTTAAAAACAGAACAATAATCAATGAAAATGTGAAAATTATTGAAATAGAAATTAAAAATTCTCTTTTTTTAGAATTCAATTTTATATCCTACTCCTTTGATATTTATAATAGAATCTTTATCTAATAATTTTTTTATTTGATTAATATAAACCCTAATTGAGCCTTCACTATACTCTTCACTTGCGCTCCATAGCTTTGAAATAATCATCTCTTTTGTTACAATATCTCCTCTATTTTCTATAAATAATTCCAAAAGTTCTAATACTTTTATAGAAAGATTCAAATCAACATCATCTTCGTAAACTCTTTTATTTAAAGGATTAAAAACTATATTTTTTGATAGATTTATTGAATCAAATTGTTTTTTATTTCTTTTTAAAAGTGCTTTTATTCGTAAAAGTAGCTCATCTAAATCAGCTGGTTTTTTTAAATAATCATCACAACCATTTAAAAAAGCTTGTTGTAAAGTATCTTTGTCTTTATAAGAAGTTAGATAAATAGTAGGTGTATTATCTTGACTTTTTCGTAATTGTTCTAGAAGCTCTAAACCATTTATTTTTGGAACATTTATATCAAAGATATATAAATCATAGTTTTTTTTAAAGTTAAGTTCTAAGCACTCTTGCCCATCATTTGCAATATCAACTTCAAAATCTTCATCAGTTAAGAAATCTTCAAGAGTTGTAGCAAAAAGTTCATCATCTTCTAAAATTAGGATTTTATACAAAGATTTTCCTTTTTGCTTTGAGTATATAAAATAAGTGTTAAATTTGTGTTAATTAAAATCTTTAAAGTTTTGTCTTAATGCTTCGTAAGCAACGATTGAAACTGAATTTGCAATATTTAAGCTTCTTGCATTATTTGTCATAGGTATAGTGATACAAGTTTTAGCACTTTTATCTAAGATAGATTGTGGAAGTCCAGCATCTTCTCTTCCAAAATAAAAATAATCCCCTACTTCATAATTTGCATCAAAATAAACTTGTTTTGTTTTTGTAGTTGCAAAAAAGTGTCTATCATTAAACGGATTTTTTGCCCAAAAATCTTCAATATTTTCATATTCTCTCACATCTAAATCAAACCAATAATCAAGACCTGCACGTCTAACTTCTTTTTCAGTAATCTCTCCAAATCCATAAGGTTTGATTAGATGTAGTGTGCAATTAAGTGCAAATGCAAGTCTTCCTATTGTTCCCACATTTCCAGGGATTCGTGGTTCGTGTAAAACTATATTAAACATTATAAAATTACCGTTTTATTACCGTGTACAAAAACTCTATCATTTAATAAAAGTTCAAAAGCATTTGAAAGTACAATTTTTTCTACATTTCTTCCTGCATTTCTCATATCTTCCCAAGAATAACTATGGTCAACTCTTACAACATCTTGGAAAATAATCGGACCTTCATCCAAATCATTTGTCACATAATGAGCTGTTGCTCCGATGATTTTAACACCTCTTTCATGGGCTTGTTTATATGGATTTGCACCAATAAATGCTGGTAAAAATGAGTGATGGATATTTAATATTTTTTTAGGAAAAGTCTCTACAAATTTTGGAGTTAAAATTCTCATATATTTTGCAAGTACGATTAATTCAGGCTCATATTCAGAGATTTTTTCTATCATCTTATCTTCATGCTCTTCTCGACTTAATCCATCAGCACTAATACAAGTAAAAGGAATATTGAACTTTTCAACTAAATCTTTTAAATGGTCGTGATTTGCAATAACAGCTTTGATATTTGCATTTAACTCCCCAGCAATATATCTAATCAATAAATCACCTAATACATGGAACTCTTTAGTTGCTAAAATTACAACATCTTTTTTTTCTTTTTTATTTAATTTGATTGAAGCGCCATCTGGTAAAACTTCTTTTAACTCTTTTAATAAAATATTTTTAGAAACTTTTCCAGAAACGATACTTCTCATAAAAAACTTTTTTGTATCAGGATCTACATACTCAGCATTTTGCTCGATGTTTAAGTTATTTGCAAAAAGAACTTTTGAGATATTATAAACTAATCCCTTTGCATCTTCTGTATCAATTAAAAGTATATACTCTTCCATTTTCATCCTATTTTTATTAAAACTTATTTTTTTGGGATTCTAGCATTTTATTGATTAATAGATAATTTTATAATCCCTGCAAATCGCCCAGTTTTAGGATTTTTTCTAAATGAATAAAAAGGTTCATTTGAACATTTTGTACAAATATCTGAAATTCGTATATGCCTAATTCCCACTTCTTCCAAAAGTTTAACATTAATTCCGTGTAAATCTATATTATTTCCTTTGCAAAATTTTTCTCCAAAAGATGTTTTAACAATATTTACTAATTCATCACTTACCTCATAACAACAAGTATGAATACTTGGTCCCATAATTACTTTTATATTATTTGCAAGACAACCTAATTCATTCATCATTTTATTTGCTGTTATTTGTGCAATCTTTAAAAAAGTTGAGTTTCTACCTGCATGAACAGCTGCTATTACACCTTTTATTTCATCAAAAAATAAAATTGGAATACAATCAGCAACCATAACCATTAGAGGTAACTCTTTTGTTTTAGTAATAATTCCATCACAATTATCAATAAGTTTTGGCGAGTTTTCATCCACAATTACCACATTATTTCCATGAACTTGATTCATATAAACTAAATCTTCATTTTTATAATTCATTAAAGTTGCTACAGCTTCTCTATTTTTAGTCACATTTTCTTTTATATCATCCACATGATAAGCCAAATTTCCATCGTTTGTTGTAGTAAAATAGTATTTAATTTGATTCATAATTTCATCTTTATATTTTTGATGTAACTTATCTAAATTTTCATTAAAGCTTAAAAAATTTAGTTATATCTTTACGCATATCCTTTAAAACACTATCCCAATCACAAGTAGCGTTTTGTCTAAAAAGTTTTACACTTGGATACCAAGGTGAATCATCTCTATTTAACATCCATCTCCAATCTGATGAAAATGGTAATAATATAAAAGTTTTTTTACCTAAAGTTCCAGCTAAATGTGCCACACTTGTATCTACACTTACTACTAAATCAACATTTTCTAATAAAGCACTTGTATCTTCAAAATCTTTTAATTCATTACCAAAAAAAGATATATTCGAATTTTCTAAAGCACTTTTATCTTCATCTCTTATCTCTTTTTGCAAAGAGATATATTCAAACTCTTTTGGTAAAAAATTTATTAATTTTTCTAAAGATAAACTTCTATTATGATCATTTTTATGTTCTTTATTTCCACTCCATGCTAAACCTATTTTTAGTTTAGTAATATTTTAAATTTTTCTTTCCAATAATCTATTTTTTTCTGATTTATTTTTAATGGAAATATAGGTGGTATTGTTTCAAGAGATGTTTTAAAAGCAAAAGGTAAACTTAACAATGGACAATGATAATCAAAAAATGGCAATTTACTACCTTTTATTACACATTCAACACCAATTTGTTTCATCAAAGATAAAAGTGGTTTTTCCACTTCAAATATAACTTTAGCATTAAGTTTTACTAGCATAGAGATATATCTATAAAATTGTAAAGTATCTCCATATCCTTGTTCTGTGTGAATTAATATTGTTTTTCCATTAAGGGATTCTTTCTATAGCCACAATGATTGTGTGAAGTTTCGTTCTACTGAATCTTCTAACTTCTTTCTATATTCATATAATTTAAAACCTTCTTCTAATTTTCCTAATTTAAGTAATATCTGACTTTGATTAAAATAAATTTCTATGATTTCACTACCAAGCTCAATAATCTTTTCAAATATTTTTGAAGCTTTTTCTAACTTTTCTTGTTTTAAATAAAAGCTATATAAATTTAAATATGCCTTCAAATAATTTGAATCAATAGATAATATTTTTTTACATACTTTAATAGCTTTTTCAATTTGATTTTCTTTTTCAAGAATTAAACTCAAATTATTATATGCTCTTAAATCATTTGGATTTAGTAATATAGTTTTTTCATACATTTTTTTAGCTTCATCATTTTGATTTAAAGAAAAAAGTGTAACTCCCAAATTATAATAAGCTTCAGAAAAATTTGGATTTATTTCAATAGCTTTTTCATACATAGTTATAGCTTCATTTAATTTATTTTGTTCATTATAAATCAATCCTAAATTATTATAAGCATTATAATTATCTTGTTTGAAAATAATTGCTTGCTCAAATGCTTTTATAGCTTCATTAATTCTATTACACTTTTTTAAACCAACACCTAAATTATCATAATAAACCGATTTAGATTGAATTTTAATTGCCTTTTTTAAATACAATAAAGCTCTCTCTTTTTGATTTAAATCACTCAAAATAAGTCCATATAAACTTAATGTATTTGAGTGAAAAGGATTGATTTTTAATATCTCTTCATATGCAACTCTTGCTTCTTCCAATTTATTGCTTTGATGAAGTAATAGTGCATTATTAAATAAATCTTTTATAGATTTCATCTTTTTCCTTCTATTTTAATAATAATTTATATTATATATTATCTTTTTATATCTTCTATTATTTATACAAATAATTTCACATTTATATCCTTTGGATATAATTCAAATAAAAAATCATTAGGATAAAACTTGAATAGATTTGATGAAGCATCAAAAACTTGGGATTTAAGACCAGCTAGTATTGCACTTGCAAATGCTTGTGTAAAAAATATAAATGAAGTTATAAGACTAAAAAATGATGCAAAGATACTTGAATATGGTTGTGGAACGGGACTTGTATCATTTGCTCTTAGTTCTGAAACAAATAGCGTTTTAGGAATGGACAACTCAGATGGTATGGTTGAGCAATTTAATAAAAAAGTAAAAGATACAAATTTTTCAAATATTAAAGCTGTAAAACATAATATCGAAATGGAAGATTTACCACAAGATGAGTTTGATTTGATCGCTATAAATATGTCATTACACCATATAAAAGACACAAATATGTTCGCAAATAAGGTATATAAAGCTTTAACAAACTATGGATATTTATGTATAAATGATCTTGATAAAGAGGATGGATCATTTCATAAAAAACATAATAATGATGGTGTTTTTCACTATGGATTTGATAAAGATGTACTTAAAAAAATACTTATAAATAATGGTTTTAAAATAGTTGATTATAAAATAGTTTTAGTTGATAAAAGAGAAGATAGAGAGTTTCCTATTTTCAATCTAATAGCACAAAAATAAAGGGTAAAAATGTCACAAAAATTTGCAATATTCGGAAATCCCGTTGCCCATTCAAAATCTCCTCAAATGCAAAATGCAGGATTAAAACATATAAACTTTGATGGAAACTATGACAAACATCATCTTGAAGATGGAAGCACTATAAAAGATGTTTTTTTAGCTTCAAACTACAAAGGTGCAAATATCACTGTTCCACATAAAGAGTTTGCCTATGCAAATGCCGATGAAATAAGAGGAATAGCTCAAAAAATCGAAGCTGTAAATACATACATAAATGAAAATGGAAAAGTAATAGCTTACAACACTGATGCACCTGGATTTTTAAAAGCTATTGAAAGTTTTGGTGAAGTAAAAAATGTACTTTTACTTGGAGCTGGAGGAACTGCAAAAGCTATATCTTTGGCACTTCAAGAAAAAAATATCAATGTTGTTGTATTAAATAGAAGTGAAGGAAAACTTAACTTTTTCAAAAACAATGGTATCAAATGCTCTACTTGGGAAAGTTTTGAGCTTTCAAATTTTGATTTGATTGTGAACTCTACAAGTGCTGGATTAAAAGATGAATATCTGCCTTGCCCTAAAGAGTTACTTGAACCTGTGCTTAAAAATGCCTCTTTTGCATTTGATTGTGTATATGGGAAAATTACTCCATTTTTAGCTCTAGCACAAGAAAATAATTGTCAAATAAAAGATGGTGAAGATATGCTTTTGTTTCAAGGCTTATTGGCGTTTGAACTTTTTACTAATACAAAGGCTGATAATTCAGTCATTGAAGCGATGAGAAAAGGACTAAAAGGAGAATAAATTTTATAGTTTTTCTAGCCTATATCTATCTGCAGGTGAATATTTAGAAGATTTTGAAAAAGAAGTACAAGAAAAAGTTTTAAAAAATATCAGAGAAATAAGATTTGGAGACAATGGATATATTTTTATAATAAATTATGACTCAATTTATTTAAGTCATATTAGAAAAAATTTTATTGGTCTAAATGCTGTTACAAATAATGATACAGTTGGAATAAAAAAAGTTATTGAAGATTTAATAGAAATAGCAAAAAATGGTGAAGGTTTTTACAGTTACATTCAAAATAAAAAGCCTGATAATGAACAATCTATGAAAAAAACAAGTTTTGTAAAAGGTTTAGATAATTGGTCATGGATGATAAGAACTGGATTTTATGAAGATGATATGCAAAAAGCTATAAATGACAAAAAAGAAGAATTAAATAAAGAGTATAAAGATTATTTATTAAAAACTATTATATTCGCAATTGTTTTAATTATTATTCTGATGTTTATATCTATATATTTTTCAAGAATTTTGCAACATAAATTTCGAAAATATCAATATGAAATTACAAAACATATTAATGAAAAAGCCAAACAACAAAGTATTATGTCTCAACAAGCAAAAATGGCAGCAATGGGCGAAATGATAGGAAATATTGCGCATCAATGGAGACAACCATTATCATCAATTTCAACAACTTCTACAGGAATGAAATTACAAAAAGAACTGAATATGCTAGAGGATGATTTTTTAATTCAAGGATTAGATCAAATAAATAAATCTGTGCAATATTTGTCAAATACAATTGATGATTTTAGAAATTTTTTCAAACCAAATAAAAGCAAAGTTAAATTTGAAATCCAAGGAACTATTGAAAAAGTTATAAATCTTGTTGATTCACAATTCAAATTAAATGGTATAAAAATTATAAAAAGTGGAGATAATCTAACTATAAATAATTTTGAAAATGAGCTTATCCAAGTGATAATAAATATTTTAAATAATTCAAGAGATGAACTTATAAAAAAGGATTCTAATACAGAAAAACTTGTTTTTATAAATGTATCAAAAGAGAAAAAAAATCTATTATTAGAAATTAAAGACAACGCTGGAGGAATTCCAGAAAATATAATTGAAAGAATATTTGAACCTTATTTTACAACGAAGTATCAATCTCAAGGTACAGGAATTGGTCTTTATATGAGTAGTGAAATAATTCACAAAAGTATGAATGGAAAAATTAACGTAAAAAATATCACTTTTGATTATGAAGAAAAAAACTATACTGGTGCATTATTTACTATTTTAATTCCGCTTGAAGAAGTTTAGAATAATTGATTAATTATTTTAAACTTTAAATTATACTTGACTAAAAAAAGATTCATCTAGTTTATATAAACAATTAAGTATCATATATAAAAATTAATATATTAATATAGAGGAATTTTAAATTGAAAAAAAGAAATCATATTAAAAAAATATCAGATTATGCGATGGTTGGAGGACTTGGAGCCTTACTTATAACAGGTTTAGTTGGTTGTGGGGATAGTTCAAACGATAAAAATCAACAACAAAAACAAGCACAAAATGATGCCATTTCAAATGCAACTAAAAAAGAAGGTGCATTTGTAGTTGTTGAAGAATCAGCTGATGGAAAATATAAAATTGTAGATGAATTTCCAGCTGCAAAAACAACTATTGTTTTAAGAAAACCTGATGGAACAGAAAGAATATTAACACAAGAAGAAATTGATAAATTAGTAAAAGAAGAAAATGTAAAAATTGATGCAGGAACTTCACCTCTTACAAATCCAAATGCACAACTAAGTGAAGGAGGAATGGGACTTGGTGGAGTTCTTTTATCTTCAATAGCAGGAGCTATGATTGGTTCTTGGCTTGGAAATAAACTATTTAACAATCAAAATTTCCAAAATCAAAGACAAACTCAATACAAATCTCCTCAAACATTTAGTAAAACTCAAAGTTCATTTAATAAACCTTCTTCAACTAGTAGTTTTAGTACAACTCCACCAGCTGAAAAGAAAAGTGGATTTTTTGGTGGAAATAATAACTCAACAACAAATTCAGCTACTACAAATAGTTCAAGTACATCTAGTAGTAGTTCTTCTACTTCAAAATCTTCATCATTTTCATCGCCATCATCTGGCTCTTCATCTTCAAGTATGGGTGGTTGATTATGAGATTAGAAAAATTAAAACCTTTAAGTGATGAATATTTAGAATCTATTGGCTTTGTTTGGCATACAGATAGCGATAATTCATCTTATGTAAGTGATGAAATAGTTGTTATTAGTGAAAGTGAAGCAAATGCTTATTATGATGCTGTAAATGAGCTTTATGATATGTATGCCCAAGCTGGTCAATATGTGATTGATAATAACCTATTTCACGATTTAAATATTCCTTTTAATCTTGTAGAAGTTATAAAAGAATCTTGGGAAAATGAAGTTCATTGGCATTTATATTCAAGATTTGATTTAGCAGGTGGAATAGATGGAAAACCAATTAAACTTATTGAATTTAATGCAGATACTCCAACATCACTTTTTGAAACAGCTATTATTCAATGGGCAATGTTAAAAGCAAATGGTTTAAATGAAGCTAGTCAGTTTAATAATCTTTATGAAGCTTTAAAAGATAACTTTAAAAGAATTATTACACTTGATTCAGATATAGAAAAATTTGAAGAGTATTATTCAAATCTTGGTTGGAAAATACTATTTTCTTCAATTTCTACTTCAAGCGAAGATATAAATACTACAAAACTTTTACAACATATTGCAAGTGAAGCTGGATTTAATACAGACTTTGAGTTTATAGAAAAAGTACAATTTAGTGATGATGGAATATTTAAAGATGATGAACTATTTGAGTTTTGGTTTAAATTAATTCCTTGGGAAGACATAGCTATTCAAGAAAGTGAATTAGCACTTATTTTAACTCAAATTATAAATGATAAAAAAGCAATTATTTTTAATCCAGCTTATACATTGATGTTTCAATCAAAGGGCTTTATGAAAATTTTATGGGATTTATATCCAAATCATCCCCTACTTTTAGAAACTTCATTTGAGCCATTAAAAAATAAAAAACAAGTTAAAAAAAGATGTTTTGGACGAGAAGGTGCAAATACAAAAATTATCAACTCTGATGGTTCTATTGATACACAAACTGAAGGTTCTTATTCTGGGCACAAAGCAATTTATCAAGAATACATAGAATTTCCAAAAGATTCTAATGGAAACTACTATCAAGCAGGAGTATTCTATTCTTATGAAGCTTGTGGTTTAGGATTTAGACGTGGTGGAAAGATTTTAAATAATATGTCAAAATTTGTATCTCATATTATTAAATAAACAATAAGGTAGTATTTATGAAAGTATCAAAAAAAACAGATTATGCGTTAAGAGCTTTATTTGAAATTGCTGAATTAAAAGAGCATTCTATTTCAATTAGAGAATTATCACAAAATACAGATGTTCCTAGAAGATTTCTTGAAAATATTATGCTTGAAATGAATAAAGCAGGATGGGTACAAAGTATTCCAGGAAGATATGGCGGATATACTTTAGCTAAAAGTGCAAATGATATTACACTAGGTGAAGTAATTAGATATTTTGAAGGAATGATTGCTATGATTTCTTGTGTATCTGTTTCAAGTTATGAACCATGTTCTCAAGAAAGTAAATGTCATTTTAGAAGAGTTTTTTTAAATATTAGAAATTTAACTGCTCAAATACTTGATAAGACAACTATCGCATCTTGTTTAACACAAAAACCTGTAACTAAAGAAGATATTTTAAAAGAAGAATTTGTTGGTGGTTTAGGTATTTAATACCTAAATATCATATTTCTTCAAATCTAAAGACGTAAAACTTAATATATTAATCGATAAATCGATAAGGATAAAAATTGAAAATGTTAAAAAATATTAAAAGTTTAATTTTAATAGGATTATTGATACCAGTTTTTGGTGTAGCTACAGATAATTATGATTCAAAATTAGAAGCCCAAAAGAAAAGTATTGAAATACTAAATGTTTCTTATGACCCAACACGAGAATTTTTCAAACAATATAATAAAGAGTTTGTTACTTATTGGAAAAATAAAACTGGTCAAGATCTTTTAGTTAAACAATCTCATGGAGGTTCTGGTAAACAAGCAAGAGGAGTAATTGATGGATTAAGAGCTGATGTTGTTACTTTAGCATTAGCTTATGATATAGATGTTATTGCTAAAAAAACTCAAAAATTTTCTCAAGATTGGCAAACAAAACTTGAAAATAATTCATCGCCTTATACTTCAACTATTGTATTTTTAGTTAGAAAAGGAAATCCAAAAGGGATAAAAGATTGGGATGATTTAGTAAAAGATGGGGTTTCAGTAATTACTCCAAACCCAAAAACATCAGGAGGTGCTAGATGGAATTATCTAGCAGCTTACTCTTATGCACTTAAAAAAGAGTTGGGTGATATTACAAATATTGATAAAACTTCTCAAAAATATAAAGATGCAGATGAAAAAGCAAAAGCATATATAAAAGCACTATTTAAACATGTCCCTGTATTAGATTCAGGAGCTAGAGCTTCTACAAATACATTTGTTCAAAGAGATATAGGAGATGTTTTATTAGCTTGGGAAAATGAAGCATTTTTATCAGTTAATGAATTAGGTGCAGATAAGTTTGAAATTGTCGTTCCATCTATTTCTATAGTTGCACAACCTCCTGTTACTGTTGTGGATGAAAATGCAAAAAAACACAAAACTTATGAAGTTTCAAAAGCATATTTAGAATATTTATATTCTCCTGTTGGTCAAAAAATTGCAGCAAAGAATTTTTATAGACCATATAAACCAGAATTTGCAGATAAAGAAGATATAGCAAGATTTTCAAAACTTGAATTAGTAAAAGTAGAACAAGTATTTGGAACATGGAAAGATGTACAAAAAACACATTTCAATGATGGTGGAGTTTTTGATTCAATATATGAATTTGTAAAATAAAAGTTGGAAAAATCATGCGACTAAATTACGGAATGCTAAAAGCAAAATCCTCAATACCAGGATTTGGAT
>ERZ724515.528-NODE-528-length-15018-cov-6.869745_pt1 | contig 15018 bp, 11 predicted proteins | sample MGYA00376048_ERZ724515 | MGnify/ENA primary metagenome ERZ724515 (study PRJEB28724, sample SAMN07190885) | wastewater metagenome | isolation source: influent of sewage treatment plant in Hong Hong | place: Hong Kong | collected 2016-03-17 ... | reverse complement strand
TTTTATTATTAATTTTACTACAACTTTAGTATTTATAAGAGATAATAAGCACCATAAAATCAAAAGGGACAAACATTGAGCATATCAGCATTAATATGGAGTACAGCAGACCTACTAAGAGGTGATTATAAACAATCAGACTATGGAAAAATAATCCTACCTTTTACACTTCTACGAAGGCTAGAGTGTGTTCTAGAGCCAACAAGAGATGATGTACTAAAAGAATATGAAGCTAGAAAAGATTTAAACATACCATTAGATCAATTTTTAATTAGAAAATCTAATAATAGCTTTTATGCTACTTCAAAATTCACTTTATCAGAACTGATGGCTGATTCTAATAATCTTAGAGATAACCTTGAAAGCTATATAAATAGTTTTAGTGAAAACGCAAGAGAGATATTTGAAAAGTATGATTTTAATTCTCAAATTGATAAGCTAAATGATAATAACCTTTTATACTTAATAGTTGAGAAATTCTCAAGCTTTGATTTAACTCCAAAACATGTATCAAATCATCAAATGGGTTTAATGTTTGAAGAACTAATTAGAAAGTTTGCAGAACAATCAAATGAAACAGCAGGGGAACACTTTACACCAAGAGATATTGTAAGACTTACTACTTCTTTACTATTTACACTTGATGATGAAGCACTTACAAAAAGTGCAGTTGTAAGAAGCTTATATGACCCAACAGCAGGTACGGGAGGGTTCCTCTCATCTGGTAGTGAATATATCCATGAAATCAATCCTAATGCATCTTTAGTAACATTTGGACAAGAACTTAATCCAGAGTCTTATGCTATTTGTAAAGCTGATATGATGATAAAAGGGCAACCTGTTGAAAATATCAAACTAGGTAATACTCTAAGTGATGACCAATTATCAAATAAAAAATTTGACTATATGTTATCAAACCCACCTTTTGGTGTTGAATGGAAGAAAGTTCAAAAGGTAGTAACTGATGAACATAAACTTCAAGGCTTTAATGGAAGATTTGGAGCAGGACTTCCAAGAGTAAGTGATGGTTCACTTCTATTCTTACTTCACCTTATCTCAAAAATGACACCTAAAAAAGATGGTGGTAGTAGAATTGGTATTATTTTAAATGGTTCACCTTTATTTACAGGAGGTGCTGGAAGTGGTGAGAGTGAAATAAGAAGATATGTTTTAGAAAATGACTTACTAGAAGCCATTATTGCAATGCCTACAGATATGTTCTTTAATACAGGAATTTCTACTTATATATGGATACTATCAAACCATAAAGAAGAACATAGAGCTAATAAAGTACAACTAATCAATGCTTCTTCTATGGGTGAAAGTATGAGAAAGAGTCTTGGAAGTAAAAGAAAACAACTAAGCCAAGACCAAAGTGATGCCATTGTAAGAATGTATGGAGAGTTTATAGAATCAAAAGACTCAAAAATATTTGATACTCGTGATTTTGGATATAGAAGAATCACTGTTGAGCGACCATTACAACTAAGTTTTTATCCTAAAGATGAAATTAGATTAGAAGCACTAAAAGCTGATAGTGCATTTATCAAATTAGAAGATACGGGAAATAAAATACTAGAAGCTTTACAAAACTTTAGTGATGAAAAAGTGCTAAGTAGAGATAAGTTTAATAAAGAGTTATTAGATAAATTAGATGCCTTTTCAATCAAGCTAACAGCAACACATCTTAAACTATTACAAAAACACCTATCAGAACATGATAATGAAGCAGAGCTTTGTAAAGATGCCAAAGGTAAACTTGAAGCAAATGCAGACTTAAGAGATTATGAAAATGTACCTTTAAATCAAGATATAAAAGAATACTTCCAAAAAGAAGTAATTCCTCATGCACCACTAGCTTGGATTGATACTAAGAAAAAAGATGAAAAAGACGGTAAAGTTGGTATTGTAGGATATGAAATCCCATTTAATAGACACTTTTACGAATATGTACCACCAAGAGATTTAGAAGAGATAGATACAGAACTGGACATTCTTACAAAAGAGATAATGGAGATGCTTCATGAAGTATAAGAAGTATCACAAGTTTAAGGATAGTGGGGTTGATTGGTTGGGGGAGATTCCTAGTGAATGGGATATTACAAGATTAGGTAATATTTCAAATATTACAGCTAGTGGAATTGATAAAAAAATAAATGAAGATGAAGAAAAAGTTAAAATTATTAACTTTACTGATATTCATAAAGCAAAGAATTTTATTTTAGATAATGCTAAAGAATATATGCTTGTTTCAACACCACTAGAAAGAAAAAATAAACATCAAGTAAAAAAAGGTGATTTGATTTTCACTCCTAGTTCTGAAACGATTGAGGATATTGGTATTTCAGCATTAGTGAATGAAGAACTATTAAATACTTCTTATAGTTATCATGTTTTAAGATGTAATTTTACAACTGTAGTAAACCATGAATATAAAAAATATTTAACAAATAATACTTATTGTTTAGCTCAATTCTCAAGTAAAGCAAGAGGAACAACAAGACAAACATTAAGTAGAGATGATTTTAGAACTTTATATCTATCTTTACCTCCAATCCAAGAACAACAACAAATAGCAAAATTCTTAGACAATGCTACACAAAAGATGGATACTCTTATACAAAAACAAGAAAATCTTATAAAACTACTAAAAGAGAAACGACAAGCAGTAATTTCTCATGCAGTTACACGAGGACTTAATCCTGATGTGAAATTTAAAGATAGTGGTGTTGAGTGGTTGGGGGATGTGCCGAAGCATTGGGAATTAAGTAAATTAAGATTTTTATTTTCTTTTTCTACTGGATTAAATATTACAAAGGCAAACCTAATTGATGAAGGAATACCTTGTGTTAATTATGGAGAAATTCATTCTAAGTATGGATTTGAGGTAAATGCAGATATTAATGCTTTAAAATGTGTTGATAAAGAGTATTTAATTACTTCTAAATCATCACTATTATCACAAGGAGATTTTATATTTGCTGATACATCAGAAGATGTAAAAGGTGCTGGTAATTTCACTCATATTGTTGGAAATGCTAAAGTTTTTGCAGGTTACCATACTGTAATAGCAAGATTAATAAACAATTACAATTCTAGATTTTTTGCTTATGTATTTGATTCAGATATTTTTAGAACACAAATTCAATTATTTATTAAAGGTGTTAAAGTTTTCAGTATTACTCAAGCAATATTAAAAAATTGTTCAATTTGGTTTCCAATGATAGATGAACAAAAAGAAATAGCTATCTACCTTGATGATAAAACCCAAAAAATAGACAAGCTTATAAAAAAAGCCACAAAATCAATAAAACTACTAAAAGAAAAAAGAACAGCACTTATAAGTGCAGCAGTTACTGGTAAAATTGATGTTAGGGAGTTAAATTAAATGTATCGATTTTTTATTCTTTTTCAATCGATTCACGATACAATTAATTTATCAGAAAGTACCAATTTATGGCTAAGTGCTTATTCGTATGCAAATTTAAATGCAAAGATAGGATTGTAAATGACATTAGAAGATTTAAATAAAATATTAAAACATTCTGAAAATGAACATATAGAGTATAAAGAAGCAAAAGAACAATTTGATACTAAAAAACTTATGAAATATTGTGTTGCTTTTGCCAATGAAAAAGGTGGGAAACTTATACTTGGTGTTGATGATAAACGAAAAATTGTAGGAACTAAAGCATTTGATAATTTAGGTGAAATAAAATCAAAGATATTAGATAAATTAGGTATCAGAGTAGAAGCTTACAAAATTTATGATGATATGAAAAGAGTTCTTGTATTTGATATCCCATCTCGTCCAATTGGCACTCCATTAAGTTTTGAAGGTACATATCTCATGAGAGTTGGTGAAGAACTTGTAGCTATGACACCTAACCATTTGCAAAAGATATTTTCTGAAGGTAAACCAGATTTTGAAATCCAAATTGCTCAATCAAACTTAACTAGTGATGAAGTAGTTCAACTTTTAGATGTACAAAGTTATTTTGATATGATAAAAATACCTTTGCCTGAAACTAGAGAAGCTATTTTTGATAGATTTATTAGAGAAAAGTTAATTGTACATCGTGAAGGTATTTATGATATTACGAATATGGGAGCTTTACTATTCGCAAAAGATTTATCAAAATTTGAATCATTGTCAAGAAAAGCTACTAGATTAATTATATATGATGGCAATAGTAAAATTAAAACTAAACAAGACATAACAGGGACGAAAGGCTATGCAATAGGTTTCGTTTCTTTAATTCAATATATAATGGGACAACTTCCTTCTAGTGAAGTTATTGAAGATGCTCTAAGAAAAAATGCTTCAGTATTTCCTGAGCTTGCAATAAGAGAACTTGTTGCAAATGCTTTAATCCATCAAGATTTCAATTCAAGTGGTAATAGTGTTATGATAGAGATATTTAATAATAGAATTGAAATTAGCAATCCTGGAAAACCTATTATTACAGCTGATAGATTTATTGATGAATACCAATCTAGAAATGAAAAACTTGCTGATATTATGAGAAGAATCGGTATTTGTGAAGAAAAAGGGAGTGGTATAGATAAAACACTTCATGAAATAGAACTATTTCAACTTCCTGCACTTGATATAAAAATTGGTGAAACCAGAACTACTCTTACTATGTTTACCCCAAAAACATTAGAAGAAATGTCAAAAGATGAAAGAATAAAAGCATGTTATCAACATTGTTGTTTAAAATATGTAATGAGTGAAATGATGACAAATCAATCATTTAGAGAAAGATTAGGTTTATCTCAGAAAAAAACAGATGTAGATAAAGTTTCTAGAGTTATAAGTGATGCATTAGATGATGATATGATAAAGTTAAATGACCCAGAGAATAAATCAAAGAGATATGCTAAATATATACCATTTTGGGCATAAATCTTATTCGTAAGTAAATGAAATTAAATAGTTAGTATCAGTAGAAAATAGCTATTTATGGTATATCTCTTATTCGTAAGCTAATATAAAAGAGGAAAAATGAGCATACACGACAAACACAAAGAAAATAAATTCGAAACAGAAATAGTAGAATACCTTACTTCTACTTCATGGATCGAAGGAACTAGCCAAGGCTATGACAAAGACTTAGCTTTATATCCTGATGACTTATTAACATTCATCAAAAATACACAGCCTCAAGCCTATGAGAAGATGGCAAAAAGAGAAGGTGCTAAAGTTGATGATGTTCTTTGTAAGTTTGTTGCAAGTGAGCTTGATAAGAAAGGTTCTTTATATTACTTTAGACATGATTTAAAATACATTGGTTCAAAGTTTAAATTATGCCAGTTTAAACCAGAACTTGAAAATGAAGAATTACAAGAAAAATATGAAGCTAATATCTTAAGAGTAGTAAGACAAGTATATTATTCAAAAGATAATAAAAAAAGCATTGATATAGTTCTTTTCTTAAATGGAATTCCAGTATCAACAATTGAACTTAAAACAGATTTCACTCAAAATATTCAAGATGCAATAATCCAATATAAAAAAGATAGACTCCCAAAAGGTGAGCCACTTTTAGAGTTTAAAAAAAGATGTTTAGTTCACTTTGCTCTTAGTACTGATGAAGTGTATATGACTACAAAACTAGCAGGAAATAAAACATTTTTCTTACCATTTAATAAAGGTAAAAATGATGGAAGTGCAGGAAACCCAGCAAATGAAAAAGGATATGCAACTTCATATCTGTGGGAAGAAGTACTTCAAAAAGAAACTCTGTTAAATATCCTAGCTAGATATGTGCATTTAGAAGTAAAAGATAAAGAAGATCATACAGGTAGAAAATATACTACAGAAACACTTATATTCCCAAGATACCATCAATTAGATGTTGTTAAAAAACTTCTAGCTGATACTAAAGAAAAAGGTGCAGGACATAATTACCTTATTCAACATAGTGCAGGTTCAGGAAAATCAAACTCAATTGCATGGTTAGCACATCAACTCTCATCTTTACATGATAATGATGCAAAAGCTATTTTTAACTCAACTATTGTAATTACAGATAGAACAGTACTAGATAGTCAACTTCAAGAAACTATCTCAAGCTTTGAACATAAAAGTGGTGTTGTGGTTGGAATCAGTAGAGAAGGTTCAAATGAATCAAAATCTACACAATTAGCAGATGCCCTAGAACGTGGTGCAAAAATTATAATTACTACAATTCAAACTTTCCCTTTCATTCTTGATGCTATCCAAAAAAGAACAACTTTACGAGAAAATAAATATGCAATTATTGCAGATGAAGCTCACTCTTCACAATCAGGTGGAACAGCAAAAAAACTAAAAGAAGTTTTAAGCTCACAGCAAATAGAAGAAGGTGTTGAATTAAGTGTTGAAGATATAATAATAGCTCAACTTGAAGCTAAAGCAAATAATAAAAACCTAAGTTTCTACGCATTTACAGCCACTCCAAAGCCCAAAACACTAGAAATGTTTGGAATCCTACCAGATCCTACAAAAGCTCCTAGCAAAGAGAATAAACCCCAAGCCTTTCATCACTATAGTATGAAACAAGCAATAGAAGAAGGCTTTATTCTAGATGTACTAAAAGGCTATACAACTTATAAATTGTTTTACGAATTAGAACATAAAGATAAATCAAAAGATACACAAGTAGAAAGTAAAAAAGCAAAAAGAAAAATATCAAAATGGCTTACACTACATCCTTATAATATTGCTCAAAAAGTTGAAGTTATAGTAGAACACTTTATAGCTAATATTTCACACCTACTAGACCATCAAGCAAAAGCTATGGTTGTAACTTCAAGCAGACAAAGTGCTGTTAGATATAAAATTGCATTTGATGAATATATAAAAGCAAATGATGTAGATAATATGCAAGTAATGGTGGCATTTTCAGGAAAAGTTGAAGATGATATAGAAGGTGATAAAAAAGAGTACACAGAAACCAATCTAAACCCAAATTTAAAAGGTCGAGATATGCGAAAAGCATTTGATACAAATGAGTATCAAGTTATGCTTGTAGCAAATAAGTTTCAAACAGGCTTTGACCAACCAAAACTATGTGCTATGTATGTTGATAAGAAACTTGGCGGTGTTGATTGTGTTCAAACCTTATCAAGATTAAATAGAACCTATGCAGGGAAAGAACATACTTTCATCTTAGATTTTGTAAATGAAATTGAAGATATTAAAGAAGCATTTGAACCATACTACACAACAAGTGAAATAGATGATATTACAGACCCAAATATTGTATATGAAATTCAAGCTAAATTAGAAGGTAATGGAATCTTTAAAGATGATGACATTGAACTTTATGCAAAAGCTTTCTTTGACCCAAAAGGAACACAAGCTTCAATGAGCAGTGCTTTAAAACCATCTATTGATAGATATAAAGGTAAATACAAAGAAGCCTTAGTTTCAATCAAAAAAATTAAAGAAGATTTAGAAATTGCAAAACAAAATAAGAATGAAAAATTAATACATAATCTAGAAATAGATTTAAAAGAAGCAAATGAATCAAAAAGTGCATTAGAGATTTTTAAAGCAGATATGGTTAAGTTTGTAAGAATGTATGAATTCTTATCACAAATAGTTGATTATGATGATGAAGAGTTAGAAAAGCTATGTGCCTTTACAAAAGGACTTATTCCAAATCTCAAAACTGTTAATACTTCTGATGATGTTGATATATCATTAGTTGAGCTTGCAAGATACCAACTTCATAAACAAAATGAACAATCTATAGTATTAAAAGGTGATGAACTATTAAAAGGTATAACAGCTGTAGGAAGTGCAACGCCTAAAGATCCTGAAAAAGTATTTTTAACCCAAGTCGTAGAAGCTATGAATAATCTATTTGGTGGTAATTTTACAGATGATGATGTTCTAAACTATGCTAGAACAATATCAAATAAGGTAAAAGAAGACACAGTAGTAATCGAACAAATCACAAATAATACAAAAGAACAAGCAATGCTTGGTGGATTTGCAAATAGAATGAATGATGCTGTAATTGATAGTTTAGATATACACCAAAACTTAGCAACACAAGTACTAAGTGAAGAAAGAATTAGAAAAGGCTTTGCAAATATTGTTTATGATTTTTTGATTAAAGAAATGAATATAGAAAATATGAGTAGAGCTTAAAATGGGGGAAAGTTATTTAGAAGAGAATCAAAAACATGCTTTAAATGAAAGACAAATTAAAGTTTTAAATAAAATACTTGATATGGGTGTTGAGAACTTTAAAGGTGGACTAAATACAAAAAATATATATCTTTAACAAAAGTTAGTAAAGCAACAGCAGCTAGAGATATAACTGAGCTTTTAGGGTTTGGTTGTATTTCACAAATTGAGGGAAGTGCTGGTAGAAATATTCGGTATGAAATAAAAATTTAAAATTCATTTAGTCTTTAAAAAAACTACATTTCTACATTTAATTCTATTGAAAAAATTAATAATATATTAAAGTAGCTGTTTGGTCATACAACATAGTTTCATGTTCTGAAATATAGTATATTTTAGCCTGTTTTGATGGACTTTTAGAAGAAATAAGAGATTGTGTAAAATCTTCATAAAGCCCATCATTAACGATGTTATGAAGATATTATACGTGTGTTTTGGGATTTGAATAGAAGTGTCAAAATATTTGTGTATGCTCTGAAATATAGCCAAAACATACACAAAATATAGACTGAAATATATCATATTGCCATTAATAATAGTAATATTGCTCTGTATTAGTTTTTCCATTTGATGAAAATTCAGCAGTTCGTGTTCCAGAACTTGACTGATTAAACATATCTTTTTCATTATTTTCATCTTTTAACATTTGAATAAATTTTGTATTATCAAAAGTGTAATCAAGTTCAAAAGCTAAAGAAAAAATAGTACTAATTTCTTCTTGTCTAACTCTTGGAGTATATTTTTTATCTCTAATTGTTATGAATTCAAAATCAGCTTTAATCTCTTTAAATCTTTCTGGAGCAGAATTGTTAATCTTGTATAAACATGATGTTTCAGCTAGATTTTTTGAAATTAAATCAGCTTTAAATTGTTGTATCATTTCATTAATATCATTTTTCGTTGGTTCTGAAGTTTTATTAGAATTACTATCTTTGTAATACGAAATTAATTGATGATCTATATTTTCCTTAAGCTTCTCAGCTGAGATATTTACTTTATCTCCTAAGAACCTATCTGTATTTTGTATTTTATAAGGCTCATTATTATCTTCTTTATAGTAAAATTCTCCAGGTATTTGGTTTTCAGTATTTTCAAGTTTTGTATTCATGGCTTTATTTAATATTTCTACAGATTTATTGGCAATATTTCCAATAAAATACCTTGTTGGAATAGTAGTTACTATCTCTCTTAGATTTGAGTTCTCAATTTGAGCTATCGTTTGGTGTGCAAAATTTAGAAACATTCGATATTTCCTTGCTCCAGTTAGAATCTCTTCTAAGTTATTTGATTTATCTAGAAATAAATGGAATTCCTCTAGGTAAACTTGAGTATATGTTCTATCATCTATATTGGGAATAGATACTCTTTTAAGGGCTATTAATTGTAAATAACCGATTAAAAACTTCATGTAATATTGGTATGTATTTGGCATACGACCACTTGCAATATTAAATATGATAATCTTTCCTTTTGTATTTACTAGCTGTTCTAAGTTAAGAGTACTTTTCTTATTCATAAATGCTGAAAACTTTGGATCTCGTATAAGTTTTCCTAATCTTCGTTTTACTGCAGCTCTTGTTTGGCTTTCATTGTCAAATTCATAATTAAAAAAATTTGCTTCAAGTTCATTTGGACTATTTTTACCTAGCTTTAGCCAATCTTTTGAACCATTACCTCCCAAAAATTGGAAAAGTTCCCAAAAGCTACCACCACCCTCTCTTAACATAACACTTATACAATTTTCTGCAACATTTTCCATTAAACCATTTAGTTTATCTTCACTGCTAATGTTTTTAAAAACGGACATAATTAATTGAGTAACACTATAAATATTATCTTCATCTTTATTATCAACAACATCAAAAAGATTTATAGTAGGCATTCTCATACTATCTAAATATAAATCTATATAAACTAGTCGTTCTTTATCATCTATAGTTTTTAGTAAATCTACTGCTAAATCACCGTGAGGGTCTAGAACAACAATACTACAGTCATTTAGAAGAATATCTCTATGAATTTGAGTTATCATAAGTTGACTTTTCCCAAAACCTTGATTACCAATAATATATGTATGTTTAAATCTATTACTGTTAGAGATAATATTTTCATAACTATCACTGTATGGATCTAAAATTGGTAAATTATTAGAACTTACTTCATTTTCATCTACATTTACTTCATTAAGTAAGTCAATATATTTTTGATTTTCATTTACTCTAATATCTAATTGTCCTTTTTCCATAGCTCTAATTTCATCTGAATAATAATCCAACGATGACTCAATAGCTTGATAGAAAGGTGTAGTGCTATTAACTTTGAATTTTGATAATATGTTTTCTTTTGAATCGATAAATAAGGTAGTGCTAATTTCTAACAAGTCTTTAAAAAATAAATCTGGCTCATCAATAGTAACTATAATCTTAGCTTGTGTAGCTATTTTATACCCATCACTTATAATTGCTTTGTGAATTACAACAGAGATTATCAGTTCTTTTAATTTTTGTTGTTCTTCTTCACCTCTTGGTATATGATTTATATGCAGAAACAATTTTCTATTTACTATTTCTGCTAAACTTTGTTTAGATAAAACTTCATCTGTAATTGTAGTCACAATACCTGTATCGAAAAGTGATTGAATTGTTTTATTCACTACAAAATCTTCCGATACTGATTTATTTCCCACTAATAAAAGCATTGTATCTTGATTCGTACCAATATTGCCAATCCATTGGGATATGCTTTCTTTAGTATTATAAGATGGGTTTTCAATTATGTATTGCATAATTGACCTTGTATTTGACCAGTTTTTATTGTTATTCATTTAGGAATCCTTTTTTGTTAAATCTTGTATATGCTAGTAGATTTCTTTTCCAACCACCATTATAAGTATAAAAAATCTCAGATGATTGATTGTTATCAAATACCTCTTCTTCAACAACAGCAATGTTATTTATGGCTATGAAAATCGTATTAGTTCTGTATTGATTGTTGTTCTTTAATGCATCATTCATATCATTAACTATAAATACATCTGCACCATATCTACTTGAAAGTTCTTTTTGTATTTCAATGTTGTTATCAATGATGAGTTGACCTTTTGTTGTTCGAAAGTATAATTTCTCCTTATATCGCCAAAATCTTATTTCAAGATAATTTATCAAATTAAATAAATTACTCTGTTTCTGCATTAGTTCATTATATTTAGCATTTTCATTAAGCAAGATCCATTGTCTAGTATTTTCAACATTCCAGTATCTTTGATTCGTATTTTCTAAATATTGTATTTGATGATTTAATTGATTACTATTTCGAATTAGATTTTTATTCATAACTGTTAATTCATTATTTATATAGTAGCCATCTTCTAAAACTCCCATTGCACCCTGAGGATGCTTTTCTATCAAGTCAAGTACTGATTGTTCATAAGTAGCTACATTTTTACTATTATGTTTAACACTATAACTTCCATCTTCATTTAATACTGTTTCAATTGTCTTTGCCATTTTTTTCCTTTTTATATATAATTTTTATTTGTACATAAAACTACATCCCACTAAAGCCATACAATAGGCTTTAGTGGTAATATAAATGTAATAATGTAGTTTTTTTATTTTCTTACGCAAGTTTTAAAAACCACACGCATCCAGACTCTCTTCTTGTAGCTTCAAAACCTAAAGCTTTTAATTCTCTGTTAAACATTGTTTTACTTATAGGTTCTTCATCATATAATTCACAAAATGATTCATATTGTTTGAAAACATTTTCATAAGTAGTAACTATAGATTTTGAATCTTTTGGAGTTTTAATTAGATTTAGATTTTTTACAAATAAACTTACAAGGTTAAATCTATCTTTAAAATCTTCACACTCTTTTGAAATATAGTTTTGTTGAGTTTTAATAATCTCTTTAGCACCATCAACAAGCCAGTTAAGAATATCTGATTTATTGTTTCCAATTTTTGCAATATCATTTTTATCAACCAATGTATTTTCAAAAGGAATAAATATGATTTTTTCTAAAGATTTTGCATCTTTTGATACATTTTCATAATCAATAAATAAATATTCTAACTTTGAATTTTCATTATTAAAATAATTTGAAATTAAATCTTGTGGTATTACGCGTTTAAACATATTAATAAAAGAAGTTGACTGAACTTTGATTAGTCCATATAAACAAATTTTTTTATCATTGTTAGAATTCTTTACAAAAACTTGAGAGATTGCTTGTTGTAGAGTTTTTTGAATTTCTACAGAGGGGATAATAGTATTAAGTAATTTTATAAAATTATCATTATTAGTATTTTCAATATATTTAAAATCAAGTATATATTTAAGAAAATATTTTGGATGATGTTCTTCAAACTTTACACCATACTTATTAATTTGTAAAATTCCATTGTGTAAGTTAATATATGTAGAATCTTTTTCTAGATTTTTTTCAAAATATGCATCTTGTGTAAATTGTTTATGTAATTTATTAATAAATGTTACATTTGAAGCTATGTATTCAGGAATCCCAACTCTAATTGCAGCAGCTTTAAAGAAATTAATCAATAAAGCTAGCTCTATTTTTACCCAGTATTTAGAATTAAAAATATAAAACTCTTTTTTATTTTGAGCAAACATATAATTAATTTCTAATGCATATCTCAATAACATTTTTGAAAAGGCTACAACATAAGCCTCCTTGGCATTAATTTTCCCTCCAAGTGAGTTTGAATTCATTAGCTCGAAAATCTCCGACCATTGTTCAGCAGTAAGCGAAAGTAATTTATCTATTACATTTACTAAAGCTTCTTTAGCTTCTTGATTTTCTGTAATATAGTCATCTTCAGTTTCTAACACATGGTTTTCAAGTTTATTACTCATAATCCACCTCTATACGAGTATTTCTAAAATTAGAAATACCATTTTTTATTGTTAAATTGTTCACTTTTTATCCTTGTACTTTGTGCGCATCTAGCCATGCATCTATATCTGCCCTCTTATAACGAATGTATCGCCCTATCTTTACAAATGGAATTGTTGAGCTATTTGATGACATACGCATTTTGGATTGGTTACTTTGACTTATCTGGTACTCAATTGATAACTCTAGAGGTGTTAACCAAGTCTTCTCATAACCTACATATCTTGTTACATAATCTATTTTTTCTTCTAAATTTATAGACATATTAAATCCTTTAAAAAAATTTAGAAATCGATTCCTATTAATTCAAAAACAAATATTTGAGCTCTTTTTGTTTCTGATTAATGTAATTATCACTGATTTGAAAATCTTTTGCTTTGAAAAATTGGGTCTTGATTTTTCCATACAGCCTACCGATTAAATATGCTATATAGAATACCTGTGATAAAATAAATAATGGAAAAAAAAGATGGAAGAAAATTAACAGTTGAACAGCAATTAAAAATTAGAAAAATAGCATTTGATTTACTAAATGAAGGTTTTACCAATAAAGAAGTGGCAAATAAGCTTGGTGTACATGAAGTGACCATTTCAAAATGGAAAAAAAAAGGTTTAGAAATTGATTCTAAAGGAAGAAAGCTTGGAGAGCAAAAAAGTTTAAATAAAAATGTTGAGCAAAAAGTTTATAAAGAACTATTCAATTCTAAACCTTTTGAAATAAATGAATCTCTTCCTTTTTGGACAAAAGATTCAATTTTAAAAATGATAAAAAAGAAATATAGAAAAGATATTCCCTCCTCTACTCTAGGAGATTATTTAAAAAGATGGAAATTAAACTCCGATGAAGTTCAGAAATTCAAATTAAAATTTATTGAAGATATTGGAAATGAAACTTATGAAAATATAAAAAAAAAAGCAAAAAGGAACTATGCAAATATATTATGGATTCATATTGAAAAATTAGAAGAACAGTTGTGTTTTATTATAAACAATAATACAGGGTTATTAATACTTGATTTATATAACTCATCAGATTTAATACAAAGTTTTACAAACTTTCTTTTTAAATCTATAAAATCTACAAAAAAAAGATTTTTCTTGGTTATTAATGGACTAAATGATGATCAGTTCTATGAATTAGATAACTATATTCAAAAAAATTTGAATACTCAAATATTAGTGTTTATACCAGCTAATCTTATAGAATAGGATTTTTTAGTTATTTTTTAAAGCATTTACCCAAAAGGTCCTTATACTCTTTTCCTTCTATCAATGTATGCATAAGTTTAAATCTTTCATTAATAGTATCGACCTCTATATAAAACTCTTTAATACTTGATTCATTATTTTTTGAAAATTTATTATGAATACTTTTAATACTTCTTAATGTACGAGATTCTTCACTATTATTATTTTTAACATCAGCATGATAAAAGGTAAGATCTATTTTAATACCATTTCTTTTACCAGTTTTGCTATCTTTTGTATTTTTAATATAATAATCATAGATATAAAAAGTATCTGCCCATTCTAATGAATCCATATCTTTTATATTCTTTAAATCAATATCTAATTCTTCACCTAAAAGTTCAAGAGGAGATTTTAAAATATTATTATCATTGTCATAATTGTCTTTTATTTTTGAAAGATATAATAGTAATTCATTTTTTGGTAAGTTAAAATTTAATTGCAAATTTAAAATATTGTGGTCGATTACTTGATTTACTGAATTTTGTCTTATTGTGTTAACATCATAGATTTTAGCAGAGTCTTTTAAAATACCTAGATGGATACTATATCCATCATATTCAGATTCTTCGGATAAATATTTATCTTCATATTTGTAATTTAGATTTTTTTGTAAGCTTTGAATATCAATATAATTATTTAGTGCTCGTTTTAATACAATCTTATTGTT
>ERZ724515.524-NODE-524-length-15040-cov-9.511912_pt1 | contig 15040 bp, 18 predicted proteins | sample MGYA00376048_ERZ724515 | MGnify/ENA primary metagenome ERZ724515 (study PRJEB28724, sample SAMN07190885) | wastewater metagenome | isolation source: influent of sewage treatment plant in Hong Hong | place: Hong Kong | collected 2016-03-17 ... | reverse complement strand
TAAATTTTTGTGAAAGAGCAAGAAGTGAAATTTTTTTCAAAAAAGGGTTACTTCCTCACTCAAATAGTGAATTCTTTGTAGTTAAATCATGTAAAGCAAACTGGATAAAATCTGCAAAATTTGCAGATATTTTAGATATTAAAACTGAATTAATAGAGAAAAAATCTGCTTCAATTATCATGAAACAAGAGATTTTTAGAGAAGATGAGCTTGTTTTTGAAGCAGAGTTTAAACTAGCTTTTTTAAAAGAGGGTAGGCCTTCAAAAATACCAGAAAATATATTTCAGATTTTGGAGGATTAAATGAAGAAGATATTATTTATAGTATTTTTTGTAATAAATTTATATGCAAATGAGGCTTATTTTTTGCCTGAAGATGCTAATCATCTAAAAGAAAAAATTAGATATGAGATATTAACTTCAAAAGAGTCTATTTTTGTTGCTATGTATAATTTTTCATATAAAAGTATTGCAAAAGATTTGATAAAAGCTTCTAAGAATGGTATTAAAATTACTGTTTTATTGGATAAAACAAAAGTAGAAGAAGATGACGATGAAGTTTACAATATGTTAAGTGAAGCAAATATAAAGGTAATCTTGGTAGAAGATAAAAAAATGCACCTAAAAATGTTGGTTTTTGATAATAAAATAGCAATGATTGGTAGTTTGAACTTCACAAAACAATCTTTTGAAGAAAATATTGATATGGTCTATTTTACTAAAGATTGGAAATTATTAGGTAAATTAAAAGATTTTGTAGCAAAGTTTGAATAAAATATCTACTTATATTTTATTAAAGGATTAATTTTGTTACAATTTTTTGTTATAGCGTACTGTTTTTATTTTTTCTTTACAATTTATACATCTTTTATGCAAATTGGATTTGTGAAAGATAGTATGAAAAAAAGAGCTGTAATTTTAAATACAAAAAAATACCATGAAGCTGCAAATTATAGTATTGATAAAGAAAAGTTAGCAATTATTAGCTCATTTTTCGATTTTATAATATTTATTTTTTGGTTGGGATTTGGACTAAAATTCTTAGATGCTCAAATCACAACAAATTCTCAGATTCTAAAAGCTGTTATTTTTATAGATATTTTCATAGTTTTAAACTATATTTTTACATTACCATTTTCACTTTATCAAACTTTTAAATTAGATAAAAAATATGGTTTTTCAAATATGACATCAGTTTTATACATAAAAGACACTATAAAATCGGCAGTTCTAACACTAGTTTTCGGTTCGCTTGTAGTTGCAGGAATCTCTTATATTATTTTAAATTTTCCATCTTGGTGGATTTTTGGGTTTATATTTATTTTTGCAGTTATTATTTTAATAAATATGCTTTATCCAGTTATTAGAGATAAAATGTTTGATAAATTTGAAAAACTAAAAGACAGTGTTCTAGAAGAAAAAATTAACAATCTTTTAAAAGAGGTTGGATTTAAAAGTAGTGGGGTTTTTAGTGTTGATGCAAGTAAAAGAGATAGCAGATTAAATGCATATTTTGGAGGTCTTGGAAGCACAAAAAGAGTTGTTTTATTTGATACACTAGTTGAAAAATTATCACACAATGAACTTCTTGCTGTTTTAGGGCACGAGTTGGGACATTTTAAAAATGGAGATATTTTAAAAAATATTGGAATTATGGGATTAGTGATGTTTGTATTCTTTGCAATTTTTGGAAACTTAGATGAAGGGCTTTTTTTAAGTCTTGGATTAAATAGTGAACCATCATCAATTATTGCAGTATTTTTGATATTTTCATCGGCTCTCAGCTTCTTTTTGATGCCTTTAATCTCTCTAATTTCAAGACACAATGAATACGCTGCTGATAGCTTTGGTTCGAATTTATCTAGTAAAAAAGATTTGGTAAATGCTTTATTAAAGTTAGCAAATGAGAATAAATCTTTTCCTCATTCTCATAAAATTTATATATTTTTCTATTACTCTCATCCACCTTTGATTGAGAGATTTAAGGAACTTGGTTATGATGTTGAAAAAGAGAAATTTATATGATTTTTGAGTTTGAAAGTACAAACTTTTATCTAATAGTTGCAATTGTTTTTATAATTTTTGCAACTATTATTTTTTTTGTAAGTGAAAGATACAGATCGAAAATAAAAGCTTTAGAGATAGAAAAAGAGTTTTTAGAGACATCTTTAGCTCAAAATAGAGAAAATCAAAATATTTTAAAGATGGAGATTGAAAATATTACTTCAAAAATTTTTGAAGATAATTCAAAAAAATCAAATCAAACTATAAATCAGATTTTAGAGCCATTTAAATCTCAACTAAATATATTTGGAAACAGAGTAAATGAAGTTTTTACAGAGGAGACAAAGCAAAGAACCTCACTTTTAACAGAGATAAAAAATTTAAAAGAGCTAAACAACCAAATCTCAAATGACGCTAATAATCTTGCAAATGCACTAAAAGGTCAAAGTAAAATTCAAGGTGATTGGGGAGAGATGATTTTGGAGTCTATTTTAAATCAATCAGGACTTAGAAGAGATTTGGAGTATAAAATTCAAAACTCTTTTAAAAATAGTGAAGGACAGACTTTAAGACCTGATGTCATAGTACATCTGCCTACAAATAAAGATGTGATTATTGATTCAAAATTATCTTTAAACTCTTATGTTGATTACTTTAATTCTCAAGATGAAGAGGAGAAAAAAGAGCATATAAATAGACTTATTGGCTCAATCAAAAGTCACATAAAAGATTTGAGTTCAAAAAAATATGAGAATTTAGAAGCTCTTAGAACTTTGGATTTTGTATTGATGTTTGTTCCAATTGAAGGGGCTTTTTCTTTAGTAATGTCTCAAAACAACTCTATTTTTGAGTTGGCTTTAAAATCAAATATTGTAATTGTTTCTCCTACAACTCTTTATTCAAGTTTGAAAGTTATAGAAAATCTTTGGCAAGATAATAGACAAAGTGAAAATGCTAGAGAAATCTCAAAACAAGCAGCTGATTTGTATGATAAGTTTGTAGGTTTTTTAAACGACTTTGAGGATATTGGAAAAAGTATAGACAAAAGCAAAGATTCTTATGAAAAAGCTATAAATAAATTAAGCCTTGGAAGAGGAAATTTAATCTCAAGGAGTCAAAAATTTTTGGATTTGGGAGTTAAGCCAACAAAATTTATTGATAGTAAATTTATAAAAGAGGAATAGTATCTATGAAATGGGAAGACAATAGACGAAGTTCTAATATTGAAGATAGAAGAGGTGAATCTCAAAGTTTTGGAAATAGAACTAGTGGTGGCTCAATCTTAACTCTTATTCCAATTATTAGAACTCTTTTGGGAACTACTTTTGGAAGAATTATTTTAGTTATTGGTCTTGTTTTATACTTTGGATTTGGAATTAATCCTTTAGCTCTTCTTGAAGGCAATTTTTCTACTCAAAACACTACTCAAAAAGTTATAGATAAACAAATAGATGATAAACAAGCTGATTTTGTTAGTGCTGTTTTGGCTCAAACTGAAGATATTTGGAGAAAAGTTTTAAGCGAAAATGGTTTATCTTATAGTGATGCTAAACTTGTACTTTTTAGAGGGGCTGTAAATAGTGGCTGTGGTTTTGCCTCTTCTCAAATTGGACCTTTTTATTGTCCTGTGGATAAAAAAGTTTATTTAGATTTATCATTTTTTGAAGAGTTGGCAAGAAAATATAAAGCTCCAGGAGATTTTGCACAAGCTTATGTTGTATCTCATGAAATAGGGCATCATGTACAAAATCTAGTAGGAACACTAAATAAAGTTGAAAAAATAAAACAAACTCTTTCTCAAAAAGAACAAAATGCTTTACAAGTAAAAGTAGAACTACAAGCTGATTGTTATTCTGGAATTTGGGCACATTATTCAAAAACAATATTTGGTTCTATAGAAGAAGGTGATTTAGAAGCTGGATTAAAAGCTGCTAGTGCTATTGGAGATGATACACTTCAGAAACAAGCTCAAGGTTATGTTGTACCTGATTCTTTTACTCACGGAAGTTCACAACAAAGAATGGAAGCCTTAAAAAAAGGATTTCACTCTGGTGATTTCAAAACCTGTTCAATCAAATAAAAGTAGATTTAAGCTTTCTTGAAAAATTTAGGAAAGCTTAGATTATTTAAAATATAAATTGCAATCATCGCAAAAAATACACCAACGATAGTTGAAAATTCTATTTTCTCATCCAAAAAGATACTTCCTATTATTATCGCACTTGCTGGAACCAAAAAAACAAAGCTAGAAACTTCTTTTGCACCATATTTTGCTGCTCCAAAAAAATATATAGAAGTTGCAAAAGTTGTGCTTAAAAGAGTAATTATAAACATATTAAACCAAAAAATATTATCAAAAGCTAGTGCTTTTGTAAAAATTGAGTTATCAACATAGAAAAAATATAAGACCGAACTAGCTATTAAATAAGTGTAAGTTGTGAAAACAAAAGCATTTATTTTTGTTGATTTTGAAGTGATTATTGTAAGAATTGCCCAAAGCATGGAAGCAATTATAAAATATATATTGTATTTACTAAAAATTATATCTGTATCAAATTGGTAGATGTTTACCATATTTAAAACCCCAAAAGCTCCTAAAATTAGGGCAAAAGAGTGTTTTAAACTAATTGTTTTTTTGCTTAGTATCGCAACAAAAATATAAGTAATTATTGGAATCATTGAAGGCACCATAGCGCCTCCAAGACTTCCTGTTCCATGCTCCACCCCTAAATACATAAAAACAGAGTATAAAACTAAAAATAAAGATGCAAAAAGAACTAAAATAAGAGTTTTAAAATCAATTTTATAGTTCATTTTTAAAAATAAAATTATTGGAGCCATAGATAAAAAGCAAATCCCCATTCGTAAAAATACCATCTCATAAGCATCTATATAAGAAGTGAGAACTTTAGTACTAATCCAAGAAGCTCCCCAAAAAATCATCGAAATAATAATTAGGGGATAAAAAAGCTGTTTTGACACTATTTTAAATTGTTTAGTAAAAGAATATCTACTAAATCTCCATTTTTTATATCAGGGCTATCTTGCTCTTGTTTTAAAAGTGCTGGATTTCCTAACATATTTGTTAAAATCGCACTCGTACCACTTTTTTTACCTACAAAATCTATAATATATTCACCGTTTTTGTATTCAACATTGCAAGCTGTAAAAATTGTTTTATCTTGAGATTTTTTAAAGTCTTGAGTGATTTTTGCTTTCACAAATGGAAGTTTCTCATCACTATTTCTAAATCTAAAAATCAAAGGTAGAACATATAAAATTGCACAAATAGTTGAAGAGTAAGCAAATCCAGGAAGTGCAACAATAATTTTTTCATCTTTTAGTGCAACTAATATATGCATTCCTGGTTTTACTAAGACACCATGAAAAAGAACTTCTGCTTTTAACCTATCTTTAATTACGTCTTGAACTAAATCATAGTCCCCAACACTAACTCCACCAGTTGTTACAACAATATTTGCATTTTTTAAAGAGTTAAGAAAGAAGTTTGTAATGTTTTCAAGATTATCGTCAACAGGACCCATTTGTAAAACATCAGCACCATTTGATTTAAATAAAGCTTCTAAAGTTAGATGATTTGAACTTCTTATTTGAGAGTCATTTGTTTGCTCTACCCCTAAGTCTAATATCTCACTTCCAGTACTTGCAACAGCAATAATTGGATTTACATAAACATCAACTTGAACAATGTTCAATGATGCTAAAACTCCAACTTCACTGAACCCAATTCTTGTTCCTTTTTTGATTAAAACTTCATTTTTTTTATAGTTTTCACCAATATCTCTTACTGCAAAACCTTTAGGAACTGGTTTTAATATTTTTATCCTATTTTCTACTACTTCAACATTTTCAATAGGAATTAGAGTGTCACTTCCCTTTGGCATTAGTGAACCTGTAAAAGTTTTGATACAAGTTCCACTAATAACTTCAGTTTCTACAACAAAACCAGCTGGATTTTTATCTGTAATTTTCAAAAAATCTTGATTTATATCTTCATATTTAAAAGCATAACCATCCATTCCAGAAGTAGGGAACTCTGGACTATTATGATCTGCAATAATATCTTTTGCTAAAACATAACCAACCGCATTTGCAATAAATAATCTTTTTGTTGAAGGGTTAATTTTGATATTTTCTAAAATCTCTAAGGATTTTTTGTAAGTTATAAATTCTCTCATTATTTTTGACTCAATCTATTATATTTTAAGATAATAATTTGTTCATAAAGCATCTTTCCAAAGCCATTTGGTAGGTTTTCATTTGAACTTTCTACATTTTCTATAATTTTTTTAATTTCATCTTCATTCATATAAATAGCTACTGGTAAAATAGTCTCTTTTACTTTATCTACAAATATTTTCTCTTCTTCTAGGGTCATATTAACTCTTTAAATAATTTTTAATGGGAATTATATAGTTTTAAACTAAAATAGTTTATTAAAACTTTTTGGATATAATCCCAAAAAAATATAGTTTAGGAATATTAAAATTGTTAGAAATAAGTAAAAAAATAACTTCAAATGTAGCAAAAGTAAATGCAGAATTTGGACTAATAAAAGAGGGCGATAGAGTTATAGTAGGATTTAGTGGAGGAAAAGACTCTCTTACGTTAATTCATACTTTAAATAGAATGAAAAAAAAGGCTCCATTTAAGTTTGATTTCAAAGCTATAACTGTTACGTATGGAATGGGTGAGCAAGTTGAATTTTTAAGTAATCATTGCAAAGAACATGAAATAGAACATCAGATAATTGATACTCAAATATTTGATTTAGCTGGTGAAAAAATAAGAAAAAATTCATCTTTTTGTTCATTTTTTTCTAGAATGAGAAGAGGGTATTTATATACAACAGCACTAGAACAAGGATACAATAAAGTGGCACTTGGGCATCATTTAGATGATGCCATGGAATCATATTTTATGAATCTATTTTATAATGGAACAATGAGAACAATGCCTCCAAAATATACAGCAAATAATGGTTTAGAGGTTATTCGTCCTTTAATTTTTTGTAGAGAAAGACAACTAAGAGCATTTGCAACTTCAAATGAGATCAGAGTAATTGGGGATGAGGCTTGTCCAGGTCTTAGATTTGATGTGAAAATGCCTCATGCAAGGGCTACTACAAAAGAGCTTTTAGCAAAGCTTGAAGAGCAAAATCCAGATATTTTTGTATCTATGAAAAGTGCTTTTTCAAATATACAACTACCAACATTTTTTTATAAAGATTTAAAAGATATAAAACTAAATATTGAAGATGAAAATATATGAAGATATTAGTTTCATCTTGTCTTTTAGGTGAAGATACAAGATATGATGGTGCAAACTCTAGTGTTGCTATGAATCCAAAGTTTAAATTTAGCCAAAAAGAGCTTTTTATGGATATTATGTGTGAAAATGAGATATTTTCAGTTTGTCCTGAAGTTGCGGGTGGGCTTGGAATTCCAAGAAATAAAGCTGAGATAGTAAGCCAAAATAAGCCTTTTAAAGTTTTGGATCTTGAGCAAAACGATGTAACAATAAACTTTTTATTAGGTGCTAAAAAAGCCTTGGATATTTGTTTAGAAAATAATATAAAGGTTGCGTTATTTAAATCAAAATCTCCTTCTTGTGGAAATACAGCAATTTATGATGGGACTTTTAGTGAAAATCTAGTAGAAGGTAAGGGTCTAAGTGCTAGGCTTCTTGAAGAGAATGGTATAAAAGTTTTTAATGAGCATGAACTTGAAGAGTTAAAAAAGTTTATAAAGAAAAATCGTTCTTTATAAACTATATTTAAACTTATACAAATTCATTTATAAAATTTGTTAATCTTAGTGGATCTAAAGCTCCACTATTTCTTTTTTTCTCTAAACCAGTTTTAAAAACAACTAAAGTAGGAATAGATCTTATTTGAAATCTTGCTCCTAAATTTGGTAAAGCTTCGGTATTTACTTTTACAAATAGTGCTTTTAGTGGATATTTTTGTGCTGTTTGATTATATATCGGAGCGAACATCTTGCAAGGTCCACACCAAGGTGCCCAAAAATCAACAATAACAGGAATATCAGAGTTCGCTAAAATATGATCAATATTTTCTTCACTAGCTTCTATTGGTGTTGTATCAAGTAAAGAGTTTTTGCAAGAGCCACAATTTGCTTTTGTATAACCCTCTTTTTGTGGAATTTTATTTACCTTTAGGCAATGAGGACAAATTACATTTAAAGATGACATTTTAAGCCTTTAAGTCCAATAATCTATCCATAACAGCACTTTGAACTTCAATACTTTTTGCATTTGCACTATAAGATATAATTTCTGGAATTTGACCAGCAACTTCACTTATTAAATCAGCACTTACTTCTTGTAGTGCCAGATCTGTAACCGCACTAGCAATCTCTGATATATTCGAAGCACTTTGTTGAAGTTGTAGTGCTGAAGATGTCATTGCACCTAAATTATTATCTATTCTCATTTTCATCTCCTTTTTGACTTAAAATTAACATTTTATTTAAATTTGCAACTTGAGAAATAGAGGCATCAGCACCACTTAAACCACTAGGTGAACTTGAAGCTTTTTGCATCTCATTTAGTTTTGCTATGGCTGCAGATTCATCTTTTGGAATTGATGCATTCAAAGTTACATAACCACCTGTTGCATACAATTTCCCATCAGGTGCTGCTTGATAGTTGTATTTTATACCACTTGTTGTAGTTCCTAAACTAGCGTGAGTTTGTTCGTGAGTTCTTATTTCATTATCTTTTGATTTGAATTTTGCAATTACTCTTGAATAATCTGCTTCATCATAGTTTTTTTGACCTAAAATAACTTCATCACTTTTTTCAAAAGTCGATTTTTGGATATCTTTTTTATCAATACTAGCCAACTAACTCTTTTTTAAAGCTAGTTGAGAGTAGATTGTAGAAGCACTTAAATAATCATTTTTTAATTCCATAACAAACTCTTTTTAATTTTTATTATACTAGCATAAAATCGGTAATCTTTTCCATAAAGCTAAAATAGATTAAGACTATGTATTATTAGCTTTATTTATTTTGAGCATAAAAATAGTACAATATTCAACTTGATTTAAAATTTACAATCTTTGAAGTATTGATAAATAGATTGTAAAAAATTATTAGAATTTCTTTATAGCTAATAAAATTATAGTTAGATTCTAAATAAATACATAAAAAAGAGGAAGAATGAATTTTTTATTCAATAAGTATAGTCACTTCAATTTAGCAAATATTGTAACTTTTTTCAATATAGCTAGTGGAATTTTTGCGATATATTTTTTAACACATAATCAATTTTTTGCAGCAGCTTTATTTGCATGGCTTGCAGGAGCTTTTGATATATTTGATGGAAAAATTGCAAGAAAATATAATCTATCAACTGAGTTTGGAATTCAGCTTGATTCTTATGCTGATTTTTTATCATTTGTTATAGTTCCAGCTATGTTTATCTATTTTGCAATTTTTGATGGAAAAGAAGAATTTTTTAATATGGCTTTGGTTGCAGCTGCTTTTATTTATTACATTATTTCAGGTCTTAGAAGGCTGATACAATTTAATTTAAATGCGGAAGAAGGAGAAGTTGAGAAATATTTCACAGGAGTTCCAACACCTTTGGGTGCAATATTGCTTTGGGTTGTTTATTTAGTTTATTTAACTGGATTTGTTCATGAATATTTTGTTTTAGGAATGATGGTAATTATTGGATTTTTACTAAACTCTAAAGTAAAAATAAAACATTTATGAAAAAAGAGGTTATATCTATTGATTTAGGCTCGAACTCTTTTAGAGTTTTAAAGTTTGACTGCCTAAATTTTAAAATTTTAGATGAATATCATCAAGTTACAGGTTTAGCAGATGGTTTAATAAATAGTGGATTAATAAATAAAGAGGCTCAAAATAGAGTAATAGAAGCTTTAAAAATAGCTTCAAACAAGTTAGATTTTGACCCTAAAGATGCTGTTTGTGTAACAACAGCTGCTATGAGAAAAGCTAGTAATTCTAAGGAAGTTTTAGAGTTTTTAGAAAAAAATAGTGGTGCAAAATTTAAAATAATAGATGCCGAAGAAGAAGCAAAACTGACGCTTTTAGCTATAAAATATGCTTTGCAAAGAGAAAAATTAGAATCAAAAAAATTTATGGTTTTGGATATTGGGGGAGGTTCTACTGAGCTTTCAATAAATCTTGAGGATAAATATTTTAGTAAAAGTTTTGATTTTGGGATAGTAACTATGACTCAAAAATCATTGAAAAATGGAAATTTATTTGAAGATTTAAATCAAAGAAAAGAAGAAGTAAAAGAGTTTGTAGATAGTCTAAATTTAGACATTAAAGATTTCCCTTTTGTTGCAACAGCAGGAACACCAACAACTTTAGCTGCTGTTAAAATTGGAATGGATTATTTCAATTATGACAAAGATATAATAAATGGAATGATCTTAGACTACAAAGATTTAGAAGATGGTTTAAATATCTTAAAAACAAAATCAGTAGAAGAGACTACAAAACTCGTAGGTAAAGGCAGAGTCGAGTTTATGGAAGTTGGGACTTATATTTACAAGATGTTTTTTGATGTTTTAGAAAAAAATAACTCAATTGTACTAGATGATGGACTAAGAGAAGGCGTAGCTATAGATTTCGCACTAAAAGTATAAAGTAAGGCTTAAGAAAGAAGCCTTACACTTTGCGCTTGAATAATATTTGCTTGAGAAACTATTAAATTCCCTGCATTTATACTAACATTTGATTTTGAAAAATCAGTAGTTTCTCGTCCAAAATTGATAGTGTTTTTGTAAAGGTTATCATTTTGTTCTTTTATTGAATTATTTGCTTTCATTTCTAAATCTTTACTAAAATTATTAAAACTATCTGTTAATTTAGAAATCTCCTCAGAAATATTTGAAACCAATTGTTTAGCATTTGATACATTTGTTAGATTATTTAAATCTGTATTGTTTATAGTTTCAAAAATCTGATTTGCAAAATTTGAAACATTTGGTTTTTCCATTGAAAAGGTTTGATTGCTAGTATTTACTTCAATATTTTGGCTTTGATCATAATAATTTTGAACCAAAATAGACTCTTTTTTATAATTTGTTTCATAAGAAATTTTATTGAAATTTCTTAAATCTTCATTTATACTTTGTTTAATATCATTTTTGTTATTTAAATTATTTATATTTTCAAGTTTTGTTTGGATATTTTGTAAATAGTCTTGTTGCTTGCTTATAGCATTTGTTGCAATTTTTGAGATATCAATACCATCATTTAAAGATTGTACATTAGCTGAAAATTCACTTCTTTGTTTACTTAGATTGCCGATATTAATATTTAATTCATCTGATTTTGTATCATTTACTTTTTGAATAGCACTAGATTTATTTAATTGAAGCTGCGAACTACTATTAAGATTTGATATCGAATTATTATTTATTTGATTTACATCCATTTTCAATCCCTTTTGAAAATTATTTATTTGATTATACCTAAAAAAGTCTGTTTTTAACAAAGAAAAAATAAAAATTAAAAAATTACATTATTAATTGAAAGATAAATTAATCGAAGTTTTAGTAAAATCTAAACTTACTTTTTAATTAACGGAGAATACTTATGAAGATGACTGGCGCAAAAATGGTAATAGAATCATTACATCAAGAAGGGGTTGAAGTTGTATTTGGATACCCTGGAGGCGCTATTATGAACGTCTACGATGAGATTTACAAGCAAAACTATTTTAAACACATTTTAAACAGACATGAACAAGCTTGTGTAATTGCAGCAGAAGGATATGCTAGAAGTACAGGAAAAGTTGGAGTTGCAATAGTAACTTCAGGACCTGGATTTACAAATGCAGTAACAGGAATAGCTGATGCTTATATGGATTCTATTCCTGTTGTTATTATTTCAGGTCAAGTACCAACTGCAATTATTGGAACAGATGGTTTCCAAGAAATAGATGCAGTTGGAATTTCAAGACCATGTACAAAACATAACTATTTAGTAAATAGAATTGAAGATTTACCAAGAATTATAAAAGAGGCATTTCACATAGCAAGTACTGGAAGACCAGGACCTGTACATATTGATATTCCAAAAGATATTACAGCTCAAATGGGAGATTTTATTTATCCAGCAGAAGTAAATATGCCAACTTATAAACCTACAATTAACTACAACAAAAAACAGTTAAAAAGAGCGATGGAAGCTATTTCAAATGCTAAAAAACCACTTTTATATATCGGAGGAGGGGCTATTTTATCAAATTGTGGTTATGAAATTAGAGATTTAGCAAAAAAACTAAATATTCCAGCTGTTGAAACATTAATGGCTAGAGGAGTTATGGGTGATGAAAATCCACTTTTCTTTGGTATGTTAGGAATGCACGGTGAATTCGCTGCAAATATGGCTGCTTATGAAACAGATTTATTAATCTCTTTAGGTGCTAGATTTGATGATAGGGTAACTGGAAGATTGGATGAGTTTGCATCAAAAGCTAAAGTTATTCATATAGATATTGACCCAACATCAATATCAAAACTTGTAGTTCCTGATTATCCAATTGTTGGAGATTTAAAACTAACAGTTAAAGCTATGATTGAAGAGGCTGATGAATTAGATATAAATGATTTTTCAAATTGGGTAGAACTTTTAAGGGATTATAGAGAAAAAGAGCCTTTAAGATATATTGATTCAAATGAATTAATCAAACCTCAATGGGTAATAGAAAAAGTTGGAAAAATTTTGGGTGATAATGCAATTGTTTCTACAGACGTTGGACAACATCAAATGTGGACTGCACAGTTTTTTCCATTTTCAAATCCAAGACAATGGATTACAAGTGGTGGTTTAGGAACTATGGGATTTGGTTTACCTGCTGCCTTAGGTGCTGCAAAAGCATTTAAAGATTCAAATAGAGTGGTTATAAACTTTACAGGAGACGGTTCGATTTTAATGAACATTCAAGAACTTATGACTTGCGTTGAGTATGAATTACCTGTAATAAATATTATTTTAAATAACAATTATTTAGGAATGGTAAGACAGTGGCAAACAATGTTTTATGATAATAGATTATCTGAAACTGATCTTACAAAGCAGCCAGATTTCCCAATGCTTTGTAAAGCTTTTGGTGGTTTAGGTTATAGAGTTACAACAAAAGAAGAGTTTGAAGTTGCATTAAAAGATGCAATTGAACAAAAAAAACCAGCAATGATAGAGGTAATTGTTGCTAGAAATGAAGAGGTATTACCAATGGTTCCAAATGGACATTCACTAAATGAGATGACTTTATTAAAAGGAGATAAGTAATGACTAATTTTAATACTTATTACAATAGCGAAACTATAAGACAAGTTATCTCTGTAGTTGTTTTAAATGAACATAATGTTTTATCAAGAATAATTGGGCTTTTTTCAGCGAGAGGTTACAATATTGACTCATTAACGGTTGCTCCAATGGCTGAAAGTCAATATTCAAGAATGACAATAGTTACAACTGGCGATAAAAGAGTAATTGATCAAATTGTAAAACAGTTAAATAAATTAATTCCTGTTTTAAAAGTAAATGAGCACAGAAATGTAATTGAAAAAGATACAGTTTTAATGAAGTTTTCAATTGATAATAATTTAGCGGATATAGATGTAATAGCAAGAGCTTATCATGGTTCTATTCAAAATGTTACGGATGAAGCAATTATTGTTTCTGCAACAGATTCAAGCGATAGAATTTTAAATTTTATAAAAGTTATGGAAAAATTCAATCCTCTTGAGGTCGTTAGAAGTGGAATTGTTGCCATTGAAAGATAAGAGTTTACTCTTATCTTTTTTTATTTAAGGAAATAAAATGAAATTGAATGAAATAGCCCAACTTGTTGGTTTAAAATGTGATAATGACATAAAAATTAGTGGATTAAACTCTTTGTTGGATGCAACACAAAGTGAACTTACTTTTTTAGAGAATAAGAAGTATGTAAATGATCTAAAAAATACAAAAGCTGCTGCTATTTTAGTAAATTTGGAAAATAGCAAAGAAGTTCCTAGTTCAACTATTGCTATTATTTGTGAAGAACCTTATTTGTTTTTGGCAAAAATATCAAAACTTTTTGCACCAAATATTATAGAACTTGATGGTGAAAAACCATTAGTTGGTGGTGGAACTAAGGTTATGCCAAATGTTTATATTGGTAAAAACTCTAAAATTGGAAGAGATTGTACTATTATGGCAGGAGCTTTTATTGGGGATAATGTGACTATAGGAAATAACACAGTTATTTATCCAAATGTTTCAATTTATAGAGATTGTATCATAGGAAATGATTGTATTATTCATGCTGGAACTGTAATTGGAAGTGATGGCTTTGGATTTGCAAATACAAAAGATGGAAAATATATAAAAATCTATCAAAATGGAAATGTTATTATTGGTTCTGATGTTGAAATCGGAGCAAATTGTACAATAGATAGAGCTGTTTTCAAATCTACAATAATTGAAGATGGTGTGAGAATTGATAATTTGGTTCATATAGCGCACAACTGTAAAATAGGAAAGGGTTGTATTTTAGTAACTCAAGTTGGGCTTTCAGGTTCAACAACCCTTCATCCTTATGTAGTAATGGGTGGACAAAGTGCAACTTCAGGACACCTAGAAATAGCTGCATTTACTACAATAGCAGCAAGAGGTGGAGTTACAAAAAGTATAACAGAACCTAAAAAATCGTGGGCAGGTTTTCCTTTATTTGAGCATAGGCAATGGCTTAAATTACAAAGTAAAATCTCAAACTTACTAAAATAATTTCATAAAAAGGTCGCACCATCGCAAAGAAAATTATTTCATTAATTATTTTATTCATTTTATTATATTTTCAATTTTCAGTTTTTGCAAACTCAAAGGGAATTGTTGGTGATGTAGGCTTTGCTTTTGCAGAGTTTTCTATAAAATATTTTTCATATTTAGCATATGTTTATCTATTACTTTTTATACATCCTCTTTATACAATTAATTTCAAAAAAAATGTTGATAAT
>ERZ724515.519-NODE-519-length-15076-cov-26.458092_pt1 | contig 15076 bp, 20 predicted proteins | sample MGYA00376048_ERZ724515 | MGnify/ENA primary metagenome ERZ724515 (study PRJEB28724, sample SAMN07190885) | wastewater metagenome | isolation source: influent of sewage treatment plant in Hong Hong | place: Hong Kong | collected 2016-03-17 ... | reverse complement strand
AGCAGAAGGTGGAGAACCCGCTGGCCCAGGCCCTGCTCAGCGGTCGGGTCATCCCCGGCAAGAAGCTGCTGTTGGGAGCCGACAGCAACGGCCTGACCATGACCCAGTAACCGATCTCGTGTCGGTGCCCACAACGCCAGCCCTCGGGCTGGCGTTGTCATATCTGGTGGCGGTGATTTGGAGGCAAAAAAAACGGCAATCCGAAGATTGCCGGGAGGAATGTATTCGATGCGACCTGGCGTGGGTTGAGCGGGTCGCAGGGGCAAGCCCCGGTTTCGCAGCGGATCATCAGGGATGACCACACGGCTTACAGCCTGCCCGGACTGCGCTCTTTCAGTCCGCACGGCCACACACCTTCTGCATCCGGCATGGGTGGCCGGATGCCATCAATCTGCTTACAGCATGCCCGGGATGGCAGCCTTCATCTCGGATGGCCAGACGCCGACCTGTACCTGACCTATGTGCTCTTTTTGCAGCAACAGCATGGCCAGACGGGATTGGCCTATGCCGCCGCCGATGGTCTGCGGCATCCGCGCGGCCAGCAGATCCTGGTGCCAGTCATACTGCAGGCGATCCTCGTCACCGGTGATGGCTAGCTGGCGGCGCAGCGCCTCTGCATCCACCCGGATCCCCATGGAGGAGATCTCGAAGCTGTCTTCCAGCACAGGGTTCCACACCAGGATGTCGCCGTTCAGACCCGCCAGACCCAGCTCGCTCTCGCTGCTCCAGTCGTCATAGTCCGGGGCGCGCACGTCGTGGCGCTCACCGTGGGAGAGGGCACCGCCGATGCCGATGAGGAAGACAGCTCCCAGCTCCTTGGCGATGGCCCGCTCGCGCCCCTTGGCATCGAGATCCGGGTAGCGGGTCAGCAGCTCTTCGCTGTGCAGGAACTGGATCTCGCTTGGCAGGAAGGGGGTCAGAGCGTGTTCGGCGCAGACAGCACGCTCGGTGGCCTTGATGGCGGCCCAGATGCCGCGCACGGTCTCCTGCAGATAGGCCAGATCGCGGCGCTCGCTCGGCATTACCTTCTCCCAGTCCCACTGATCCACATAGACGGAGTGGATGGGGGTGAGCTTGTCTTCATCCGGACGCAGTGCCTTCATGTGGGTATAGATCCCTTCGCCCGGACCGAAGCCGAAGCGGCCCAGAGTATGGCGCTTCCATTTGGCCAGTGAATGGACCACTTCGTAGCTGTGCTCCGGCAGGGTTTTCACTTTGACCTGCACTGCATTCTCGTGGCCAGAGAGGTTGTCCTGAGTGCCATCACCGACCCGGCTCAGAATGGGGGCTTGCACCTCCATCAGACCCAGTTGCTGGGCGAGTTGGCGGGAGAACATCTCTTTGACGAAGCTGATCTGCTGTTGGCTGCGAATGTAGTGCTGTTTCATGCTGAATTCCTGTTTTAAACCCCGTTGGATGTGGTGATTCTTCAACAGATTGCCGACTAAATTCAATATTCGATAATAGAAATAGGCTTTACGTGTTTTTTTCTTCAAAATAAGCCGTTGTTTAATGAGATATCGCCAACGGGAGTGCAAAAAAATGCCGGAAAATTACCGGATCGATAATCTCGATCAGGCCATCCTCACCGCCCTGATGGAGAATGCGCGGATCCCTTACGCCGAACTGGCGAAACAACTGGCTGTCAGTCCGGGCACCATCCATGTGCGGGTGGAGAAGATGAAGCAGGCGGGGATCATCGAGGGGACGCGGGTGCAGGTGAACGCGAAGAAGCTGGGCTATGACGTCTGCTGCTTCATCGGGATCAATCTCAAGAGCGCCAAGGATTACCCCTCGGCCCTGGCCAAGCTGCAGGCGCTGGACGAGGTGGTGGAGGCCTACTACACCACGGGCCACTACAGCATCTTCATGAAGGTGATGACCCGCTCCATCGACGAGTTGCAGACGGTGCTGATCCACAAGATCCAGACCATAGACGAGATCCAGTCCACCGAGACGTTGATTTCACTGCAAAATCCCATCCTGCGGGACGTGAAGCCCTGAGTAGCGCCTTCCACACGAGCCCCTGATTTTGCTGTAGCTTCTGATATGGAGCGATGTGAAGCCCTGTTCTCGCCGCCGGCTCCGGCATGGCGGGCTCAGGGCTCGAGGTAGGGGATGCCGTACTTGTCGTAGAGGGCCTTGAGACGGCCGTCGCGCTTCATGTGCAGCAGCTCTGCATCATAGGCTGCCATCAGCGCCGGGGTGTCGGCATCGGCCCGAGCCTTGCACCACACATGGTAGTAGGGGCTGCTCTTGAGCGGCTTGGGCAGGTAGTCGAGCTTGCCCTCAAGTCCCTCTTCCCTTATCTGGGCGAAGGCGGTGACCAGAGACATGGGGACCACATCGATGCGCCCGGCGATCAGCTTGCGCAGTTGCAGCTGGTTGATGGGGATCACCTGGAAGCGATAGGCCGGATCGGCCATGGCTGCCGTCAGTTCCGGGGTGTAGGAGAAGTCTTTGGTGACGCCGATGCGCCAGGGTTCGAGATCGGCCAGGGTGCGGTAGCGGATCTTCCCTAGGTCATCCTTGCGCACGAAGAAGTGCCAGCTGTGGCGGATATGGGCCTGTTTGGGGTAGAGCAGGTAGGACTCCCGCTCCGGCTTGTAGGAGTGGCTCAGCAGCAGGTCATAGACGCCGCCCTCGGCATTGCGGGTGAGCCTGGCGCCGGAGTCGAGCAGCTCTATCCTGATGGGGACCTTGAGGCCACCGAAGATGGTGGTGACCAGATCCACATCCAGGCCCCGTGGCTGGCCGCTGTGATCCAGCCATTTCAGAGGGGGTTCCAGGATGCCGCCAATGACCAGCTCTCTGGCCGACAGCCAGCAGGGCAGCAGCAAGCAGAGCACGAGCAAGCTTCGCAAATCACATCTCCTGAACACTCGGGGCGGGTTCACGATCCACGGGGTATAGTGACCGGCAGATATCTCACTAGAGACGACCCCGGATGGCAAACCCTGAAATAGAAAGTGAACTGGATGGCATCGACAGGCTTTCTGTCTGTCTCTATCGTCTCGGACTGAGTCTGACAGCTTTGCTGCTGTTGTGTCGAGGGGCAGGCGTGCTGGGATGGCTGGTGCCGTTGTCGCCGTCTCAGTGGCTGACCATGCTGGTGGTGGCGAGCGGTCTGTGTGGATTCTGTCTGCACCTATATGACAAGCGGGTGCGGTTTTTACTGCAGGGGCTGGCCTGGGGCGGGTTGATGCTGGCCGCCTGTGGTGCCCCCGCCATCCTGGTGCTGGGGGCGGCCCTGGCCACCCTCTGTGGCCTGGCGTTCAAGGAGCAATTCTGTTTCGCCATCCCGGGCATCAGGCTCCTGCCGCTGTTGTTGCCCTTGCTGTGGTTGCTGGAGTGGATCCGCGTTGCCTGGGCTGCGGCCCTGGTTGCCCTGGCGAGCGGCCTGCTGCTCGGCCTGCTCAGTCTGGCCAAGTGGCGCATGCCGCTGCATTTCGATATCGGCGATCGGGGACGCTACCAGCTCTAGGTGGCCTGACACTGCTTCATCTGCGCGTTGAGGGCCTGCATCACCTGCCGGCGGTTGATGATGCCGACCACCTTGTCCCCTTCCCGCACCGGATAGATCTTGGGCTTGGCCCCGGTCATCTGGCGGGCGAGATCCAGGATGCTGTCGTCCGGGCTGACGAACAGCGGGGTACGGCTCATCAGATCCTCCACCCGGGTACGGCTGTCGCAGTGGTAGCTGCCGGTGAGCAGACTCGGGATGCAGTCCTGCTCGGAGAGAAATCCGATCAGTCGTTTCTGGTCGTCCAGCACCGGCAGGCCGCTCAAGTCTGCCTGATGGAGCCTGTCGAGTGCCTCGGCCAGGCCGAGTTGCGGGCTGAGGGAGTGGGTCAGGCGGCTCATGTGATCGCGGATCTGCAGCATGTGTGTGGCTCCAAAAGGGTTAAAGTGGTGTCACTATGTCCGCTGGACGGTGCTCGGGGCCAATGGCTTGTACCGTTGAGATTGATAGGCACGGCCCCGGGCCGGCAAGCAACGACAAAAGGAGAGGGTATGCGTGCATTGGTAACGGGCTGCGGCCGTCGGCTGGGGTTCTATTTATGCGAGCAGCTGGTGGCCGCTGGCTGGCAGGTGACGGGCAGCTATCGCAGCGAGCGAGCCGAGCTGGCCCACCTGCGGGCCCTGGGCGTTGAGCTGGTGCAGGCGGATTTTGCCGTGGAAGGGGAGGTCGCACGGCTTGCCACGGCACTGGGTGCCCATGATGACCTGGCGTTGATCATCCACAACGCCTCGGCCTTCGAGCCAGAGGCTGACGAGCCGGCGGCACAACTGGAACAGTTCGAGCAGTTTTACCGGGTGCACATGGCGGCGCCATTTCAGCTGAATCGCGCGCTGGCACCCCAGCTGGCGCACCAGCACAACGCCAGCATCATCCACATCACCGACATCTACATTCACGCCCCGGCGCCCCAGTTCGCCGCTTATGTGGCCACCAAGGCGGGCGCCCATTCGCTGGCCATGAGCTTTGCCCGGGAGCTGGCACCCGCGGTGCGGGTCAACACCATTGAGCCTGGCCCCATCCTGTTTCTCGATGAGCATGGCGACGCCTGGCGCCAGCAGGTGCTGGCCCGGACGCCGTTGGCGAGGGAGGGGGGGCTGGAACCCATCTGGCAGGCAGTCACGCTCTTGATGGCAAACGACTATATGACGGGAGCCAGCATCCGGGTGGATGGTGGTCGGGCTCTGGCCGTCATCTAGACGTCATGGCGCGTCGTTGAATGAAGCGATGGCGGGAGTCTGATCGGGCTCCCGTCGTGGTGATCCAGCAGGGCGACTAGTGGTGGCGAATGGTTGCCTGATGGGCAGGCATATCCGGGGGCACGGCGGACAGTTCCTGGCGCTCATCGGTCGGCTGTCGGAGGGCGACGGGCTGCTGGCCGAAGGCCTGCTGTGCAAACACCTTGCTGGTGCGCAGACGCAGCGTCACCTTGTGGGCGCCAACCCGCTCCCCCTCATACATCTCGGCCAGCAGATCCCCGAGATAGGCATCCACCGCGACCCCGGCGAAGGCATCCCTCTCGTGGCTGGCCAGGATGTCGATGTCGAGGGGTCTGTCCGTCACCTTGCACAGGGGATTGCCGCGATCCCGCCCATGGGCCAGCTCCATGGTCACGAATTCGGCCTTCAGCTGGGCGGCGGAGAGCTCGCTCTGGACGACGAACAGGCAGTTGAGAAAGTCATGGTGCGAGCGCATCCCCACCGGTGTGGTCTGGATCACCGAGCTCAGACGCAGCTGGCCGAAGCGGGCCAGCAGCTCTTCCACTGCCTGGCTGACATGCTGGGCAGGGTCGAGATTGGATCCAATGCTGCAGAGGTAAAACATGGTTGCCATTCCTTGGGTTGGGCTCGTCTGAAATATATACGCAGCTCACGGTTATCTGATTCACTATGAATTAACATATTGTTATCTGTTGTGATCCAACTCTGATTGGCAGAAAGGAGGTTTGCATGAGTGTGGAGATGAAATGGGCGCTGTTGACCGCCTCAGGAGCCTTGGCCGTGATCCTGATCATCTGCCTGGCATCCGTCGGTCTGGCGTAAATCCGAGTTCCGAGTGCAATCAAACCGGCCCCCTGGCCGGTTTTGCTTTTTCATGGAGTGCGGATATGCTGGCCCCCCATGATGAATCGAGACAGCAGAAGATGACCAAGGTTCGGCCTCGTTCCCTGCTCCAGGTGGTATTGATGGGCTTCGTGCTGGTGTTGATGCCCCTGGGGGGCATGATCTGGCACGACAGTCAGGCGCTCTCCCATCTGGGGCAACTGACCAGCGACGAGATGGAACGTGCGGTGCGGGATACCCGCCGGGCTACCCTGCTCACCGCCCAGGCCATCGATCTGGAGCGCACCTTGCGCCGCTATGCGGTGCTGGGGGACGAGCGCATTCTCGGCAGTTATCAGCAGCAGTTGGCCCGCTATCGCGAGCTGCTCGCCACTCATCGGCAATCCATCCCGGATGCCGCCGTCTACTCCGATCTCGAGGCCACCCTGGCCTGGTTGGATGGCTTGCAGGATCTGCGCAAGGCCAGGATGGAGGCGACCAGTCCCAATTTCACCCAGTTCAATGAACTCAACCAGCAGCTGGAAGTGGTCACCCGCAGTCAGGTTGACGAGCATGTGGCGGGGATGCGGGCGGCCATCGCCGAGTTGCGGAAGGAGATCTGGTGGGTGAGCGGTTTCGTGGTGGGGCTCAGTCTGCTGCTGGTACTGCTGTTTACCTACCTCATCATCCACCCCGTGCGTCAGATTGAGTCGCGGATCCTGAGCCTGGGGGCCGGTGTCGAGCCGGACACGCGCCCGGTGGATGGCCCTGCCGAACTGGTGTTGCTGGGAGAGCGGATCGGCTGGCTGCACGACAAGCTCAAGGAGCTGGAACAGCAGAAGTACCAATTCCTGCGCCATGTCTCCCACGAGTTGAAGACGCCCCTCGCCGTGCTGCGGGAGGGGGCGGATCTGCTCTCCGAGCAACTGGTGGGGCCGCTCAATGGGGATCAGCAGGAGATCTGCCAGATGCTGGAGGAGAACAGCCGCCGGCTGCAGACCCTGATCGAGCGGCTGCTCGACTTCAATCGCCTCAGCCAGCAGGAGGTGTTCACCCTGTCCGAGGTGCCCCTGGCGCCCTTGTTGTCAGACTTGTCCGAAGAGTACCGGCTCGCGCTGGAATCCAAGCAAATCAGTGTACACTTGCCGCCCGAGCCCATCAGCCTGCGGGCAGAGCCCTACCGCCTGCGACTCATCCTCGACAATCTCTTTTCCAACGCAGTTAGCTATGGCGCCAGGGGCGGACAGATCTGGATCCGCGCCGGGGCGGGAGCGGGCGGCGGCTGGCTGGAGGTGGCCAACGAAGGGCCTGTCATCCCGCCAGACGAGCGGGAGCGCATCTTCGAGCCCTTTGAACAGGGCAGCATAGTGCGTCAGGGATTGCTGAAAGGCTCCGGCATGGGCCTCTCCATTGCCCGGGAGTCTGCCATGAGTCTGGGCGGCGAGCTCAGGCTGATCGAGGATGCCCAGGCGGATGTCTGTTTCCGGCTGGATTTGAACGTGCGCCCGAGCTGACGGACGTGGCGGCGACCCCGCAGGTGCGGGTGGCGCCTTGACACCGAATATTGAGAGGAGCGGGCAGGTGCCTGCTCCCCACCAGGATCTGAAGTGACATTCAAGATGAAACGATTTGTGATTCCCGTATTGATGATAGGCCTGCTCGCTGGCTGTTCCCTGCTGCCTTCTACCAGCCTCACCGAGCCTTCCCAGGAGGCGATCGCCAGGCGGATGGAGTTTGCCAACAAGGAGATGCAGGTGCGCCTGCAATACTCGGACTGGCTGCTGGCCAGCCATCCCCAGCAGCGGATGCAGGAGCGCCAGCGACTGGCCGGCGCCACCGACCTCGAGAGCCGGGTCAGCCTGGCCATGGTCAACACCCACCCGTCCGAATCGGTGGCCAGCCGCCGGGCCGGGCTGGATCAGCTGAAGGCTCTGTTGCCGGAGCTTGGTCTCGATGCCCAGGCCTTCCTGCGCAGCTGGATCGCCCTCGGGGAGGAGCTGCTGGTGCGAGACAGCCGCCGCGACGATCAGAGTCAGGAGGTGAAGCGTCTACGCCAGCAGATAGAGCAGCTCTCCGCCATCGACGAGCAGCTCAACCAGCGTAAGCTCAATGGGGGAGGTCAGCCATGACAGCTCCGGACCGCGCCGCAATGACCGCGTTTTTCGCCAAGAGGGGGTGAGAGCATGAGCCGTATTCTGCTGGTGGACGATGATGCCAGCCTGCTCAAGCTGATGAGCATGCGCCTGCGCAGCCAGGGTTACGAGGTGGATACCGCCGACAGCGCCGAAGGAGCGCTGGACAGGCTGCGCCAGCAACGGGCCGACCTGGTGCTGAGCGATCTGCGCATGGGGGGCATGGACGGGCTGGCGCTGTTCGAGCGGATCCAGTCCCAGTGGCTCGGCATGCCGGTGATCATCATGACCGCCCACGGCACCATTCCCGACGCCATCCAGGCGACCCGCTCCGGGGTGTTCAGCTTTCTCACCAAGCCCATCGACAAGGACGAGCTGCTCGTCACCATAGAGCACGCCCTGAGCCTGACCCGTCCGAAACAGCAGCATGAGTGGCAGTCCCTCATCCAGACCCGCAACCCCCAGATGGAGCAGTTGCTGATCCAGGCGAGCAGCATCGCCGCCATGGAGGTGCCCGTGCTGATCATGGGGCCGTCAGGTTCCGGCAAGGGGGTGATGACCCAGGCGCTGCACCAGGCAAGCAGCCGCCGTGACCAGCCGCTGCACACCATCAACTGCGCTGCCTTGCCGTGGGCGGCGCTGGATTTGCAGCTGTTTGGCGAGGATGGGCAGTCCGGCCTGTTCGAGCAGGCCAAGGGGGCGACCCTGTTTCTCGACGAGATAGGGAATCTGTCGGAGTCGTTGCAGGCCAAGTTGCTGCAGGTGCTGGCGGAATATGGTCAGGGCACCCCCGAGGTGCGGGTCATCAGCTCCAGCCACCAGGATCTGGTCACCGCCATGGAGGAGGGGCGTTTTCGGGAGGATCTCTTCTACCGCCTCAATGTGGCGAACATCACCCTGCCGCCCCTCAGCGCCCGCAGCGAAGATATCCCCCTGCTGGCACGTCAGGCGCTGGACGACTATCGCAGTCGCCATGACAGCTGCGCGGCTCTCGGGTTTTCGCCGGAGGCGCTGGCCCTGCTGGCGGCGGCGGCCTGGCCCGGCAACGTCCGTCAGCTCCAGGGGGTGGTGGAACAGCTCGCCAGCCTCTGCTGTAGCCCGGTGATCGGCGCCGCCATGGTGGAGTCGGCCCTGAGCGGTGGTGTCGGCGGCATACCCTCGTTCAACGAGGCGCGCGCCGAGTTCGAGAAGGAGTATCTGATCCGCCTGCTGCGCACCACGGAGGGGAATGTGACCCTGGCGGCCAACATGGCGGGAAGAAACCGTACCGATTTTTACAAGCTGTTGAATCGGCACGGTATCGAGGCGGCCAACTTCAAGCTGAAGAGCTGATCCCAAGGGCAAAATGAAAACGGCCTGACCACTGTGGTGGTCAGGCCGTTTTGCCATGTCGCGCCGGGTTTCAGGAGCGGGCGGGATCGGCCGCGTTCGCCGTGGCCTGGGTCTTGCTGGATAGCCAGAGACCGCTCGCCTTCATCAGATAGCCAAAGAGCGCGCCTATCACCAGGGAGGGCAGGATGAGCCGCCACTCTCCCGCCGCCCCGAAGGTGGCGCAGCAACCGGCGAAGGTGCCCGGAATGTACCCCAGCCACTGCTGCCTGGCCTGCACGCACATCAGGGTCGCCACCACCCCCGTCATCAGATAGCCCGCCATGCCCGCACCCCACCAACCTTCGCCGTGGATCAGCAGCAGTGCCCACAGCATGCCGGTGGCGTTGCACAGCAGGGTCTGCAGCAGCGCCTTGTAACCGCCGCTCGAGGCGAAATAGCTGGTACAACCGAGGAAGCCGACCCAGGAGATGAGGCCGAGGGCGGCGGCCAGTCCGCCCCAGACGGCGGAGAGGATCCCGGTCGTGATGGCGATGGCGATCAATGGGCTCATGGCATGACTCTCAGTGGTTGAATCCGGAAAAGGAGGCAGCCTACCCTTCGGCAAGGGGGCGGCAAGCAGGGGCCGGATTGTGTGTGATCTCCGTCACTCTTTTCAACTCGGGAATACGCTTGCGCTCGCGAAAAAAATTCACTGGAGGCGTCCTTGGCCTTAGCCCATAGTTAGAGGCCCTGTCCCGCTCATGGAGTGAGTCTGATGGCGCCAAACGTGATCGTCCCCCTGCTGGTATTCATTCTGCTGTTCCTGGTCGGCACCATGGCCAAGGCGCTGCCTCTTTACCAGCCCATGTAAATTTGTGTGAAATAAAACTCGGCCGGGGCGGGTCTTATGGTTGTCAGCCTCATCGCCCCGGGAGTTTTTCATGTTGATCAAGCGCCGTTCCTCTCATCACCTCACCGAACAGGATGTCACGCCGGAAGCCGTCTATCAGGATCGCCGACTCATTCTGAAAGGGTTGGGACTGAGTGCCGCCACCCTGGCGTTTCCCACCCAGGCCAGCCTGCTGGATCTCTTCTCCGCCGAGGAGTCGACCCCGGCGCCTGCCACCAAACCACTCAATTACAAGGCTGCGACCCGGCCGGACGGATTGACCCTGACGCCGCTGGAGAAGGCGACCAGCCACAACAACTTCTATGAGCTCGGCACCGACAAGGGGGATCCGGCCCACAACGCCCACTACCTCAAGCCCGAGCCCTGGACGCTCAAGGTCGAGGGGGAGGTGGCCAACCCCTTTACCCTGGATGTGTGGGATCTCATCAACAAGAGTACCCTGGAGGAGCGGATCTACCGGCTGCGCTGCGTGGAGGCCTGGTCCATGGTGCTGCCCTGGAGCGGCATCCCGCTGGCGGATCTGATCCGCCGGGCCGAGCCCAACAGTCGCGCCAAGTTCGTGGTGTTCGAGACCCTCTATGATCCCGAGCAGCTGCCGGGACAGGCCTCTCGCTCCCTCGGCGGCGGCATCGATTACCCCTATGTGGAGGGCTTGCGCCTCGACGAGGCGATGCACCCGCTCGCCTTCCTGGCGATGGGGCTCTACGGCAAGACCCTGCCCGCCCAGAACGGGGCGCCCATCCGGCTGGTGGTGCCCTGGAAGTATGGCTTCAAGAGCATCAAGAGCATCGTCTCCATCCGCCTGGTGGAGGAGATGCCTCCCACCACCTGGAACCTGCTGGCACCGAACGAATATGGTTTCTATGCCAACGTCAATCCACAAGTGGATCACCCGCGCTGGAGCCAGGCGAGCGAGCGTTTCATCGGCGAGGGGGGCATCTTCGGGGCCAAGCGCCAGCCGACCCTGATGTTCAATGGCTACGGCGACGAGGTGGCGTCCCTCTATCAGGGGATGGATCTGCGTAGATGGTATTGAGACTGACGCTCTGTCCGACTGATCTCTTGCCCCCTTTTCCCCTGGTGGGCGAGGGGATGAGAAGCGGGAAAAACATGACGGGAACTGCAATATGACGCCGAGACTGAAAACAGCCCATGTCAACGGCTTGCGGGCGCTGGTGCACCTTGGTTCGCTCGGCTTTCTGCTCTGGCTGGGCTATGCCGTGCCAGCCGGGCTGCTGGGGGGGGATCCGGTCCAGGGGCTGACCCATTACCTTGGCAAGGGGGCCCTTCACCTGCTGTTGCTGACCCTGCTGGTGTCGCCGCTCGCCAAGCGCTGGCGCCAGGGGCAGCTCATCAAGTTGCGCCGCCCCCTCGGGCTCTGGTGCGCCGCTTGGGCGTCCCTGCACTTCATGGTCTGGCTGGGGCTGGATCTGCAGTTCGACTGGGGGCTGATTGGCGGCGAGCTGGTGAAGCGCAGCTACATAGTGGTGGGCATGGTGGCGCTGCTGCTGTTGCTGGCGCTGAGTATCGCCTCGATCCCGGCCCTGTTGCGTCGCATGGGGCCGGCATGGCAGAAGCTGCACAACTGGATCTACGGGGTGGCTCTGCTGGTGCCGGTACACTACTGGTGGTCGGTCAAGAGCGGGTGGCAGGAGCCGCTCATCTATCTGGTGCTGGCCTGCGCCCTGCTGTGGCCCCGTCGGGAAAAGCTGCTGCGCCCCTGGCGCAAGCGCCCGCAAGTGGCCGGGAAGGGGGCGGCGCAACAGCCGTCACGCCCATAGCAAAAGAGGCCTATTCGGCCTCTTTTTTGGTGATCTCGCCGGTGTTGGCATCGACCTGCAACTGGACGCGCTGATCGTCGGCATTCAGGGTATCGACCTCGAATTTGTCCCCTTCCAGCTCCACTTCCCGAATGTCGTGATACCCTTGTGCCAGCAACAACTTGACCAGTCCGGCCATGTCGAGACGTGTCTGCGCCGCCCAGCCAAAGGTGGAAAAGAGGCACAAGATCAGCAGGATACTGCGTGGGATCATATTCATTCCGGATTCATGGCTGGCACACTATAAACGGCATTATGTTAGGTTTTGAGAGATGAATCACCCATGAATAGCGCGCTGCCCCTGCTTGGATTGCTGCTGCCGATGCTGGTTCAGGCGGCCCAGCCGAACGAGGCCTTGCTGCAACAGGTGGTTAGTGAGGGGCGGGTCCGTCCTTTTCATGAGTTGATGGAGGTGGCCTCCCGCCTGCCGGTGCGCGTGCTGCGTGTCGATCTGGGTGAGGAGGATGGCGTCTGGCTCTACGAGCTCAGGCTCATCGACGAGGAGAACAGCGTCATCAAGGTGGGCTACCGGGCTGACAATCTGGAGATGGTGTGGCTCAAGGGTCACCATCTGGAGCGCCTGTTCGCTCCGCGCCCGCCCCCGGAAGAGGAGTAACGGCGTGAGTCCGCGAACCTGCCGCCGTCCGGTTCGTCCCCCCAACCGTTGCCGGTGCCGGCACAACCCTGTTTTGGATACCCATGTATGCGCATTCTGATAGTTGAAGATGAAAAGATCCTCGCGGGCCAGCTGGCGGAGCAGCTGCGTCTGTCCGGTTTCGTCACCGATCTCTGCCACGATGGCAACGAGGCGGGCTTTCTCGGCGAGACCGAACCCTATGACGCGATCATCCTGGATCTCGGCCTGCCCGGTCGCGATGGCCTGAGCGTACTGAAGGAGTGGCGCAGCAAGGGGATGGACACCCCGGTGCTGGTGCTGACCGCCCGTGGCCAGTTGCACGAGAAGATTGAAGGGCTCAACGCCGGGGCGGACGACTACCTCACCAAGCCCTTCCAGGTGGCGGAGCTTGTGGCCAGGGTGCAGGCGCTGGTGCGCCGGGCGGCGGGGAACGCCAGCTCCATCCTCGAGATCGGTGGCGTGCGTCTCGACATGGCGGCTTCCCAGGTGTGGTACGAAGGGACCCCCATCAAGCTCACCGCCCACGAGTTCCGGGTGCTGGGCTACCTGATGCAGCACAGGGGCAAGGTGGTGTCCCGCAGCGAGCTGATCGACCACATCTATGCCCAGGATTTCGATCGCGACTCCAACACCGTGGAGGTGTTCATCGGCCGCATCCGCAAGAAGACCCACGCCGATCTCATCGAGACGGTGCGCGGCCTCGGCTACCGGATCAACGAATGACACCCTCGCAACCGATGGCGGGGTGGGTTGAATGAGGCTGGTACGCACCCTGCGAGGTCGGCTGGTGGTGATCGCCATGGTCTGGTGCGGTCTCTTCCTGTTCGCCACCGGCTTCAGCCTGCAGACCATGATGCGCAACTACTGGCAGGAGGCGGAGGCCGATGGCCTGCGCCTGCAGCTCTACGATCTGCTCTCCCGCCTCGAGATCCAGCCGGACGGCATGCCGGTGGTCACCGAGCCTATGGCCGACCCCCGTTATCGCCAGCCCTACTCCGGCTACTACTGGCAACTGGAGCTGGGGGAGACGGTGGTCAGTCGCTCCCGCTCCCTGTGGGATGCCCATTTGAGTGCCCACGGCCTGAAGTCGGCCTTCGGCGATCCGGATCTCTTTGTCGGCCAGGGGCCCAACAAGGAGCCCCTGCTCATCATGACCCGTACCGTGCTGCTGCCGGGGTCTGATCGGGTCTTCACCCTGGTGATGGCCAAGGACAGCAGCGCCCTGACCCAGACCCTGAAGAAGACCCGCATCAGCCTGTTCCTCGGCCTCGGCTTCGCCGCCACCGGCCTGGTGCTCGGCTTCATGTTCCAGATCCTCTACGGCCTGCGCCCGCTGCACCTGCTGCGTCGCGAGCTGAGCCGCGTCCATCAAGGTCATCAGGAGGGGTTCCGGCTGCGCTACCCCCTGGAGATCCAGCCGCTGGTGGAGGACATCAACCGCCTGCTGCACCACTATGGCGAGCTGTTGCAACGAGCCCGTTCCCACACCGGCAACCTGGCCCACGCCCTCAAGACGCCGCTCAGCATCATGCGCAACCAGGTGACCCAGCTGCCGCCGGAGGATCAGGCCGCCCTCGGCGAGCAGCTCGACCAGATCCAGCGCCACATCGACTATCACCTCGGCAAGGCGCGGGTGACCGGCGCCGCCAAGATCCTCGGGGTCTCGACCCCGGTGCGGGCCCGGGTGGAGTATATCTGCCGCGCCTTCTCCCGCCTCTATCCCGGCAAGACGGTGGACTTGCAGGTGCCGGTCAATCTGGCGGTCGGGGTGGAGGAGCAGGACTTCGACGAGATGGTGGGCAACCTGCTGGAGAACGCCTTCAAGTGGTCCGCCAGCGAGCTGCGCATCTCCAGCGCCGAGCTGGGGGGCTGGATCACCCTGCGCATCGAGGACGACGGTCCCGGCATGAGCGAGGATCAGATCGCCAAGGCGGTGCTGCGGGGGGTGCGCCTCGACGAGAAGGTGCCGGGCTCGGGCCTTGGCCTCAACATCGTCTCGGATCTCGCGGAAGCCTATCGCGGCAGTCTCATCATGGGGCGGGCCGAGCTGGGGGGGCTCGCCGCTTCCCTCTCCCTGCCCAAGGTGGCCAGGGTCGAGTGATGGGGCGCCCCGTCGGGGGGCCCCTTTTGTGCCGCCGTGCTGGCAAGGGGGCGGCACCCGGCATAAGATACGTCTCTTGTTTCAGGTGTAGGAAGGGTAGCAATGACTGACGATCCTTGGGCTTTGTGCCATCTCGATGATTCGTTCGATGCCTCGGTGCTGGGCACCAAGGGGGCCCAGATCCAGTGGTTCGAGGACAGGGATGCCCTGATCCAGTTCCTGCTGGAGGACTTTGTCGACCTGCTGGCCGACGTGGGTGAGCTGGACGAGGATCAGACCGAGAGCGCCCGCGAGCGCTTCACCCTGCTGGTGGAGCAGAGCCTGGATGATCGCACCCTGATGGATGCCATCAACGATCTCGCCTCCGGCCTGCGCCGCATTGCCTGGCTGGGGCCCCTCTCCGAACTGGCGGAGTTGAGCGACGACTTCGCAAGCGGGTTGCGTGCCTTCTTCTGGAGCCAGTATGACGGTGACGAGGATGACCCCGAGGCCTGGGTGCCGGAAGATCTCTGGCCCCAGCTGGTGGAGTGTGCCGAAGAGTACATGGTGGAAGGAGACTTCTGAGCCACCTTGTCCGCGCTCTGGCTGCAAGGCGGGTGGAGT
>ERZ724515.504-NODE-504-length-15271-cov-5.007361_pt1 | contig 15271 bp, 13 predicted proteins | sample MGYA00376048_ERZ724515 | MGnify/ENA primary metagenome ERZ724515 (study PRJEB28724, sample SAMN07190885) | wastewater metagenome | isolation source: influent of sewage treatment plant in Hong Hong | place: Hong Kong | collected 2016-03-17 ... | reverse complement strand
AAGTACGTGCGTCCGGATACCTACTACTACGGCGGCGGCACCGCGTCGGAGCCCGCGAAACTGTCGTACTGGCGGGAATGGATCCGTGCGGTGGCGACCCGCTACAAGGGCCGCATCACCAGCTATCAGATATGGAACGAGGCCAACCTCGCATCCTTCTTCGCCCCGGAACGCCCGGAGCACTGGAAGCGCATGGCCCTGCTCACCGACATCGCGGCCGACGAGATCCGGGCTATCGATCGCAAGGCACAGATCGTCAGCGCCTCCAGCACCGTGATCCAGGGCAAGAAGTTCGCCTCGGAGAGCTTCTTCTACCGCTACCTGCGTTCCATCGCCAAGCGCAAGGTCAAACTCGACGCGATCAGCGTGCACCTGTACCCGTGGACCACGAAGGGTCCCGGCGGCGGTACCCCATCGGAGCGCCTGGCTAGTCTCGAGATGGCGCGCACCGTGGTGAACAAGGTCGGCCTGTCCAAGGTGCCGATCTGGGACACCGAGGTGAACTACGGCAACCGGCGGGACAACGGCCACCCCGAGGAGGTCTTCGGGCCGAAGGTCGGTTCTGCCTACTTGGCCCGCACCTACATCGACAGCCTCCGCTACGACGTGACCAAGGTCTTCTGGTACGCCTGGGAGTCACAGGTCATGGGCATCAGCACGACGCAGGAAGCCTCGGGCAACGTCCTGGCACCCGGTACCGCCTTCTTCACCCTGGAAGGCTGGCTCAACGGGGCGAAGTGGGGCACGTGTTCCGACCAGCGCGTCACCGTGTGTTCGCTGAAGCGGTCCGGTGAGCGGCAGTACGTTCTGTTCGCGCCATTGGGCAAGAAGCGCACGGTGAAGGTTCCTCGCGCACAGTTCGACGTCCGTTCCGTGTGCACGCTCGACGGTGAGTGCGAGCGCATCGCAGGCAGGCAGGTCCGGGTCACCCAAGCCCCCGTCCTGCTCGTTCCGTAGGTTCTTCGTATGGGAGGCGAACCGATGATCCGCTGGATGGCGCTGCCTGTGGCTGTGGGGCTACTGGCCATGCCCACGACAGCTTCGGCCAAGACAATCGGCCCGGAGCAGTTCGGCCTGCATGTGCAGACGCTCGGAGCCGGCGCCACCCCGTCGGCCTCCGTGAGCGCGGTGAGGTTGTGGGACTCCGGGGTGCGCTGGGACCAGATCGAGACCAGCAAGGGTGTCTACAACTGGGCCGCGCTGGACCGGGCGGTGTCCGCGGCTGAACGCGCAGGCGCCGACGAGATCCTCTACGTGCTCGGCTCCACCCCCAAGTGGGCTGCGAGCAAGTTCTCGAACGTGGACCTCTACGGTCCCGGCACGGCCAGCCTGCCCAAGAAGTCGTCGTACTACCTGAAGTACGCCAAGGCGGTGGCCCAGCGCTACAAGGGCAGGATCACCAGCTACCAGATCTGGAACGAAGCCAACACCCGCAGTTTCTACAACGGCGGGAAGTTCGACGGCTGGATCAAGCTCGCTGCCCTGACCAAGGACGCCTCGAAGGCGATCGGGAAGATCGACAAGCGCGCGGACATCGTCGCCGCGTCCAGTACGGTCATCCCCACGCCGAAGTTCCAGACGGAGAGTTTCTTCTTCCGCTACCTGCGCGAACTCAAGCGGCAGAAGGCCAGCGTCGACGCCATCAGCGTCCACCTCTACCCCGTGAACCCCAAGCAGGGACCGGACTCCCGGGTGGCGAGCATTGCCGCCGTGCGCAAGGTGATGGCGAAGGTGGGCTTGAAGAAGCCGCTGTGGGACACCGAGGTGAACTACGGTGACCGGCGCAACCCGGCGAATCAGGTGGTCCCGAAGCCGAAGAAGGCAGCCACCTACGTCTCGCGCACATACCTCGACTCCGCGCGCTACGGGATCGCCCGTACGTTCTGGTACGGCTGGGACATCAACGTCCTCGGAATCACCATGAGCAACCCCGACGGCTCCCCCACCCGGGCCGGCCAGGCGTTCCTGACCACTCGGCAGTGGCTGACGGCGGGCTCCTGGAAGGGCTGCAAGGATGCCCGCGGCGTGACGACGTGCACGGTGGGATCCACGAAGATCGTGTACGCCGCGAAGTCCACCTCGCTCAAGCGACCAGCCGGGGTGACCACTGTGACAACACTGTCCGGCGCCTCCAAGGCCGCCGATACCTCGATCAAGGTGGGCACGGCCCCGATCCGGCTGTCGTGACCCCGCTGTCGCCGTACCGAACTGGTTGGGGGCAGTGCTCTGCCAACCAGTTCGCTACCCACACGAGCGGACTTTCCGGGCAATCCGGACGGATTCGCGGACCGAACTGGTTGACGGAGGCCACGTCGGCCCCTGCACCAACCAGTTCAGTACGGTCGGGTCGATGAAGGTTGCACTGCTCGGCACCCGGGGGATCCCCGCGCTGCACGGGGGCTTCGAGACCGCGGTGCAGTTCATCGGGCCGGGCCTGGCCCGCCGTGGGTGGGATGTGACCGTCTACTGCCGCAATCCCGGGCAGAAACTTCGCGAGTTCGAGGGCACGCGACTGGTGAACCTGCCCGCTCTGCGCATGAAGAGCGCGGAGACCCTGAGCCACACCGCGCTGTCGGCCGGACACGCACTGTTCCAGGCCCTCGACGTGGCGATCGTGTTCAACAGCGGCAACGCTCCCTTCGTCACACCGTTGAAACTGCGGGGCCTTCCGGTGGCCGTCCACATCGACGGCCTCGAGGCCCAGCGGGCGAAGTGGGAGGGCTTCGGGGCAAAGTACTACGCCTGGGCGGAGCGCTCCTCGGTCAAACACGCCGACGCGATCATCGCCGACGCCCGGGCGATCGGGGATTACGTGCGCGAGAAGTACGGACGCGACAGCGTCTACCTCCCGTACGGCGCACCGCTGGTGGATCCGCCCACCCCGCGGTTGCCCGAACTCGGGCTGCAGGCACAGGGCTACCACCTGAGCGTGGCGCGGTTCGAACCCGAGAACCACGTGGTCGAGATCGTGCGCGGATACCGCCGCTCCCAGGCCACCTTGCCCCTGGTCGTGGTGGGCGCGGCCAGCTACTCCCACGAGTACGCCGACGCGGTGGCGGAGGCCGCCCGCGGCGACGACCGCATCCGCCTGCTCGGCGCGGTCTGGGATCAGGAACTGCTGGATCAGCTCTACGTGGGCTCCCGCAGTCTGCTGCACGGCCATTCGGTCGGCGGCACCAATCCGTCGCTGCTGCGTGCCATGGGGGCGGGAACCCGGATCACCGCGTACGACTGCGTGTTCAACCGCGAGGTGACCGACGGACACGCGCTATGGTTCACCGACGAGGGGGGAGTTGCCAAGGCCGTGGAACATGACGAAAGCTCGCCAGATGACCGTGGGAGCGCCGTGCGCCGGCGCGCCGAGAACGCCTATGTGTGGCACGACGTGATCGACGGGTACGCGACTCTGTGCGAAAGACTGGCACGGTGATCGGACTTGCTGCGGCAGTGGGAGCACTCTTGATCGGCGTTGGACCCGGCCAACCCATCGCGCCCGAGGCTTCCGGGCAACACGTCGGAGGCTTGTCCCAGGCCGCACCCACTACCCTGACCCTCAGTTCGGTGCGCCTGTGGGACACCGGAGTGCGATGGGATCAGATCGAGACATCCCGCGACCAATACGACTGGACGGCACTGGATGCGGCGGTGACGAATGCCCAGACCGCGGGTGCCACAGACATCCTGTACGTCCTTGGATCCACACCGCGATGGGCATCGCGCAGCCCGGATCTGCCGGGTCTGTACGGACCCGGGAGCACGGCGCTGCCCGCCGACCCGGAGGACTACCTCGACTTCCTGAGGGAGGTCGCAACCCGCTACAAAGGCCGGATCACCGGATACCAGGTCTGGAACGAGGCCAACACCCGCAGCTTCTACGAAGGGGACTGGACCAAACTCGCACAGCTGACCCGCAGGGCCTACGACACGGTGAAGATAACCGACCCCGCCGCCTTGGTCGTCGCCGCCTCCAGCACCGTGATCCCGGACGCGACGTTCCAGGACGAGAGCTTCTTCTTCCGCTACGCGCGTGCTCTGCACAAGGCCGGCGACCCGGTGGACGCCATGGCGGTCCACCTGTACCCGGTCGACACCTCGAAGGGACCGGATGCCCGTGCCGAATCCATCCGGGCCGCGCAACGGGTGCTGAACAAGGTCGGCGTCAACCGTCCTCTGTGGGACACCGAGGTGAACTACGGCGACCGCAGGGAGGGGCTTCCCCGGATCGTGCCGGATCCCCAGACGGCAGCCACTTACGTGGCCCGCACCTACCTCGACTCGGCGACGCTGGGGGTCGCCCGCACCTACTGGTACGGCTGGGATCTCAGCGTGCTCGGCATCGACATGGTGGACGTCAACGGGATCACACCGGCCGGCACCGCCTTCGTGACTGTGCGTTCCTGGCTCACGGGAGCGCGGCCGGCGGGGTGCTGGGACGCCGGTGGACTGCGCCGCTGCGCGTTCACGGCCGCTGACGGATCGGCCTTCACGGTGGTGTGGGCAACGGCACCCGAGGTCACGTTGGACACGACCGGCATGCAGGTGTGCCGGCTGGACGGGACCTGTGCCGAGGGAACCGCCGACCTGTTGGTATCAGCACAACCGGTTCTTGTACGGCGCGGATAGACTCCGGACTGGGCGGGAGGGAGCACATCGCCATGGCAACCACGGCGGGCGGTCTGCTGATGTCGATGCGCCCGAAGCAGTGGGTGAAGAACGTTCTGGTCGTGGCGGTCCCGGTGGCCTCGGGCCGAATGCTGGAGCCCGATGTTTTGGCGATGACCACCCTCGCCTTCGTCGTGTTCTGCGCTGCGGCTTCATCGGTATACCTCACCAACGACGTGCTCGACCGGGAGTCCGACGCCCGTCATCCGAAGAAGCGCGACCGGCCCGTCGCCGCCGGCAAGGTCCGCGTCCCTGCGGCCGTCGGTGCCGCCGCACTCCTTGCACTGTGTGCTATCGGCGCACCGGCCCTATTGGGAAGCCCGCAGCTGTCGTACCTGATCACGACCTATCTGATACTGCAGGCGGTCTACGTGGTCTGGGCAAAACACCAGCCGGTCCTGGATCTCGCCTCGGTCGCCGCCGGCTTCGTGTTGCGGGCAGTAGCCGGGGGTGTCGCCAGCGGCATCCCGATCAGCACGTGGTTCCTGACGGTCACGGCGGCGTCCGCGATGTTCGTGGTCGCAGGCAAGCGCTACAGCGAACTCGTCACCCACGGTCAGGACAGTGGCACCAGACGAGGTTTGCGGGAGTACTCAGAAGGGTATCTGCGTTTTGTATGGGGTGTTTCGGTCGGAATTGCGGTCGTGTTCTACGGGTTGTGGGCCGCCGAACTGGGCAACGGGGGGAGCGCGATGTGGGCCCGCTTGTCGGTGGTCCCGTTCGTGCTGCTGCTCCTGCGGTACGCGCGGGATGTCGACGCGGGGACCGCAGAAGCACCCGAAGACCTGGTCTGGGGAGACCGCGTTCTACAGGGGCTCGGTCTGGTTTGGGCCACCATGTTCGCGCTGCAGGTGTTCGCGTGAACATCGCCTACTGAGCGTGAACCGGCCAGGGGTCTCGTGGGGGGACACGTAACGAATCGGTCACGAACAGTAATCCGAGTTCGCTCCTGGGTATGGGGACATGCCACCCTGCAATCGGGGAGACCAACTAATGGCGGAGGGTTGTGATGACGCTTCAGCACGTCGACACCACAACCGGTCGTCCCGTGCTCCCAGAAGCGCTCGCCCGCTTCGCCCATGCTGAGAACCGAAACGTAACCAGCCCGCTTCGGGCAATGTCACTCGTCGCCCTTGCGGCTGATTCCTTACTGATATCGATCTCGGTTCTGATCGGCTTCCTCGCCCGCGGAACGGGTAGGTACCCCTGGGCTGCAGCGGTAGCCATACTCGTGGTCTGGATTTCGGCGCTGGCGATGCGAGGGGCATATGACAGCAACCGCATCGGCGTCGGATCCGAGGAGTTCAAGAACGTCCTGACCGCCACCATCGGTTCCTTCGCCTTCTTCGCATCCGTTGGATTCGTCCTCGAGATCACGGACGCACGGAGGTTCATCTTCGGTACCTTCTTGGCAGGCGCCATCCTGCTGCCTCTGGGCCGCCGGATCATGCGCTTCTGGGTGTTCAGCCAGCGTCGCCAGGGCCACCTGATGCGACGGACTCTGGTCATCGGATCCGGTCCCGCGCTGAAGGAGCTCGAAGCGGGGCTGTCGCGCGATCCGCGTACCGGCTTCAAGGTCGTTTCGTCGATGCGGGGGCCGATCACCGCTGACACCCTCGATGCCTGGCTGGATCAGGTCAGTTCAGCACTCGACGAACATGCCGTTGATGCCGTCGCCGTCAGCCAGACCCGAAATATCAGCAGCGAGGTCGTTCGCCGCCTCTCATGGCGCCTCGAGGGACCGAACATCGACCTTCTGGTGGCACCCACCCTGGGTGACGTCACTGGTCCGCGCCTGAACATCCGGCCTGCTGCCGGACTCCCCTTGATGCACCTTGAGGAACCACGACTGACAGGTCCGCAGGCCCTGCTCAAACGCGGCACCGACGTCCTGGTCTCCGGGCTCGGCATGTTGCTGCTCGCACCGTTGATGCTCCTTATTGGGGTCGTGATCAGGGCGACCTCCGCAGGCCCCGCACTGTTCATCCAGGAACGGGTGGGAAGGGCAGGCGAGGTCTACCGTCTGGTCAAGTTCCGCTCGATGTACGAGGGCGCACACGCCATCCGCGAGGACGTGCTCGGCAGCATCGCCGGGGATCCGGAGTCTTACAAGTCGGACCCCCGGATTACGCCGTTCGGCCGATTCATGCGGCGCTGGTCGTTGGACGAGTTGCCGCAACTGTGGAACGTCATGCAGGGCGAGATGAGTCTGGTGGGTCCGCGGCCGATGTTGGTCGAAGAGTTACCACTACTGGGCACATCAGACCACCGGCGGCACTTGACGAAACCCGGCGTCACCGGCTTGTGGCAGGTCGCTGGCCGGAAGGAGGTCGAGTGGTCGGAGCGGATGCAGATGGACCTGCGCTACGTAGAGAACTGGTCGCCGACGCTCGACCTGGTCATCTTGATCAAGACGTTCAAAGCTGTGGCAACCGGACGCGGGGCTCACTGAGTTCGGGGGGCGCAAATCCGCGGTCGATAACGGCGACAACAGCTGGCCCCACAGGTGCGGACGACCTCAAGGCATTCCCTGGGGTCGCTTATTGACTCCACTGGGCCCGCCGTTCCTTAAGCAATGCGCCACTCCGATTTGCCACCCCGTCACGAAAACCCAATGCGATGGCTCTGGCCTTGACTTTCCTCTGCGAGTCCAGGGCCAACGTGAGGACCAACGCGGTCAACAACCTTCGGGCGGCACCAAGACACCAGAATGGCTCCGCTCGCCAATGTCGGCGGATCAGAAGGATCCGATTCCTGGTCATGTAGTAGTCGCGAAATGGCTGATGTCTTGTCAAGAGCACGCTACGGCCTGCCAGTCGGATCACCACGGCGTTCCCGAGTTGATGTTCCATGCGAAGTGGACAAGTGAGCACGTCCCAGCCCCGCAGTCTGAGCTGTAGGCAGACCTCCGTGTCGACCCCGTCTATCACGAGTGACTCGTCGAAACCTCCAACCTCGTCGAGGGCGCTTAGGCTAAACATCGATCCCGACTGAAGTACCTCCTTAACGTCCCGAAAGAACCCGCGCCGAATGCCTCTATACACGACGTTGCCGACACTGTCCGGAGCCATAACGCCGGGCCGTAGGCCTAGGCTCTCGGCCGCCACCCAGTTATCACGCATGTCAGGCACGAAGTCACCATCGATCATCGAGTCTTGGTCCAGTGTCAGCACATGTGTTGCACCCAATTCCATTGCCCTGCCAACGCCTGCATTCAGGGCCGAGGCAATGCCCCGATTCTCACGGCAGAAGATCATGTGGACCCCTTCGGGTAGTTCGTCGAGTGGGGCTGCCGTCCCATCGTCAACTACGACTACCTCCATCGCCTGGTGTGCGGCAGCCCGCGCGAGGGGGCCAACCGGAGACTCGGGGCGAAAGGTCGGGATCACAACAACGATCTTGAATGCCGCGTCCAACCTCGGGTCACCTTCCTCGGATACCGTCGGGCACTTGCTACTCGGTCCCCCGCAACTTTCGCAATCCCGAAGTCACCCGCCAGGATCGACTAGCTCGCACGAGAGTCAACTCTTCCTGGGTGTTCTCCAATTCGCGTCGCAACTGGGCCGTCTCGTCCCTAGACGCAGCCAACTCTTCACGCACCTCGGTGAGATCCTCGGCCAGTCCGCGGTTCGTTTCGTCTCGTATGGCCCGCAGAGAGATTAGCGCGGTAGCTTGCTTGCGATCTCGCAACACGAACTCATTCGTGCCCACAACTTCACAGAAGGGTCGGAAGCGATGCTTCTTGTGCATCACGACAAGGCTGTCGTGCACGGACAGGGAATCCAGGTGGTCAGACCACACAGTGAACTCACGGCCCTCAATATGCACAGTATTGATGTCGTCAATGCGGTCCCGGACCCAATCGAGGAAAGTCTGGTCGCTGTCCTGAAACGCCTCCCAGTAGGACGTGTGGCAGTCCTCCACGATGTAGACCCCCCCATCATTGATGAGGGGAAACAGTGTCTCTGCTGAGACAATCTGCTGCTTCATGCTGTGGCCCCCGTCATCGATCACGATATCGAAGGGGCCGAAAGCCTCGGACATCCGAAACAGAAAATCCGGATCGCTTTGGTCGCCGACAATCACTGTGTTCGGCGCTCCCACTCGTTCAGAGCCCATGGCGATGTCCATACCGACAACCTCGGCCTCAGGACCCAGATAGTGGCTGATCATGTCCAGTCCGCCACCGTGGTACGTTCCGATCTCTAGTACCTTCACTTGGCGTCCGCGGAATTGCGCCAAGACTTGGTGGTAAACCGGGAAGTAGTGAACCCACTTGTCAATCGGCCGGCCTGTTCGTCGGCTCGTGAAGTAGGCGAACAGAGGATTGCCGACCATCTCTGCACTAGCGGAGTCGGCGTAGAACGCCGCCCGGTAACACTCGTTCACCAGATCTCGGTCAGCGCTCATCAAATGCAGTAAGTCTCCCAGGGCCTGAGCGGCGCCCGCCGGTGTTGACTCAAGAAGAGCACGGCCCAGAGAAGCACGCTCTTCATCGGTGAGGTCTGCGCTGGCCAAGACCTGCTCGGCGGCCTCCGGAGAATGCGAAAGCACCGCGAGAAGCACGTCCTGCATTTGGGTGTCATTCAGCACTGCGTACTCCCTCTAGAGTCCACGTTCCGGGCATCCGGGTGATGCCCGGTTCAGATCCCTGACTCCCACGTACCTTAAGCGTGAAGCCGCGATCAACGATGTCGATGAAGCTGCCGTCCTCCATGATCGCGGTCGACAATTGGTAGTTTCCAGGGCTGAGAAGGAGTTCGTCCACGGCGAACTCCACTGCTCCATCTCCCTGTTCAATGTGGTACGTGCCTTGGCGACTGCTGTTCGGACCGCAGACATTCACGCCATTCTCGGTGTAGAAGCCCAAGCCCACGACGGCGCGCGGAACGTTCCTATGCGCTGTGAACCTCATACGAAAACGGGCGGGCTGGCCGCTGATCAGATGCGGCTGCGACTCACCAGAGACATCAAGGTACTGCAAATCAGTCACGACAGCCTCGCCGGTACCGAGTCGGATAATGCCATCGTGCTGACCACGCGCGGCTGCCTCATTCTCGTTGATCGACCGCAGATAGTCACGAACCACGGGACGCGCCTCACCGCGAGCCTTGATGTGCCCATGGTCGATCCATATGGCTTGGTCACACAACTCCTCGAGAACGCCTAGGTTGTGCGACACGATGATGACAGTAGAACCGTCACGGCGCAGTTCGTGCAAGTAGTCGAAGCACTTGCGCTGAAATTCCTCGTCGCCAACCGCTATGACCTCGTCGACGACGAGGATCTCAGGACGCACCGAGACCGCGATCGCGAAACCTAGCCGGACGTACATTCCGCTGGAGTAGATCTTGACCGGCATGTCGATGAACTGATCGATCCCGGCGAAGTCGATGATCCGGTCCGTGGCGGCGCGCAGGTCTTGCCGCGATAGGCCAAGAATTGCTCCGTTGAGTTGGATGTTCTCGCGCCCCGTTAGCTCCGGATGGAACCCGGCACCGAGTTCCAGAAGCGCAGAAACCCGGCCACTAACCGCGACCGTGCCCGAGGTGGGGCGGTAGATACCGGCCAGCACCTTCAGGGTGGTGGATTTCCCGGAGCCGTTGTGGCCAAGGATGCCGAAGCACGAGCCCCGAGGGACATCGAAGGTAGCGTCCCGCAGAGCCCAGAACTCCTCACTCGGCTGCGCCCTGCCCCGGACAACTCTCTCCTTGAGCGAGTCCCGCCGATCGGACTTGACCCTGAACCGTTTCGAAACGTTGGTCAGGCGCACCGCCGGTACCGTCATATCGCCTCCGCCACGTCTTGGCCCCAACGGCGGAAGACCAGCACCGCTAGAATCCCTAGTCCTACAATCCACGCCAGCATGTAACTCACCTGCGCCCCGGAAGGTAGCACCAAGTCGTACATCAACTGCTTTGCAATGATGATGAACTGACCGATTGGGTTGGCTTCGAGAAGCAAGCGCACCGGAATGCCGTGCCACTCCTCGGGAACAAGAGTAAGCGGATAGATGATCGGGCTGAGGAAGAAGATCATTTGCATCGCAACAGTCACCAACTGCGCTACATCTCGGTAGTACACATTGAAGATAGCCAACACATACCCCAGACAACCAACAAAGAGAGCCATCGCCAGCGCCCAGAGGGGCACGGCGAGCCAGGTCAGGCCAGCGTTTCCGAAAGCAACCAGGATCGCCAGCACGATGCCCAACTCGATCACACCCTGAATCCCAATCGCGATCAACGCTCCGGCGCTGGGCACGTAGGACGGGAAGTAGACCTTCTGTAACAGCGGCCCGTTCCCCAAGACAGTCGGCATGGACATCGTGATCGCATTGAGCATGAAAGTCCAAGGAATCATCCCCACCAGGAGCCAGACGGCGTAGTTCCCCGCCGTCCCGTTACCCATTGGGGGCGGTTCGATCCTGATGAAGACGCTGAACACAGCGCTATAAATGGCGACTGTGGCCAAGGGCAGGATAAGTGACCACGTCCATCCGACCGCTGTGCCCTTGAATCGTGAGCGAAGGTCACGTCGGGCGAAGTTCCAAATGAGGAATCGATACTCCCAAGGCGATGCCCCCATTGGACGTGCATCGCCCTGGGTCTTCATGATTCGGGGCACGACCTTGGTCCTAACCGTTAAGCAGATTCTTCAACAGATCACCGTAGCCCGACTTCATCAGCGGCCTGATCAACGCCTCAAACTGTTCGTCACTGATCCACCCATTACGCCACACCAATTCCTCGACACACCCGACTTTGGTCCCCTGCCGGCGTTCCAGCACGCGAACGTATTCGCTGGCATCGTGCAAGGACTCGAACGAGCCCGTGTCCAGCCACGCCGTGCCCCTCGGCAGCACCGTGACGCTTAGGCGCCCCTCCCGCAGGTACCAGTCGTTCACGGCCGTGATCTCAAGCTCGCCGCGGGCACTCGGCGTGATCTGTTTGGCGACCTCGACCACGTCTGCGCTGTAGAAGTACAGGCCCGGAACAGCGAAGTTGCTTTTCGGGGTGCTGGGCTTCTCCTCCAGCGAGGTGGCCCGCCCCTCAGTGTCGAAAGCGACCACGCCGTAGTCGGAAGGATTTGCCACGGCGTACGCGAATACGTGTCCGCCATCGATGTCCTTCAACCAGGCCAGCTGTGTCCCCAGGCCCGATCCGTGGAAGATGTTGTCGCCCAATACCAGCGCAGCCGCGTCACCCGCGAGGAATCCCTCACCCAGCAGGAAGGCCTGCGCCAGTCCCTCAGGTGCCGGTTGGACCACATACGAGAAGGACATCCCTAGCTCGGACCCATCGCCGAGGAGCCTCTGAAAGGCAGCCTGATCTTCGGGCGTGGTGATGATCAGGATCTCGCGCAGGCCAGCGGCCATCAGGGTACTGATCGGGTAGTGGATCATCGGCTTGTCGTACACCGGTAACAACTGCTTGCTGACACCGCGGGTCACCGGCCACAGTCGCGAGCCGGTGCCACCCGCGAGCACGATTCCCTTCACGGGAATCGAGTCTATGGGGTGCGCCGGTCCTCACGGGGCACCGACTACCGTGGAGGGGACTGTGAGGAGAAGCATGTGAAGTTGCTCGTGACCGGAGCAGCCGGATTCATCGGCTCGAACTTTGTCAGACGCCTGCTCAGCGACGCCTACCCCGGACACGATCGGACCACGGTCACGGTCCTGGACAAGCTCACCTATGCAGGAGTCCGGGCCAACCTTGAACCTGCGGCCGAAAGCGGCCGCTACCGCTTCGTCGAAGGCGACATCTGCGACGGGGAACTGCTCGCGGACCTTGTGCCGGGCCATGACGCCATCGTGCACTTCGCCGCGGAGTCGCACGTGGATCGCTCTATCACCGGCGCCTCCGAGTTCGTCCTCACCAACGTTCTGGGGACCCAGAAGTTGCTTCAGGCGGCGTTGGACTGCGGCGTGGGTCGCTTCGTCCATGTCTCCACCGATGAGGTCTACGGCTCGATCGAGGAGGGTTCGTGGACCGAGGAAGAGCCATTGGCACCCAACTCCCCCTACTCCGCGTCGAAGGCCAGTTCAGATCTGCTCGCTCGTTCCTACCATCAGACCTTTGGGCTCGACGTGGTCATCACCCGCTGCTCCAACAACTACGGTCCGTATCAGTTCCCCGAGAAGGTGATCCCGCTGTTCGTCACGAACCTGATGGACGGCCAGCAGGTGCCGCTCTACGGCGATGGGCTCAACGTCCGCGACTGGCTGCACGTCGACGACCACTGTCACGGCATTCAGTTGGTGCTCGACGGCGGGCGGGCCGGGGAGATCTACAACATCGGCGGCGGCACGGAACTGACGAACAAGGAACTCACCTACCGACTGCTGGCGGCGATGGGCGCGGGCGAGGAGATGATCCGCCCGGTCGAGGACCGCAAAGGTCACGACCGCCGCTACTCGGTGGACATCAGCAAGATCGCCACGGAACTCGGGTACACCCCGCAGGTGGAATTCGACGCGGGGCTGGCCCAGACAATCGGGTGGTACCGCGACAACGAGGCCTGGTGGCGCCCACTGAAGGGCGACGCATGACCTGGCTCGTCATCGGGTCCCACGGACAGCTGGGCAGCGACCTGCTGGACCTGCTCGGCGAACGGGCTGTCGGCCTGGATGTGCCGGACGTGGACATCACCGACGTGGGTTCGGTTCGCGACGCAATTGCGCAGGCGCGCCCCGAGGTGGTCATCAACTGCGCCGCGTACACCGCCGTCGACGACGCCGAGGCCGACGAAGCCACCGCGGATCTCGTCAACGGGGTCGGGGCCGGGAACGTCGCCGAAGCCTGCGGGACGGCACGGTTGATCCACATCTCGACCGACTATGTGTTCGATGGCACCGCGACGAGCCCATACCCCGAGGACGCCGTACCCGGCCCGCGGTCCGCCTATGGCCGGACCAAGTTACATGGAGAGCGGGCGGTGCTGCTGCATCCTGGTGCCTATGTAGTGCGTACCGCCTGGCTGTATGGGGCAAACGGGTCCAACTTCGTCAAGACCATGCTGACCCTGGAGAAGAGCCACGAGACGCTCTCAGTAGTCGATGATCAAGTGGGACAGCCCACCTGGAGCCGTGACCTGGCCGCGCAGTTGATCCGACTGGGTGAGTCGACTGCAGCACCTGGGATCTATCACGGAACCAACTCGGGCCGGACCAGCTGGTTCGGATTCACAAGGCGGATCTTCGAACTGATCGGGGCGGATCCAGACCGAGTGCTTCCCACCTCAACGGAACAGTTCCCGCGCCCGGCACCGCGTCCGACCTACAGCGTGCTGGGACACAAGAGATGGGCACAAGAGGGCCTTTCTCCGATGCGACCTTGGGACGAGGCACTCTCCGAGGCCATACCGGGGCTGGTGGCTTCGCTGAACCAGCCATAAGTACCCGGTCCGACCCGACGCGCAAGGCCTGACGCAAGCGTCTTGAGCCGGGATAGTCATTGGGTACCGCCCCAGATGGGGACCTTGTGGGATCTGCGACAGGTAGCCACGCGGATTGATGCACGCTAGCGAGGTCTGGAATCGACTGTGACGACCCAGCCGCTGGGCAGTATCGGTAGCTTGCAACGGCTGGTGCGCTCACTCATGCATTCACCGAACGCAGCGAGTTCCGCACGATCAAGGCTGTACCGGGCCCCGAGCGGCTCTTGAGGTATATGGAACCCGGCAAGAGTGCTGAAAGACATGGCCACGAGGACGCCGCCGGCCACGATCCTCCCAGGCCTGGATTGCAGACTCAAGGCACGAAACGCTATCAGGATCGTAGCTGCGACAAGCAGATCCAAATACCGACCGACCACGAACGGATGCTTCAATTCCTCCCACGGACCCTGGATAACCGCGCTCGTACCAAGCAAAAGCCATAGGAGCCCCGAAGCGAGCCATGCCGGGCTGGGTCCGGATCGATCGCACCAGATTAGGAACACAACAGCTATCAGCAGCATCACCGCTGGCAGAGCCCAGACAGAGAGGTAACTGTCGCCCCAATAGCGCTGTTGATAACTGTCTCCCAGTAACATTCCTCCCCCGAAACGCTTGATAACCAGCAAAGACGACGTAACGACGTAGTCCTCTACAGTGGACCGTCCTGGTGATCTCGTACCCCAGGAAACGAACACATTGGTGAGCGCGGCTGCAGTGACGACGGAAAGGCGGAGAAGACTGAATCGTGTCCGGTTCCTCAGAAAACCCCAAGCGGCCACCGGCCAGAGAATCAACCCCAGAAACCCCGTCAAACCACTCAGGACTAGAAACGCGACTTCGACGAATCTGCCGCCCGGGGTAATGGGTACGGGCAGAACGAGTATGACAAGCAGGGCCATGGCCATCCACACATGGACATTCGCCAAGCTGCCCTGGATCTCAAAGGCAAGCGGTTGTGCGATCAGTACGAAGAACAGGACTACCCGCAACGGAAAGGGGCCAAAAAGGGCTGCTGCCCGCGACTGCAGCACAGTGGCCATCCCGAGAGTGGCAATCAGGCAAGCCACGAGGTACGTCGCCAGTGGCCACAACTGCGCGGGAAGATACACGATGGGTCAACTCACGAGCCTGCTGATAACCCACCACTGGTGTGCGTAGCCATCAGAAA
>ERZ724515.494-NODE-494-length-15444-cov-12.225811_pt1 | contig 15444 bp, 37 predicted proteins | sample MGYA00376048_ERZ724515 | MGnify/ENA primary metagenome ERZ724515 (study PRJEB28724, sample SAMN07190885) | wastewater metagenome | isolation source: influent of sewage treatment plant in Hong Hong | place: Hong Kong | collected 2016-03-17 ... | reverse complement strand
TGAATGTGTTTGTCAATAGGCATGAGCACATTTATTAAAAATAATTTAGAATAAACGTACACATGCTTCTATTTATAGAGAGGGAAGTCCAGAAGAACGGGACATGTCTGCGAAGGTGAATTGGGGGAGAGATCGTTCATTAGCTAGAAACTTAAATGCACTACCGACCCCGTCCACGGCATCGTCGTGGCGGCCCCGTTCGCCTGTGAAATACTCCAGCTCAGTAAGGAAACGCTCATTCCAACTCCCCTTAACTACGTGAACAACACCGCTATCCACTACAGCACAGAAAGGTAGGAATCGCTGTATCTTACTTCTATGACCGGACATAACATCTGAATAGGTGTAGATACCCATTTCACCAAGTTCACGTTTCATGTGACCATGAACATAAGCACCTGCCCCGCTATCTCGCGGCAAAACTACCTTGCAGTCGTCAATACCGTCTTCATATGCAATCTTTGCGATGAGGTTGATAATATCACCATGTAACATACGTTCCCACACAACGTCCATGACATAATAACGTCCGTGTCTGTCTCTAGCAAGTTTTACACCGCAAGAATAGTCTGGGTCTTTGTTTGTCTCTGTTGGAACAGTGTAAGCCAAATCCCATGCACGTACAATCTTCAAGTCTGGGTCAGTTGGTGGCAAATCTACGAAGTTAATCATGCTTCGTTTGAAGAAACTGCCACTATCTTCACGGGCTATCCAGCTACCTTTTAAATATCGAAGCTGGTTTACACGCGGCTGGGCAAGAAGGGATGCATAATACTCTGGGTTGTTCTTAATTAGAATCGGGTTATCTTCAATTGTTGCAGGAATGAACTTAAAGGACTTAGGAACAAAATCCTTACCTCGCTCCAACCCTTTACCGCACATTTCATAAAGCTCTTCTTCACTATCAGCCCAAAACATCTTACCGCTAAGGTTGACAAAGTAACGAACTTTATGTTCTGTACCTTTGTGAGGAACACCGTCTTGATCTAAAGAAAACTCCACCCAATGCCGCAGAAATGAACTATACTCAGGGTTACAAGACATGATAAGCATTTGCTTACCCTTGTACTCACCAGAACGCATACGAGAGAAAAGGAACAGCACTTCATGTTCCTGCCAATTTGTGGCTGCCTCATCTATAAGCACGTGCGTTGCTTGCATGGATTGTAGAGTTTGGTAGTCATCTGGGAAGCCACGGAATTGAATGAACGCTCCGCTAGGGAACGTCCACTTCATCTCTTGCTTACCATACCTACCGCCAAAATGAGGGTAGATTTTATGCGATTCATCGACAATACCACCGGCGATTTTCACAATATGTTCAGAAGAGGGCGCTACACCTCTCCCCGCTTATTAAGCTGCTCTATGTCGCCATAGAAGTTCAGGTCATATCTTCACCTTACACAAATGCAAGGGCTTCTCGTTTCGCTGCGCTTGCAGCTACGCCTTTCGGCTGACCGTCACACACGGAATACATTGCATATTCCTTGCTCGGTATTGTCTCGCTAGGAGAGGTTCACCGACTTAGAGAAGTTATCGACTAGCATCACTACTAGAAGGAGCCGTTTAACTCAGGAATCGTTCTCCGAAAGATAACGATTTTCGCGTGTGGATTGTTGATTTCAGATAGAAATTTGGTAAGGCACATGCGGGTCTTGCCGCTGCCAGCGCCACCACCGATTAATAGGCAGTTTACGCCTGCCTCTTGTAGAATTAGTTTTTGTTTCTCACTACACGGTGCGAACACCATCTTTTGTTTTGTCATTCGCGCTCCACTAAATTGATTTTGTATTTAGCAAGCTCATCTTTTGTGTTGTCATCAGGCTTAAATGTCAACACCACCAAACTACCCTTACCAATCTCGCCAGCTCGTAGCCTACTAACAAACCCTTGCATGTCAATACAAACATACCTATCTTCATTCACAGAAAATGTTAGCGTAGAAGCATTAGCTGTATACCCTCTAGCACCAAAATGCTTCTTGCTTTCATCTACATATCTGTAATACGCTTTTTCATAGCTTTCAGAGACAAAGAATGTATTACTCATACTCTTCCTCTTCTTGTTCAGGCCATGTCCATTCCAAACTCTTCCCTTTTGTGCCACGCTTTGTTGGCATTGTAAGAATTGGCTTTGAAAAACATAAAGCTGCTTCTGAATGCAATGTCATTAGCTTTTCAATATCTGGAGCTGTAAATTGGAATGGCTCATCACCAATGTGTACAACATTCTCTTCATTGTCTACGAGGACAATACGCAGAGATGTTAGGCCATCTTGTCGTACAAGACGTAATTGTTTTTTATTCATAAAGGTTCCATGTTAATATAACGAAAAGAAGCCCCCTGCCCTCGGAGAGAAGGACAGAGGGCGAAAAGACGTGTCACGTTGAGGAGAGGCAACGGAGGAGAGAACACGTCTGAGAGGAGAGAAGTGTCATAATATTTCTTCTAAATATTATTTGGGCTTTGCTACAAACAGTGTGTAATACAAGGAGAAAGGAATGCTTGCAACAAGGAGGAGTGAAACAAGCAAGTAGGAGAAAATCAGCCCGAAGAGAAAGCCAAGACGATAGGTGATTAAATCAGCCATACTTGCCCACCATATCGAGAATCTGTTCTTTCGTTGCACCACCAGCTAGCGAAGCAACAACTTTATCATTCTCGTCAACAGCGAGCAATTGCGGAATGGAACGTACACCGTATTTCAGCGGTGTTTCCATATCTACATCAATGTCAATGTATTCAAATTTGTCAAGGACATTCAGATGCTTCAGCAAGGCTTCTTGTACAGCACATCCACTGCACCACGAACTACCCATTTTAATTAGTTTCATTTTTATGTCTCCATTATTTGTTTCTTCCTGAAACCCACCATCTCTGATGGGCTTGGAGAAGAATGTTGTCAATCAACAGACTGCCAACAAGGCGCTTACCGGAGAACGCATTCGCCGGAAGCTATTACGTGCTAACGTAATCCACCCAACCGAGAACCCCCAATCCGAAGTGGTGTTTCAAGAACTAAGTGGGCTAGGCTTGATACTAGCTGTCCAAAACCGTGTCACTCATACTTGGACTTCGAGTGCTAACGCTCGGCTTGTGTGTCCTTCCACACCGCCACTTGTCTTGAATGATGTAAAGAAGAAGGCAAATCGAAAACAACGATGGCTTCAGACAGCGTTGTTGTCTCTTCCTCTCTACATAAATCTATTGTACCACAGAATTGCAGTTTGTCAAGAGTTAATACACGACTTTTGCCCCGTTACATTGCCACTGCCTGTCCCAGCACTAAATACTATCTCACCGTTCTCATTCAACGGCCACACTGTTTGAGACATTTATTTTCATTTATATTTAAATGTTAGATAAGTCTGCCTTAGACAAATCCAATTCTACATCACCACCATCAAGCGTTGTAATAGCCTTTCTGCCACCTTTAGCAACATTATCACTATCAACAATAACATCAGGCATGAACATTACGCTAGGACTTCCATCATCTTCAATTTCTTTCTCTTTATTCACCAACCCACCATCCACTTTGATTTGCAGCAATGTACGTTTCAAGCTGTCATTGTTCAACTCTTTCGTCACATCAATGTACATTTTAAGCAGCTTGTCAGAAGCATCCATTTTCTCTTTTGGAGAGCTTTCTTTGTCATCAAGAATGGCTTCCAATGCGTCAACAGCTTTTGTGCTAATGCGTTTTAGACGTTTCTGTAGAGGGGAGAGTTTGTGTGTTTGAATGAAAGAGAGAGATTGTTTCTGAGAGGGAGAGGACGGAAGGCCAGCGTCTTCTTCGTTTTCTTCGTCTAAGTATGACATTTTAAATTCCTATTAAATTCCTATAAGGAATTATAGCATGGAAGTTTAAAAATGTCAAGAAGACTTCCATCTTGGTAGGCAAGCTGTGACAGATCGAATGTAATTTTTGTCTTAGAGCCAGCAGTAATGACAAGAGGGGAAGCCTCTGTGTAGCGTCCATCTTGAATGAATTTCCAGCCGTTTTGTTTGAGAATGGATTCTGCTGTACGTTCCACCTTGCTTTGCATATCTACGAGCAAATGGCAGAAGACAGGTGTATCAGACATGGGCATAATGTTGTCCTTGTTGTGTGCATATATGTTCACAGGACATATGCTCTATTATACCACATTTTCTTGAAAAGTAAATACAGATGTCATTGGTTGTTGAAAATATAATTTGTGTTAGCTACGTCTCATCAGACAGGTTGTACTATGGACTAGTTGGTGTTGTTACGCTTCGCTATGCACACAAAAATAAGCTAACGCGCTACCGCTTGTTTTGCACAACAAACAAAGAAGATACAAAGAACAAACAACCAAAAGACACAAGACAACTTGTCTGTTGAGATGGTGTTATTATTCTGGTGTTATTTATTGTTGTTATTAAAGAGACAGGTTGTCTGGTGATGACAGACAAGGTGTCTGATGAGAAGAGACAATGTGTCTGTTGAAGAGGTGCTAACATTTTTGCAGTCTTACTGATGTTTAGTGTTTACTAACTCTTGACAAACATAGGTTTCTGTGTTATAATGGTTGTACATAGTGAATGAAAGGAAACATATGTTTGATTACCAAAACGCCAGTTTGGAAGAGATGGTGGAACATGTCAAGACAGCAAGTTCGGCTGCTGTAACACGCATGAAACGCTTCTACGAAAAGAAAGGTGACAAAGAAGTTGTAAAAAAGATTGACATGGCCCGTGAGTGTGTTAAACTTGAGAAAGTTCAACAACGAATGGAAGCCTTGAAAAATGTTTAAACTTAACATACCACGTGATCTGCTAGAGTGGATTGATGCACAACGAGGACAAGACTGTCGTGCTGTCTTCATCATTAAAACAATGTACAATTGCAAATACGAGAAAGAATACGATGCAAAACGAAAACAAGAAACCATACCTCGCCATACCACATGAAATCTTGTGTGCAAATTCTGTGACAAACACAGAAACAGGTGTTGTCCTGAAATGGAATCTACAAGAACGTCTGTTCTATTGTTGGATGCTATCTGAGTATGAGGCATTCAAGAAACAAGGAGGTACGATGCATCACAACATGGATATTATTGCTGGACGCCTTGGCGTGACGACAAAGAGTATTGAGCGTTACGTTAAGACGTTTGATGAATTTGGTTTGATTGTCAAAAACAAGATTGTCTACCGTGCTGGGGTATTCAGTAACAGTTATGTTGTGCATGATGTGTTTGGAAAAGGTTGGGTGTTGTCGTGTAAACTGGAAGAGAAGGATGTGTCGATGCGAAACCTTCTGAACGGTAAACGGACTAAGGCACCAAACCCGCCCAAACCAAAACTACCTGCCTATCAACCTAGTGTTGAAGACGATGAAGATTGCCCATTTTAGGAGGTTTTATGGCGATATTGGTACACGGTTTTGGAAGAAATGATCTTGGTTTTGGTAATGCTACGAAAAACGAATTGTACGCATACTGGAAAAGAATTGTGTTAAGGTCATGTTGTAAGAAGTATAAAAGAAAATATGTACACTACAAAGATACTAAGATAGCACCTGAATGGTTAACCGCAAGTGTGTTTATAGCTTGGGCTTCTTTACAAGAATGGGAAGGTAGGCAGATAGATAAGGATATCCTATACCCAGATAAAAATATCTATTCACCAGAAACATGTACATTTGTTTTACCGGCAACTAACAATTTCGTACTTGCAAGGGAGCGTGGTAGAGGTGATTACCCGCTTGGTTGTTGTGAAATAAAAGGTAGTGACAAATTTCAGGCATACTGTAGTAATCCATTTTCTAAAAAGCAAGAAAACCTTGGAACATTTAAAACCCCACAAGAAGCCCATGAAGCATGGCGTAAGCGAAAACATGAGCTTGCCCAACTTGTTGCTGAAACAGAGATAGACCCTCGTATTATTGAAGCATTGAAAATACGCTACAGTGAGGTAGAGTGGTATGGAAAATATAGTAAGATACTTAACTAATTTGGTTGACAAAATTACAAAAGCACGTAAAATTGCTTGTGTGCTACGTTTACAAAAGGAGATAGAGAATGACACATTATGAATGGCTACTTTACATCAATATTGTTGCCTGTGTTATTGCCATCATTGTGCGTACAGGAATTAACATCGAGGGTACAGGTTGGCTTGAGACACTTCTAAAGACCCGTTCACGCAACAAATCAAAGAGGGAGAAGACTGAAAATGAATAAGAAACTGATTGACACACTGCTTGTTGGTTGTGTTGCACTGTCTTGTGTCTCCATCATTGGCAGTGGTGTCCTGTATTCACAGCTACAAGAGGCTAAAGAACAGCTTGACACACAGAAAGAAATGTTGTATGCTCCTACAACAAAACAACAATGCCTTGACGGAACACAGCTTGGTTTTGATGCTTATGTGAAAGGGAAAGACAACGACACAAATCACATTCTGTCATTGGCTAAAGCACGTAACGCTGATAGCAGGACAATTGCTGTAGCCTATTCTATGTATTCTGAAATTGTCAACATCAATCTTGTTGTTGGAGAAGCTGCAAAGAATTTTGGCTTTAAGCAAGGAGATGAGATGGCTGTTGCTCGTGCTCGTAGGGATATGAGCGTGGAACAGTGCAACACTATTGAATTAAATTAATCCTTATACTCGCAAGGACAAAACAAAGGAGAAACAATGAAACATGTAGAGAAATTTATTCGGCACCTGCAAAGCTCTATTGAGAAGCGTAAACGTTTTATCTCAATGGATGTAAATCTGCTAGAAAAAAGTAAAGACAACGCAACATTCGCTTATAACAAGAATGATAAGTTTGCGTATGAGAGGAGTATGGAATTTGTTGAATATGTCAAAGGTCGTCTGAAAGAGCTACACAAACAACAAAAGACAGAAACAGAAATGCTTAAATGGCTTGAGAATATTCGTTCTTGTCATGAAGAGATGATTTGTGCCATGTACGGCAATGACACAAACCTATTAGATTTTACTTTGGAAGAGTCACAACACGATTAGGAGAAATGAATGCCCACTAAATACATCAACACATCGTTGTCTCAGCTTAAACAATATGCAGAGGCTTTGGAAGAAAGTATTGATAGTACACAAGCTATCATTATCGAGTTTGACATTGAAGAAGATAGTCATGCATATAAACACATGTTGACAATGCAGAGCATTCTTGGCTATATTCAACAGGATATCTCATTCATCGAAGAATATGAGGAACAGCTTGAAGCCTATCGTAAACAACTAGAAACCGAGGATGACTTGTAATGCATTCCATTATTCACGCAATGACATTTGCTAAAGCCATGTCTGTTGTGTTGTTCAAAGAACACATGTCAGAATATGTAAAAGCAAATGCATATAAATTGATTGACAACAAATAGGAAATGTGTTAATATACACAAACACTAACGAACAACAAAAGGAAAATTAAATGCACTTCCGTCACGTAGATTACGTTGCAGCAGAAAATGAACAGCAAGCTGTAGATATTGCCTTCGCAGCTTTTGAAGGTGGTTTGAAATACACAGAGCAAGTTTTGAATGAAGTTGGTTTGTCTTTTGCATTGAAAACTGACAAGGAAGAGTTTACAATGGGTTGTACTAAAGTGGCTGTACGGGAGGATGGTACTTACCACGTAGAACTGTCTGCTGAAATTGGTAAAGACCTTACCAAAGAGCAGAGTGAAGCATTTAACGAATTTCTGAAAACACTGCACTAAGGAGAAATAAGTGAAACAAACATTCCAAATTGCAACCCCCTCTTTGGCACAATTTACAGAAGAAATTGTCCGTATGACAAAAGAAGGTTGGGAGCTTGATAATGAAAATGTAACACACACGGCACATAATTATGGGAACTTGTATGCTGTAATTCTTGTGAAGCAAGACACAAATACGCCGGAGATTGCTCCAGAGGTAGTAGACGCTGCTCTACAGCAGCCAGCGCAACAAACAAAACGTGTTCCGCCACGTCGTAAACAACAACAAGAGGAGAAATAAGATGGGTATGAGTATTAGCGGTGCTCTTGTTGTTGGTTTGCCGTTTGATGAGGTCTGTGAAGACAGCGACGATTTCTATGAAAACTACGAAGATGTTTTCGAGCGTATCAGTCCGTATTACGACGCAGACAACTCTGACTGTGTAGTTGGTTGGTGTCTTGCACGAGGATATTACAAACACACCGAGGTTAGTGAGGAGACACTAAATTCTATTGCTGGCCTGAAAACCGAGTTTAAGGAAATTACAGGCAAAGATGCTAAAGTGTACGTAATGCCTTGGGTGTCGTAACATAAAACAAGGGCTGTCTCATTGGCAGCCTATTTCTTGAGGAGAAGAAATGGAATTTAAAGTATTTCATGCAACAACAAAACACTTAGAGCATCCGTACCACACAATCAAACCCACACCTGAAAACCCTGCTCCAAGAAACAAATTAGTGTGGGCAATCAGTAAATACGGGTGTGGTAGAGTTGATATTTTCAATCCAAACTTTGACGTAGAATTTGCGCTATTGCCAGTGACAAGCAAAAATGCTAAACGGTAAGAGGATTGATGTTCCAAGTAAGACGTTTGATGTAGGGTTCTACCCCTCTGCCCACTAAGAGTTAAGGAGAAACAAATGACGTATGAAGAAGAGATTGAGATGGGTGTTGACGAATCTATCATTCGTCCACGTAAGGCACGTAAAGCTCGTGGCACAAACAACCGATCAACAAAGCAGAGTAATGGTGACAAACCTTCCCCGAAACCTTCTGAGGTAGCTAAGGTGGAAAATCGTCTGCACAGCTTCCAGCCTACAGAATCGCAGTGGGAGTTTATCGACAAGATTGAAAGCAATGTCGTAACCTTTGTGGATAGTCCGGCAGGCTGTGGTAAAACGGCAGCAACGTTGTGGTACTTCTGCAAACAATACCTACGCGACCCTTCTCTTGAAATTGTTGTAACTCGTACACCGGCTGAAGTGGGCAAAGATAAGGTGGGTTTCCTACCTAACGAACTCGCATCTAAGTTGGAGCCGCACTACGCCAGTACACGTAAGCTGCTGGAACAGTTTTTGGGAAAGGAGAAAGTTGCAGCAGACATTGGTAAACGTATTCACTTCACTATCGCAAACTACATCCTTGGCTCCACAATGGACAATAAGCTTTGGCTTTTGGACGAGGCACAATTATTCCAGCCGATCATTATGAAGCTATTGCTTGAACGTATTGGCGAGAACACAAAGGTTGTGGTGAGTGGTAGTAGTACACAGATTTACACAGCAGATAAAGACCGTAATGGTATGCAGGATGCAATGAGTCGTTTCTTTGATAAGGAAGGAAATGCAATCTACCCTAACTTTGCAAAACACAAATTCACTGTACACGACGTTATGCGCTCTGCTATTGTGAAGGATGTTCTGCGTGCTTATGGTGATGTTTAAGGAGGGTGTATGCCAGCAAAATTGAATCTAGATGGACAAAAGTATGGTAGACTCACCGTGCTGAAGTATTCTCATAATAAAGGGAAAACTCGTTATATGGAGTGTCTGTGTGATTGTGGGAATATAAAAGCAGTCTCAGTATCGGAGTTACGAAGCGGTGGTACAAAGTCGTGCGGCTGTTTGGTGCGAGACATGTTGGTGGAGAGGAATTACAAACACGGTAATTGTATGGGCAGAGAACCTACAAAAGAGTATATCGCTTTTTACAATATTCTTTACAGAACCTCTGACCCAAAACGACATGACTACCCTAGATACGGCGGCAGAGGAATTACTTTCCAGTGGAAGGATGACTTTGAAGGATTTCTGGCTTATATTGGCAAGGCACCAAATGACAGACAATTGTGGTCGGTAGAGCGTATTGATGTAAACGGAAATTATGAGGAAGGTAACATTCGGTGGGCGACCATTAAAGACCAAAGTCAAAACCGACGTAAACCAGTCAACAACACAAGCGGAACAACTGGTGTGGCTTTTCATCTTAAAGTTAAGCCTAACGGTAAGTCCTACACAAATGCTGTTGCACAATGCGAAATAAATGGCAAACACGTGTCTAAAAGTTTCAGTGTGTTGAAATACGGTCTTATGGAGTCTTTCGCGATGGCGTGTGCTTGGAGGGACAGTGTCATTAAGGAGATGAACGAGAAGGGGCTTACTAACTACACAGAGAACCACGGAAAATAAGGGGAAAACAAATGAAACGATTTGACAGTAATGTAGGTGCAATGCATAGTGGTGCAATCAACCCTTTCATTGTTTCGGCAGAAGAGATGGTTTCTCTGAAATATAAACCACGTCTGTATGACATCTTCCAAACATCCGAAGATTTCATCTACACATTGGAAGTGTTGGAACGTGCAACAGAGAATGATGTTGTTGAACTGCACATCAACAGTGGTGGTGGCAGTGCTGATGCTCTTTCAACATTGATTCATGCGATGAAGAAGTGTTCTGCACACATTGTCTGCATTTTCACAGGCTCTGTAGCTTCTGCTGCAACATTCCCATTGTTCTATTGTGATGAATTCGAGATTGCCGAAGACGCGACATTCTTGTTCCACGAAGCAATTTGTGGTAGCCCAGCAGAAACAATGTCTGCCTCTCGTGATTATACAGAGCACACATACAAACATCTGGAACGTATGCTTCGTAATACGTACAAGCATTTCTTCACTGAAGAAGAGATGTTGCAGCTTCTGAGTGGTAAGCAATTCTATCTGTTCCCAGAAGAGGTGTGTGAACGCTTTGTGAAACGGAATGAATTGTTTGAAGCAGAGAACGAAGAAGAGGCGGAACATCAAGCTGTTCCTACACAGCAAGCAGAGGCTGAACAACAAGGTTCTTCTGTTGTTCCCCCGCCATATGCAAAACGTAGTCGTAAGAAACCAGAAGTACAACAAGGAGAATGAAATGAAAGACCAATACACAAAACAAGGTGATATTATCTATCTGAACGGCAAACCATATGCCCGTGTGGATGACGATGAAGTTTATCGAATCAATCCACTAGGTTTCCTAGGTAATTGGGATGAAGACACTCGCATCTGGACACATGTCCTTGGTGAAGAGACTTTTCTGTAAAAGTTAGTTGACACATTGGCACACAGCTCCTATAATGGCGTTGTGTGCTTATTTTGTTTATAGGAGGATAGAATGAAAATCAAATACATAAAAGGTGATATGTTCACCCATCAATTCCCAGAAGACAGCTTGAAGATTTTTGCCCACGGATGTAACATGCAAGGTGTTATGGGAAGTGGTGTTGCCCTTCACATAAAGAAACAATTTCCTTGGGCTTACGAAGACTACCGAGAAAAATACTTCTCGTCCGATTTCTCTCTTGGAGATGTTGTGTACAGTAGACGTGGGAACATTATCGTTTGCAACATGCTCACACAAGAGTTTTATGGAAGGGATAAGAATGTTGTGTATGTCAGCTACGAAGCTGTTGAGAAATGCTTCAAAAACCTGAATGAGAGATGTGGTAAGCATGGTATACAGTTTGATGTGGTGATGCCGATGATTGGTGCTGGACTGGCTAATGGTGGTTGGAATATCATCTCCTCCATCATCGAAAACAACTCCACCCACTACCAACCCGTTGTGTATCAATTGTAAGTGTTACGCAGAAAACGCATAGCAAAACGCTCATTGTTCTTGACACCTTTTTCACTGTGTGCTATAATGCCTTTCGTTAATTTGATGTACAACATTTCCCTCATTATAAGGAGAAAACACATATGCTAATGCAAATGACAGAGGAACAACGTAAGCTGGCACAAGAGAAACGCAAAGAGAAGCGTGCTAATGGCCTCTCTATGTTCAAACAGGATTGTCATGCGGCCTTTATTTGAGTGCTCCGGAAGATTGGTAGTCTACAGCGGGCAGGCAAAACGAGTGACGGATATGTTCACATGTAAAACTATATGGAGGTATTATGGGTAAAATTAAAGACCTAACTGGGTACAAGTTTGGGGAATTGACTGTCATTAGTTTTGAAAAAGGTAGATCAAGGTCTCATTGGAAATGCTTGTGCAGTTGTGGAGTAGTTTGTACAAAACGGGGTGATCTCTTGACAGGAGGGAAGGTATCCTGTTGTGGGTGTTTGGTGGAGATTAAAGCTAAAGAAAAATGCACAACTCATGGTATGTCATATTCAAAAGAGTACAAAACATGGATGTCTATAAAGAGTAGGTGTTACAATGTGAATGACCGTAAATATTCCCGATATGGCGGTAGAGGTATTACGTTTGACTACCCAGACGACTTTGTAGGGTTTCTTGCTGAAGTTGGTAGCTGTCCACTAGACAATCTAAGAGTTTCTATTGACAGAATAGATAACACAAAGGGATACGTGAAAGGGAATATGAGGTGGGCTACTGACGTACAGCAAGCCAGAAACAGAGGTAAAATGAAGAATAATACTTCCGGAAAAACCGGGGTAAGTGTACGGGTACAATACGGCATAAAGTACTTTGTTGCACATTGGTCTGATGACGATGGTAAGCATACAAAATCCTTTAGTAGTAAGAAATATGGGGAGTTGGAAGCCTTTAATTTAGCGTGTGAGTACAGAGATACTATGATGTCGGTTTTAAATGAGAAAGGTTTTGGTTATGGAGAGAAACATGGACTATAACACACCCGCGTTTACAAGTGCAGAGAGTAGACTTAAAGCAAAACGCACTAGGGCAGAAAAAAGAGAGCGTGGTTTGAGTACTTATAAGATTTTATGGGCTGAAGATGCGCTTTGGCAACAGCTAGCAAAAGAAGCAAACATTCGCTTGCCACAAAGCCACATCCCTCCTTCTGGGATTAAGCTTGATAAGTTGGCAAAGCAGCTTGGCTTTGAAGAGGGGTGGCAAGAGGAATTCTTTGGTATTGGCTGGAAGACAACAACAGCGGCTATTAAACGAGAGAACAATGCACAAGAACATGGCAAGAAATATTCTATGCGTTGCTATGTTGGACATATTTTGGAGATGTGGAAGGAGAAGCAGAAATGAAGACATATTATTTCAGTGGCTATTGGGAAGAATCTTGGGAATGTGGAGATGGATGTTGTTCTGGTGGTGGCGACTACCACATCAACTTTGTTCGATTAGAAGTTGACGGGAAAGAAGTGGAGCGGCACAGTTGGTTTGGAACCGAGTATGAGGAAGTTGGGCCATACCTTTCTGTCTACGCTCAAGAATACGAAGAGGATGCACCTGACGGTGTGCATGAGATGAGTGAGCGAGAGGCCATTCAATGGCTGAAAGAGCAACTTGCAAAAGCAGGTGTTTATATTGTTGTGGAGATTGACGAATGAAAAATCAAGCAGCGTTTATTACACAGAAAGCTAAACGTGACGACGGCAAAGCTGACGGGCGTATCGGTATTGTTACATACCAAAACAAAGGGGACATTCTCCCTCTTGTAGAGGCCATGCAATCATTGGGTTGGGGTTGGAAGAAACAAACAATGGAACTGAAACGAGATGGCTACCTGACACTGTGTTTCAAGGACAGCCACATTCTCTGGAACATCATCAGCGGAAGCAGGATTTGTCTAGGGGTTATTCTAGAGGGCGCATGGGAGGATGGTGTACACAAAGCATTACGTGCTCGTCTACGTGACCCTGAGCCAGATGTTGTTGACACAAACGTATATGCTCTGTCAGAATATGGAGTTGTGACGTTAACATACGAGTTTCAGATGTGGGGAGATATTGTCTGCGCCAATATCAAATAATCGTTTTTACACAAAACATGCTGTTTGTAATTATTTTAGGAGAGAAATAAGTGTTTCAGAAACTTAAAACTTGGTGGCAAGATACGTGCAACGAAGCTAGGTGTGCAGATAAAACACAATACGACAATCTGTTGTTTGTGTGTAAAATTCCTATTCACTGGATAGGTGTTAGTGAACTGCTGAAAACTGGAAATGATGAGTTGGAAGAAGAAATTGTTGTTCACGTTTACGCTGGTGGTAGATACAAGGTATTTCAGACGGGTATTTGTGAAATTTACAATAAGTTTAGGAAGTTTGAGTGTTATTTTGAAGCGTACAATCAGACAAAAGACGTTGCACACATTGAGGAGTGGATTACGTGGAAACGAAAGTAACACAATTTGACCGTTCAGAAGCATTGGATAGAATTCATGTCATTCAGACAATGATGTGTGAGTTGTTGTGGATGTGGGAAGGTGAATATCCGGCACACAAAGGGTTGTCTGAACTTGCTGCCTACCACGTGCAAGAGGCAATGGATGATTTGGCAGAGGCATACCAACGACAAGCTGCAAGCTGGGAGTGGGGCGAGGACGTGTCCGAGAATCAAGCTCAAGGGTTGTATGTGTTTGAGGAGAAGGACGATGCAAGTTAAGATCAAAGACCTAGAAGATGACATCACCTACTATCTGACACCAAATGGTGGTTGGTCGTTTGTAAGTGGAGACCTTCTTCGTCATATGCTGTTACAGAGTGGACTGTCAGAGGACACAGAGATAACAGTGAAAGGTGTTCTTGTCGAAGAGGACGGAGAAATGAAGGTGTTGGAGATAGGTTGTAATGTATAAATTCACATACGACGGCAAGGAGTATTTGCACAACACATACAAAGAATTGTGTCAAGACATGTTCTATGGGTTGTGTGCTGGGTGTCAAGAAGAGGCTGAGATGGAGGGAATTGAAATGTCTCCAGACCAGATGTTGCTTCTTGGGTGTTATGTTGATAGTGCTAGTTGGGAATGGCTAGAAGATGTGTAACGCTACGCTTATACACTGGCAGCCCTTGACGGCTGCCGATAACAAGGGAGAAGAGTTATGACATGTATTGTTGCATTTAAACAAAACGACAACACCTACATTGCCGGAGACATGCTTGGTAGTGATGGCTATTCAAAGAAGCTCATCGCACAACCCAAAGTGTTTAAGAACGGTAATCTATACATTGGCTACACAACAACATTTCGTTATGGGCAGGTGCTGGAGCATGTGTGGACACCTCCTCGACACATTGCACAAGACAAGAGCGACATGCGCTATCTCGTAGAAGATGTTGTTCCAAGCTTGCTTTCTTGTTTGAAGAATGCTAATATGAAAGAGCTTGAAGGGCATCAAGGGTTTGGTGAGTGTGTCATTGTGTATAACAAATCCATCTATCGTATGCAAGCAGACAACAGCATTCTGCCGTATGAGGATTTTGCTTGTTGTGGTAGTGGTGAAGTATCGGCTGCTGCTATTATGGAATGGCACACACAAAACGGACAACTCAACAACTCATTCAGTGTTGAGAAATTATTTGAGACATTGAGCAAGGTTTGTGTTGGTGTTTCAAAAGAACATGTGTGTATTAAGTGTGAATAAGGAGAATAGAATGAACGACATCAATAAAATTTTGTTTATTGAAAAACTGGCATACGATGGTGGGTTGTAGATTGTCTTACAGATTTACCTTACGACGATTGGGAACAGAA
>ERZ724515.493-NODE-493-length-15445-cov-14.006173_pt1 | contig 15445 bp, 9 predicted proteins | sample MGYA00376048_ERZ724515 | MGnify/ENA primary metagenome ERZ724515 (study PRJEB28724, sample SAMN07190885) | wastewater metagenome | isolation source: influent of sewage treatment plant in Hong Hong | place: Hong Kong | collected 2016-03-17 ... | reverse complement strand
GGCTGATACATCAACGCAAGCTGTGGCAAGAAGCGATTGAAGTCGGTATCACGAATACTGTTGCCATCTGCAGCATAGGCACTTTCATTTAAATGTAAAAGCTTACCGCCTAGCAAAACTGACCAAGTATCATTAAATTCGATTTGATCCAACACATTGAGAGCTGTTTGTTGACTATCCAATGATTTGTAATGATTACCTAAATCTCTGTCATTCGGTGTGTGAGTAATAGGATCATTATAAATATTTCCAGCGCCAACATTCACCATACTATAAGTAGATTCATACTGAGTATGACGTTTGTAAGCATGTGATAACTCTAAACTTAGGCTATGTTGCCATGCTCCAGTGCTGAATTTTCCGTTCAAACCTGTTTTAAATTGATGGGTGAGATAACTGTCATCTGGGCTGCGGAAGTCATAAATGTCATAGTTCCCATTTTGGTCAAAACTATTACCTAGACCAGAAGTTTGACACACACTGCTGTAACACCCCCAAGCAAAGGCTGAGTAATCATCTACAACCACACGACTTTGTGAAGCAGACAGATTGCCGCTCCAGTTATCATTGATTTGATAGCTGTATTTCAGACTCGTATTTAGACTTTCATTTGTGACAGGTTTGCTCCAGCTTTGATAGCCCAGTAAACGATCCCATTTCACTCCTGTCGGTACAGTTTTACCATCAAGTAGCTGATAGCCCGGTACTGAACGCTGTTTTTGACGCTGTGATTCAAGATCAAATTCAAGTTTTGAACGATCTGAAATTTTCCAGTCTAAAGCCAAGGAACCAAACAAACGTTTTCCATCGGCATGTTCAACATAGGGGTGAATGTCTTCATAAGCTGCATTCACGCGATAACCAAACTGTTGATTGTCTCCAAACCATCCACCAAGGTCAGTCGCCACACGGCTGCCGCCATGACTATCTGCTTCAAGGGTTAAAGATTGGACATCTTTGGGGCGTTTGCTCACATAGTTCACCACACCGCCCGGCGTTGACATCCCACTTTGAATCGCACTCATGCCTTTTAGGATTTCAACTTGCTCTTTATTTTCAAGCGCTACATTTTGCTCACCGCGTAGCAAATTACCGTTCAGTAAATAACTTGATCCCGCATTTAAGCTAAATCCACGCATCACAAAGTTTGCATAGTAACCAATGGGTGCATAGCCATCCCCAACGGACGCATCGTTCTTTACCACATCGCCCAGTGTTTTCGCATGTTGATCTGCGATCAGTTCAGCAGTAACGGTGTGAATAGATGCAGGAATTGCTGCAAGGTTTTGCTGACCAAACCCAGACAAATTAACTTTGGGTTGATAATAAGCCAGTTGTTCAGTCTGAGCAGTGGTTGTAATGGTTGCGAGTTGTTCCACATCACTTTCTTCTGCCGCATGTACCCATACCGAGTTCAGCCCTAGACATGAAAATGAACCAACCGCCAATAATGCTTTTTGTAAACGAGAAAATGGATACGTTTTCACTGTCGTTGCTAACCCCAAAAGATAAATTTACAGCCTGAATTTTGCGGCATGAGTATTCACAATTTTTGTAGAATGAACAAGCACATTATTCAACATATCTCAGCTTTTTTTAAATTATCTGGCGATAGCTTTGAGTGTGAAGATTTAGAAATTGAGTTTATAGTTTAACCACATGCTTTTAAATTATAACGTTGATCTGCGTTCCATATCTTCAGTCGTATTTGATACAGCATATGGTATTGGGACTTTAGCTGACTTGAAGCAGTGTATTGTAGATTGGAACCTAAAAGCTTAGGTTGATTTATTTCATTTTTTTAAGCCATTTTTTCAACTTTAGAGTGATTTTTTAACTACAAACTCATTAAAATGTTATAACATAACAATACAAAATCTAAACTACTCTCCTTCATGATGAATAAATTCTCTCTTTTTTCCTCAAGCATATATTTAAGTCTGCTGAGTTCTTTCACTTGGGCCGAAACTTCAACAGAAGTACTCCAGACCATCCAATTACAAGCCGAAACTGAGGGTGAAAACCTTCAACAAAGCACCGCAATGACTAAGTTTTCACATGACATTTTAGACGTGCCATTTAGTCGAAGTGTGTTATCCAAAGCGTTAATTCAGCAACAAGATGTGCAACGTATTGACGATGCACTCACGCAAGTGAGCGGGGTCTATAATCAAACCAATTATGGTGGCGGCTTTTGGGATAACTTTTCATTTAGAGGTTTTAGTACAGACCCCAATATTGGGGCACAAATCATCAGAAATGGTCTGAGTGTCAACCGTGGTCTCAGCGCTCCGCGAGATATGGTGAATATTGAATCTCTCGACTTTTTAAAAGGTCCAATGGCTGCGCTCTATGGCCGCGGGGAAGCTGGCGGTCTACTGAATATCAACACTAAAAAGCCTGAATGGGAACGTTCTTCAGAAGTGAATTTACGTGCCAATAGTTTAGAAAAATACCGTGCTAGTTTTGAACATACTGCCCCAATCAGTGATGCTGTGGCTTATCGTATTGCGGTCGCACATGAAGATAACCAAAGTTTTCGTGATCATGTGCAGAGTGAGCGTTGGTTTTTCTCCCCTCAACTCACATGGAAAATTTCAGATTCAACCCAGTTAGATTTTGACAGTGAATTTACTCGACAAGATGGAACCTTCGACCGTGGTGTAAGTAGTTATCAAAAACAATTTGTGATGGATCCTAAAACATTTACAGGCGAACCTGATGATGGTGATCATATTCAAAAAGATCATTTCTATCAGCTTCGACTTGCACATCAGTTTAATGATGACTGGAAAATGAATAATGCTCTTAGTGTGAAAGATACTCAGCTCAAAGGCTTTTCCAGTGAACCTCGTCGTATTCAAAGTGATGGGCAGACATTAGAGCGCCAGCGTCGCTACCGTGACAATAAAAGTGATGACTTTCTCTTTCAAACAGAAGTTCTTGGGACGATCCAACAAGACTGGGCCCGTCATGAAGTACTTTTGAGCACTGAACTTGGGCAGATGAAGTATCGTCAATTACAACTGCGTCGAAACCACAGCAGTAGCGTGCCAAATAGCATTGATATCTATGATCCTATTTATGGACAATACTTACCCGAGCTTCCACTTTTCATTAACACCGAAGAACAGCAACGCTATTTTGCACTGAATCTACAAGATCAAATTTTCCTCAATGATCAATGGAGTGTGCTGTTTGGTGCGCGCTTTGATCACGTCACCCAAGACTTTCAAAATAAACTTGCAGGTACATCCAGTAAAAAGGATTTACAACAAACCAGTCCACGCTTGGGTTTAAACTACCGACTGAATGATCGTTGGTCATGGTATGCCAACTATGGAGAATCCTTTGCGCTCAACAGTGGCATGGACCGAAATGGCGATATGTTTAACCCTGAAAAAGGAAAAAGCTATGAGATTGGTGGGAAATATCGGATTACCCCACAGAGTTTGTTGAGCTTAGCCCTCTTTAAAATGGATAAAGAGAATGTCTTAACCACAGATCCAGCAGATAGTAACTATCAAATTACCGCTGGAGAAGTCTCAAGTAAGGGGCTAGAGCTCGATCTAGAGACACAGCTCAATGATCAATTCTCTATACGTGCCAATTATAGCTACACAGACGCCCAAGTTGAAAAAGACCAAATTCTTGCTAAAGGTTCACGACTCAGCAATGTGCCGAAGCACAGCGGCTCTATCAGTAGCAACTATGAATGGACCCTTGCCAATGCAGACAAAGTTGGACTCGGTGCAACGGCAATCTATGTGGGCAAACGTAGTGGACACAGTACAGATAATGGCTTCAACTTACCTGAGTACACGTTGTTGAATCTAAATGCTTATTATGCGCCAACAGATCAGCTACGTTATCAGTTCAATGTGCACAATCTCTTAGACGAAACGTACTATGTTGCAAGCTATAGCGATATGTGGATTCAACCTGGCGACCCTTTAAATGCATCTATCTCGGTGCAATGGAAGTTTTAAGGTTCTAAACACCAGACTTGTCTCGCTATGAGTTGAGTCTGGTAGTCAGAAAAGTAAGATTCAGATCACTTTTTGAAGTATTAGCTGCCTTAGTTTTCTTTAGCGTTACTACGTACTTACTTCAAAAAATATTCCCAAATGATAAATCCAAGAAAAAATCCAAGAAACGAATATAAAGTAATGATAAAGAATACAAACCAAGCTCTATTTTTTTTCAGTAAAAAGTTCATTTTCAATACCTCAACGCTCTATCTATATTCATTATTCTAAGGTTTCCTATACGAAAGGACAGATACAGTTCTTTGCGAATAAAATATAACAGACTATAACAGATTTGCCATTTTTAACTCTCCAAAGCGATCAGACTGATATCAAGTATTATAAAAAAGTATGAGGAGACTATTTTGCCTCCCCATGCTTCAACTGATTAAGGGATTAAACTTTCGTTTCTTTTTTTGCATTCATCCAACGATACAACACTGGCAATAGCACCAAGGTCAATAACGTCGAAGAAATAATTCCACCAATCACCACGGTCGCCAGTGGACGTTGAACCTCTGCTCCTGTGCCTGTGGCAAGCGCCATCGGCACAAAACCTAAGGACGCCACACAAGCGGTCATTAAAACAGGCCTTAATCGCAAAATCGCTCCCTGCCAAACGGCTTCATGTAAGCGGTATTGCCCTCTTAACTCTTTAATGAAGGTCAGCATGACCAAACCATTTAAAACGGCAACGCCAGACAAGGCAATGAAACCAATGCCCGCCGACATTGACAAAGGAATGTCTCTTAACCACAAGAAAAGCACACCACCAGTTAGGGCAAATGGAACACCCGTGAACACCAGCAAGCTTTCTTTGATGTTATGGAAAACAGCCATCAGCAAAATAAAGATCGTCAATAATGCCAGTGGAATCACAATCTGCATTCGAGCCTGTGCCGAGGCCAGATTTTCAAACTGACCACCATATTCAATCCAGTAACCACTTGGTAGAGGATACTGCTTAAGCTGATTTTGTACTTCTGTGACAAAAGAGCCCAAATCACGCCCTTCCACATTCGCCGTGACAATCACACGACGTTTGCCATTTTCGCGGCTGACTTGGTTGATGCCATCCATCATTTTTACAGTGGCAATATCGGTGAGTAAAATACTGCCACCATTTGGAAGATGTATTGGCAGTTGCGCGATCCCACTGACACTACGGTCTTGTTCACTAAGTCGAATGACAAAGTCAAAACGGCGATCACCCTGTAAAATTTCACCAACATTTTGTCCGCCAATGCTTGCTGACACATAGTCTTGTATGGTTTTGACACTTAGGCCATATTGCGCTGCCAAGCTTTTATCAATTTCCACATTGAGCAAAGGTAAACCCGACGTTTGTTCAACTTTAACGGCGGTACTGCCTGAAACTTGCTGAATCAATTTACTGATTTTTTCAGCTTCCGCATTTAATACTTGCATGTCATCGCCAAAGATTTTGACACCGACATCGCTACGTACACCCGATATTAACTCATTGAAACGCAGTTCAATTGGCTGAGAAAACTCACTGTTGTTACCGGGCAATGTTGCTAAATAGGCCTGCATACGGCTACGCAGTTCATCGAGTGTTTCTTTTGGATTTGGCCATGCATCACGGGGTTTCAGCATGACGTAACCATCTGAAATATTCGGTGGCATCACATCGGTCGCCACTTCAGCCGTGCCTGTTCGCGCAAAAATAGCCTGTATTTCAGGGAATTTCTTCAGAAGTAGCTTTTCCGTATTTTCCTGAATACGAAGTGATTCTTCTAAGCCTGTGCTTGGAGAGCGCAGTTGCTGTACAGCAAAGTCACCTTCACTCAGTTGCGGTGCAAACTCACTGCCGATACGCGTTGCAAGTAATCCTGTCAACATCAACAAGCACAGTGCAAAGGTTAAAACCACCGCTTTATACTGATAGGCACAGTCCAATACCCGCTGATAACGCTCCTTTAGCCACAGCATCCAACGGCTTTCAGTTTCTTTGATGTCACCTTTAACAAAAAGTGCGACAGCCGCAGGTACAAAGCTGATCGACAAAATAATGGCTGCAACGAGTGCAAGTACAACAGTCAAAGCCATTGGGTGGAACATTTTTGCCTCTACACCAGTCAGTGCAAAAATCGGTAAATACACCACTAAAATAATCAGCTGACCAAAAATGAGTGGACGGCGGGCTTGACGCGCTGCCAAAAACACTTCTTTAAAACGTTCCGACTGAGTCAACGGTCGTTTGAGTAACTGCTGGGCATGGGCTAAACGGCGAATACAGTTTTCAACAATTACCACTGCACCGTCGACAATAATCCCGAAATCCAATGCCCCTAAACTCATCAGGTTGGCACTGATGTTCTGCTGTGCCATACCCGTTAAAGTAAACAGCATAGACAGTGGAATCACACAGGCTGTAATTAACGCCGCACGAATATTACCTAAGAATAAAAAGAGGATCACAATCACCAAGATTGCGCCTTCAACCAAGTTCTTTTGCACCGTTTTAATGGCTTTTTCCACCAAAGTCGTGCGGTCATAAACCGTTTCTATTGTGACACCTTGCGGTAAACTGCTTTGCACCTCCTGAATTTTGGCATCTACAGCTTTAGACACCGTTCGACTATTTTCCCCCATCATCATCATAGCGATGCCGAGTACAGTTTCTTCGCCGTTATAGGTTGCTCCTCCTGTTCGGAGGTCATGGTCAATTGAAACCTGCGCAATATCCGCGACACGAATGGGGTTCCCATTTGGGCTGGCAACCGTTGTATTTTCAATGTCTGCAAGACTGTTGAGTGTCCCCGGAACACGGACTGTGAGCTGCTGACCATTTTCCTCAATATAACCAGCGCCACGGTTTTCATTATTTTCCTGTAAAGCAGTTTGTAGTTGGCTTAAGGAAATATTCAACTGTTGCATACGGTTTAAGTCGGGAGCAACCACATAGGTTTTATTAAACCCGCCAATACTGTTGACCTCGGCAACCCCCGCAACACGTTGCAATTGTGGACGAACGATCCAATCTTGGATCTCCCGCAAGTCCATCGCGCTATAAGCCGTACCATCCACTTTTTTGGCATTCGGTTCAGCTTTAATGACCCATTGATAAATTTCACCTAAACCCGTCGAAACTGGTGACATGGTTGGGGAAACATCGCTAGGTAAGTCCGCTTTGACCTCTTGCACCCGTTGATTAATCTGCTGACGTGCCCAATAGATGTCTGTGCCATCCTCAAATACAATAGTGACTTGGGACAAACCATAGCGTGAAATAGATCGAGTCAGCTGTAAATCTGGAATACCCGCCATTGCAGTTTCAATTGGATAGGTAATCCGCTGCTCAACCTCCAGTGCGGTAAAACCATTGGCTTGGGTATTAATTTGTACTTGCGTATTGGTAATATCGGGCACTGCATCGATCGGCAGTTTTTGATAGCTATAAACTCCGACCGCAATCCATGTACAGACAAAGAGCATGACCCAAATTGCATTTTGAATAGAGAACTGAATAATTCGTTCAAACAAACCCTCAGGCTTGGGTAAATCATGATTAGTGTGCATGATCAGCCTCGCCTTTTTCTAATTCAGACTTAAGAACAAAGCTGCCTTGACTGACATAGCGTTGTCCTGCTGTTAGGCCTGAAATCACTTCCACCCATTGAGCGTCATTTGAAGCTTGCCCAAGTTGAACGGGCTGCGCTTTCAAATGCACTTGTCCTTTTTGTTCAGCGTCGACCACAAATACCGAAGTTTGACCTTCAATGTTTTGAATAGCACTTTTATGGACGCGAAGTGCTGTTTTTGAACTGGTATTGTCTAAAAAGATATTCACTAAAACATTTGGACGTAGTTCAGCCGCTTGGCTTTTTAATTTAGCACGTACCACCAAGCGTCCTGTTTGTGCATCGGCTTGAGAGGTTAAGCTTTGGATAATGGCTTCATATTTTTGTTCAGAAGCATTCGGCTTAAATGTTAAACTCTGATTGGCTTGTAACTGACCTGAGTACTGAGCAGGCAGATTAAACTCAAGCCATAACTCTTTAAATTGTTCAATCACAAAAAGTTGATCGGCCAATTGTACGTTTTCACCCACTACGATATCTTTTTGGCTAATCACACCTGAAATGGGTGCTTTAATGGCAAAACGACCATTTACCCCACCTGTTGCCCCTAGGGCGTTTAAACGGCTTTGCACCGATTGCACAGTAATCTGCGCTTGTCGGTAAGCATTTTCTGCCCGTTGGTAGTCTTGCTTGGCAGAAATGCCCTGTGACCATAACTGCTGTTCACGTTGATAATCTTGACGTGCCAAATCCAAACTGGCTTGAGCCATCCGCAAATTGGCTTGTTGATCAATCAGTTCAGGGACAGACAGTACAGCTAAGGTTTGTCCTTTTTGTACGTTTTGACCAAGTTCAACATTCACCTGTTCCACATGCCCACCAAAGTTTGGCGAAATGTGTGCTTGCTGATCGGTATTGACCACAAGCTTTCCGGGTAGAACGGTAACTTGAGACACCACACCTTGTTGAGCTGAAGCGATTTGAATGCCTTGCTCTGTCAGTTGCTGCGCTGTTAGTTGAATTTCGCCTTCTTCAGCATGTCCTTTTTCGGCCTCGGGCTCATCCGAATGTTCAGATTCTTCATGCGCATGTTCATCAGTGGTTGTATCTTTCGAGCTAAACCAAATTCCAACAGCGATGAGAAATGTAATGAGGAGCAAAAGCCCAATCATCAATGGCTGTGATATTTTTCCAAATTGGTTTTTTAGTTGCATATTATTGTGCTCCGCCAAGGATGAGGTCTTGTATTTGTGCGATTGAATTTTTACTGATTTGGCTATAAGCATCTGAACTACTGATCTGTTCATAGCTGGTACCGAGGCTGAGTGCTTCTGCGCTCAATGCAGTCTGCCAAGCTTGACGTAATAACTGCAACTGCCCAAGGCGTATGCTTTGCAGCTGTAAGTTGGCTTGTTGAATGTCGGTAATGGACAGCTTTCCCGCTTTAAAACCTTGCAGCGTGCGGACTTGCACTTGTTCTGCCAAAGACGTTTGTTGACTCATCGAACTAAACTGTTTATTTAGTCCTTTGAGTTCATGCATGGCATTGGCGATATCTAAAATCTGCTGTTTTAACTCACGCTGTTGCTGCTGATTCAACAGGCTTTGCTGACGCTGGGCCATCGGAATGCTGTATTGCTGACGGTTAAAAATATTCAGCGGAATATCCACGCCGACACCTAATGTGGTATCGCTACTTTCATTCGGTGCTTGGCTCCGTTTCATGCCGACATTTAAGGTCGGATTGGGACGTGCCTGCACTTTTAAACTTTCAATGTTTAAATTGGACTGTTGAATGTTCAGTGCATATAGCTTTTCCAACCAACCTTCAGCAATATAGCGCTGTACTGTGGCATCGCTTTGATCTGGCCATGGCATTGAGGTCGCATTGAGTTGAATATCGGCTTTGGTTTCGCCCCAAAGGTTTGAGAGTTGACGCTGTGCTACTTGTTCTGACAGTACCGCTTGTTGGTATAAGCGCTGCATATCCAAACTTTCGATTTGCGCACGTTCATAGTCAACCAAAGCAATACTGCCCGCCTGATAACGTTTTTTGGCACTGTCTAAATTGTTTTGACTCACTTTGAGTTGTGCTGCGTACAGCGATTTTTCAACTTGTGCCAAAGCCAACTGAGACCATGCAAATTTCACCACCAATTGGCTTTGTGCTGTCCACAGTTGTTGTTGTAACTGTCCTTGTTGCTGCGCTGTTTCTGCGAGTTTTTGATTAAGCTTACGCTGTCCAAAAACATCTAAGGGCTGACTGATGGCAATACTGAGCTCTTGATTGGTATTTGAACCCAAACCATCTTGATTGATATTTAAGCTAGGATTTTGCCATAGGCCACTGTTTTTGATGTTCAGCTCTGAAATGCTTTGACGCTGTTGCCCAATGTCGCTTTGGTTTTGATAGCGCTCTACTTTTGCTAAAGCTTCATCCAAAGTCTTGATCGGTTCGGCAAAACTCCATTGCATCGCGGCTGTTGTTATGCCCACAGCAAGGGCTTGGCGTATAAACGCCTTAAATTGATTCGACATGTTTTTTCCCACTAATTTTTAGAAGAAGTGGTGGGAAATGTTTTAGGCTACCCCACCATTAGCGGGGAAAGTTCAGGAGGAGGATGTTGCCCCAATAAATCAGGGGCTTGATAGGCATTGTGCCAAAAAAACTGCGGACGCTCACGAACTTCAAACGCGAGCGGCATTTGATAGTTTATTTCTTTCGGAATAATCAAATGTGCCATTGAAGGCAAATGATCTTGATGGTCTTGATGGTCTTCACCCAATTCAAACTGATCATTTGCCGTTTGAGTATGGCTATCGGCACTGCTTTGCTGGTGTGCCTTATCATCAGACACACACAAGGTGGTTTGATGGTGGCCAAAATGAAAATTTTGTTGCGTCACGACTTGAGTTTTTTGTTCTTCATGGACGCAAAAAGCTGCCGCCACGTTCCAAAGACTTTGGAACATGAATAAAGCAACTAAGACGCTAATCCACGTGGTAGAACGCATAATGTCGTACTGAAATAAAGTGACGCTATTGTAAAGCCTAGACTAAGTCTAAGGTCAAGTCTTTTTTAATGACTATGTTCATGTTGGTGTGGATGGCATTCATCTTCTTCAATCTGCAAAGTCACTTGCGTAATCCCATGCTCATGCCCCAATAACTCCACAGCTTGGTGGTATAAAGCTCTCTGATCTACATCAGGTGCAATCAAATGCGCTGTTAAATGCACATTCTTAGAGGTAATGGCCCAAACTTTAAGCTGGTGAATACCTTGTACACCCTCTAAAGCCAGCAAATCATTGCGTAAAGATTCGATATCAATTTCACTTGGTACACCTTCGAGCAAAATATTGATACTTTGTTTCAGTAGCACCCAAGTTCTAGGTAAGACCCAAAAGCCAATCAACACCGCAATAACGGTATCTACCCACATCCAACCTGTGAAATAAATCACCAGTGCGCCAATGATCACACCCACAGAGCCCAAGGCATCACTGAGCACTTCAAGATAAGCCCCTTTCACATTTAAGCTGTCTTGACTGCTCGACACCAAAATCTTCATTGAAATCAGGTTAATGATTAAACCCAGAACCGCAACAACCAACATACCCAAGCTTTGAATTTCAGGTGGCTGACTAAAACGCTGATAGGCTTCATATAAAATGTAAATGGCTACCACAAACAACATCATGGCATTAAACAAAGCTGCCAAGATTTCAAACCGTTGATAGCCAAAAGTACGTTTATCATCGGCAGGTTTTTGCCCAATTTTGATGGCTGCTAAAGCAATCGCTAAAGCAGCGGCATCGGTAAACATATGCGCTGCATCGGACAGTAAGGCCAAGCTTTGCGTGATAAATCCTGCGACCACTTCTACAATTAAGAAGGTAAACGTCAGGGCAAGTGCGATGGTTAATTTCTTGGCATTTTTTGCAGTCACTTCAACATGACTGTGATCATGGTTATGAGAACCACTCATGTAGGACTCCTTATCATTTTATTTAACGGAATGCTTTAGCATTGAAATCGAAGCTTTTTTTAATTTAAAAATTACTCGATTTAGTATACTCGGTTAAAACAATAAAATCATCTTTCATGTGAATACGTCTTTATTTACGGCGTTTTTTCCCTGTCAAAAAGCTCATGGCCTGCGTATAGCCTGTTGGTGTAATACGCTGTACCAGATCGATAATTTTGGCATCTGTTCCAATTAAGACACGGCGCTCATCTTTTTTCACAGCCTTTAAAATGGCCTGTGCTGCCACATCTGGCGGGGTTTTAAGCATTTTATTGAAAGAACGGCTGGCACGCTCTGGGTTCATACCCAGCGCACGAATACTGTCACTCATTCGAGCACTATTGGCGATATTAGTACGTATACCACCTGGGTGAACACAGGTCGCACTGACACCACAGTTTTCTAGGTCTAGTTCTTGGCGTAGTGCCTCGGTAAAACCACGGACAGCAAACTTTGTCGCATTATAGGCACTCTGAGTAGGTTGAGCAGTGAGCCCAAATAGACTTGAAATATTCACAATATGCCCAGAGCCACTTTGTTTTAAGTAGGGTAAAAAAGCTTTAGTTCCATACACCACACCCCAAAAGTTGATGTTGAAAATCCATTCGGCATCTTCATAGCTTAAGCCTTCAACAGTGCTCGCTAACGCGACCCCTGCATTATTAAAAATTAAATTGACCTGACCGAAGTCCTGCTGACACTGCTTTGCCCAATCCTCTACTGCCTTACGGTCTGAAACATCTAGTTTTGTGAGCGTGACTGAAATAGGATAATCTTTGACGTAGTTTAAGGTTTCCGCTAAACCTTGTTCATTGAGATCACTGAGTGCCAAATGTGTACCTTGTTTAGCCAGTTGAATCGCCAACTGCTGCCCAATGCCTGAACCTGCGCCTGTGATCGCAGCCACTTTATTTTCAAAATTTTTCATAATGCTCTCTAAATATCGTTTTAAACTTAAACGCCATGCTGAATGGTCAAGTACTCTAGTTCTATGCAACCAAGGTGCTATTTTAGTTAATCTACAAAAATTATAGTCATGAATGAAATGATCATTTCTAATGATTCAGTATGTATAAAATTCATGAGTGGTATTTTAAATATAAGATCATTTTTATTTTCTTGTATTTTCAAGTGATAGGACTCTGAAAACAAGTTACTGATATCTACATAGTGTGTCACACAGGCTTTAGACTATAACAGCCCTGAGCAATTCTACTTCATCTGTTATATTTTTTTAATCTTGTTTTTGTACCTGTTTCATCAGTCGTTTGCTTTGCATAATGTACTCATCACCTCAGTTGAGTGCCCTAACCATGAAAGATCTAGACTCAAAAAAACCAGCAAAATATGCAGATAGTTCAATTTCAGATAAAGCTTTTAAAAACATGATTATTTGGTTTGCGATTTACTGTGGGCTTTTTTGTATAGGTGTAATTTTCTTTGTCGGTGCAGATCAAAACTACCTTCTTCAGTAAAAATCTGAAGCTTGTTGCACTAATATCAACATCTAAATTTTAGCCTCAGAATTGAATTCCACGAGAAGAACACATTTTGGAGATTAAACCTAGACATGGGTTTAATCTCTATTTTTTTGAGTTGAAGGCTAGTAAAACGGCAGTTAAATTATATTTTGAATGGTTAATGTCATTACAAATGAATGACAGCAGCTGTGTAAAGATCAGACTTCAAGCCCAAATCACTAAAAATGCAGCGATCACTACCAATACAATACCGAGATGTTCAGCACGTGCCAGCTTTTCTTTAAAGAAGTAGGCTGAAATCAACATACTAAAAATAATCTCAACCTGCCCCAAAGTTTTTACAATGGGCACGGACTGCATACTCATGGCACTAAACCAACCCAGTGACGCCAAAAAACTACATAAGCTGACACGAAATGTAAGTCCAATACGCTGCCACATGGCCCATAATGTTGCACGGCGAAATATACCCAAATACATTAAAAGTAAACAGCACTGTGTCCCAATCACCATTAAGAGCACCCAAGCTGCACGGTGAATAAACGGTAAATTATCTAGTTCTAAACTGGCCTCACGTACCAAGAGCGAGGTAATGGCAAAACATAAACCACTACCGATACCTATACATAAGGTTTGTACGGAAAAATCAGAAAAGTCCCGCCCTTTGGACATTAAAAATACTGCGAAGCCTCCGACAGCAACCCCGAACCAGCCTAAAAGGCTTAAATGATCGGATAAAAAGACTACAGCAATAATCGCGGCAAGTACTGCCTCACTTTTAGCAAGCCCCACTCCAATCGCATAATTTTTTTGCTTAAAAAGCTGAACCATCAAGGCTGTTGCGGCAATTTGGCTCAACGCCGCAATAAGCACATAAATAGCAAAACGGAGATTGAAATGGACGGAATCTGTCACAGGTTGGAAATGGTAAAGACAACTGATGTAAAGCAGTGCTAAAGGTAAAGCAAAGATGAACCGCGCTAGAGTCACTCCATAAACATCTACAGTGGTACTGAGTTGCTTTTGAAAAGCGTTGCGCCAAGCCTGCATAAAAGCGGCCATAAGCGTAAAAAGAATCCATGTTATTGTCATCAAGTACTCTATATACAGTTACTTACCTCACCTAATGTAACCCGTTGATGGCAGCACATGTGCTTTATTTTCATGACTTATTCTTATGTGACAAATAACTTAAGTTCTGATGAAACTTCGACTATTGCATTACATGTGTAACATCTCCTCAAAGCTGAGTATCGAGTAAATTAAACAACAAAGCATAAAAAACCGAAGGGGTTATCCTTCGGCTTCTATGCGAAATTTCACTTTGATCTATAACATATCAAAGTGAAAGCCGGTTATCACTTCAAGTATTAGAAGTTATAAATCGCAACCAAGTTCATACGGTTGTCTTCACCTTTTTTACTACCATTGGCCGCAGGTGCAAACGCTTCACGCTCACCGTAGACATACTCTACGCCAAGGCTAACAGGCTGAACTGGGCTATAGAATAAATTACCCCATGCTTGCCATAAGTTTTTATTGATTTTGGTATCATCAGCTACAGCATCAAGGTAGTCCTGATTTTTATCAAAAGTCATATAACCATAAGCCAAAGTACCGCGTAATTTGTCATTAAACTTTTGTGTTAAACCGACAGTAATTGAGTCAAACTCACTTTGTTCAATACTTTTGCCTGTTGCAACTACGCCAGGGTTTGTAAAGGATACAAAGCTGCTATCACCTTTGACATGGTAGTAGTCCGCTTTCACAGAAGTTACAGGGGTGATGTCAAATTTGGCACCAACACCTACGCCATACGCCCACTCTTCTTGATTTTGAATACGTTTTTCATGCGCCATTGCACGTCCACTGATTGAAAGGGCATCATTAAACTTATGATTTAGTCGTCCTGTAAATGCTGGCATACGTTGGCTCATGCTGGCATCTTTCGGGTCTTCCACTGCCGCGACTAAGTTAGTATTTGGCGTAAATTTATGGGTATAACGCACTTGAGGTGTACGTTTAATTGAAGCACCCACATAAGCCAAAGCGTCAATCGTTTCAGGAATATAGTCTGGAGTCGCAAAGTTCGACCACGTTTGACCAATTAGCCAGTTACCATAGTTTAAATACGCATGACGAATACGTAAATTATCAAGGTTTGCACCGCCTAAAAAGTCGACCTCAATTTTGGCATTTAAGTTCTGATCGGCGACTGGCGCTTTAAAGTCCAAACCTAATCGCGTTGCTGAAAGGGTTGATCTTAAACGATCGCTATTTTCAGCATTTCCTTCTAAAGGTACGCTATTGATTTGGTTATAGGGCATATCACGAGCGCCACCTTCAGCCTGATACGATGCGTCC
>ERZ724515.492-NODE-492-length-15465-cov-19.552304_pt1 | contig 15465 bp, 16 predicted proteins | sample MGYA00376048_ERZ724515 | MGnify/ENA primary metagenome ERZ724515 (study PRJEB28724, sample SAMN07190885) | wastewater metagenome | isolation source: influent of sewage treatment plant in Hong Hong | place: Hong Kong | collected 2016-03-17 ... | reverse complement strand
AATAATAAATTTCCAAATATCAAAGTTTTTGATGAACACTTGGCAAATGCAAAAAATATTAATAGTTCAATTAATAATTTAACAAATATATTAAACAATGAAGATTCTCATATATTTCAAGCAATGGAATTAATGCAATTTAATGATATTAATAGACAAAAAATAGAAAGAGTAATGTCTGTTATTCGGAAATTATCACTATATTTAAATAATCTCTTTGAGGATGATGGTAGCTCTAAGGATGTTGCAGTCGCAAAACATATTCATGGAGATGAAAATAATGATTTAATAGGTGACGATTTAGATAAATTAATAGCAGAATTTTCAAATAATAAATAATAAAAGGAATAATTTATGAATCAAGGTGTTTATCCACTGGCTGCATCTATGGTTAATCAAATTAATCGTTTAGACCAAATTAGTAATAATTTGGCAAATATTAATACTAATGGATTTAAACAAGAAGGCACTACAGAGACTACATTTAATTATTATTTAGAAAGAATGCAAAAAGAAGGTACAACACCTAGCAAAATAAATGTTGTTACAAATAATGTTCCTAAAATAGATTCTAAATATATTAGTTCTGAAATGGGACCAGTTGTTATGACTGGAAATAATCTTGACTTTGCATTAAATAAGCCAGATACCTTTTTTAAAGTACAAAATCAAAATGGTGATATTGCTTATTCAAGAGATGGAGCATTTAAAAATCTTGATAATTTTTTAGTAGACTCCAATGGAAATAATGTTTTAAATGCAGATAATGAGCCAATAGTTATAGAAAATGGTTTTGAATCTCAAATAGGAGTGGTTAAAATTTCATATGATAATTTATCAAAAGTAGGTGATAATACTTATTTGACAAAAGATAATAATCAAATTGAATTGTTTGAAAATAATGATAATTTGATTGTTCAAGGAGCAATTGAAAAATCAAATGTTAATTCAGTTGGTGCAATGGTTGAACTAATAGATGCCCACCGAAGATTTGAACAGTCTCAAAAAGCTGTGAAGTCAATTGATGAATTAAATGCTGGATTAATAGAAAAAGTTGGGAGTAATACTAAATAATGGAAGCAAGTAGCGTAACAAATAAACTTTTTGAGCAATTAAATTTTAGAGGTGAGCGACAAAAAGTTATTTCAAGTAACATAGCAAACATAAATACACCGAATTATAAAACTAAGGAACTCCTTTTTCAAGAAGAGTTAGATAAAAAAGCTTTGAATAATGCTTTAGAGATGAAACAAACAAATATTAAACACTTGTCAACAATCAATGCTCTATCAAATGGTTTGAACCCTAAATTAGTACAAGTAAAGGGTTTAGAAGAACAAAATGATGGGAATAATGTAAATTTAGATAGTCAAATGAGTGAAATTTCAAAGAATAAGATAATGTTTGACGCAATTCAATCATCAATAAAAAGAGATTCAAAGTTATTTAGATCTGTAATCGAATCTTCTGCAAAAAATTAATTAGGATAAAATAGTTTATGGATCAACTTTTAAAGTTTATTAATAATTTAAATACAGCTCAACGAGCAGTAATAATAGGAGGATTTTCTTTATTATTTATTTTATTAGTTGGATTTCTAATTTATTCAAGTATGAAAGCAGAAGACAAAAAATTAAATTATACTATTGCTTCAAATTTGACAAAATCACAAGTAATGTTAGCAAGTGATGAACTAGAAGCTGCTGGAATACAATTTGCCGTTGTTGGTTCAGGGAATAATCTTACTTTGAAAACATCAAAAGAATTTATAAATATTGCAAAAATAAAATTAGTTACAAGTGAAGCCGCAACTAGCAAACATGTAGGTTGGGAAATATTTGAAAAATCTTCTTTAGGTACAACAAATTTTGAAAACAAAGTAAAATATTTAAGGGCATTAGAAGGAGAATTATCCCGTTCTTTAGAATCTTTAACAGGAGTTTTAAGGGCTAGTGTAAAAATAGCCATTCCTAAAGATACCATTTTTACAGAAAAGAAGACTGATACAACGGCTTCTGCTATGTTATCATTAAAACCAGGAGTTTTTTTAACTCAAAAACAAATTGATGGAATCAAAAATTTTATAGCGTCAGCTGTTCCTGATCTGAAACATGAGAATATCCAATTAATAGATCAAGATGGAAGCTTACTTCAAATGTCAGCGGATGATTTAAATAACCAAAAATCAACAACATATCTTTTCTTATAATGGAGTTTTATTGGTTATTGATGAAATAAAAAGAATGTTTGCTTTTGCTTTTGCTTTTGCTTTACCATTATTTTTTATTGGATTTATATTAGATGTTTATTATGGATATGGTACAAGATCTATGCCTTCATTTTCTCCTTTTGTAATTACTTTTCAATTAAAATTCGCACTAATATTTATTTTTTTAATTTTTGGTTTAGAGATATTTTCTGAAGCATTTATTGAATATTTTATAAATAAGTTTCAATAGAAGGTTTAATATATGGCTGATGAAGAAGAAAAAACAGAAGAACCCACATCCAAAAAACTTGAAGATGCTAAAAATGAAGGAAATGTCTCTAAATCAATGGAAGTTAATGGAGCTATAGTTTTATTTTTTGGCTCTTTATATTTACTGTTTTTTTCTTCTTTTTCATTAGTAGAAATAAAAAAACTTATGATGTTTTCATATGGTTTTATTGGTCAAGAACTTGATAGTAGTGTTTTTTTTGCAATAACATATAGCGTAACAATGACACTTTTGAAAGCACTAGCTCCTTTATTTATATTAATAATAATTCTTGTACTTGCAAGTAATTGGATGCAATTTGGACTAGTGAGTGTTCCTTTGAAAATTGATTTACAAAAGTTAGATCCAATAAAAGGATTACAAAATATTTTTGGTTTTAAAAAACTAATTGAAGCATTAAAATTGACGATAAAATTGGCAATTATTATAGTTGTGATGTGCATTCTTTTTTTATTAACAAATAAAGAATTCTTATCAATGATGAATCAAGAGACAACAGCTACTATCTCCTCGATGTTTCAATTATCTGTTTATTTTATTTTGGCTATTCTGCTTATTATTATTATTTTTGCTATAATAGATTTTTATTTTTCACGCCATTATTATATGAAATCTTTAAGAATGAGTAAACAAGAGATTAAAGATGAATTTAAAAATATGGAGGGAGATCCTCAGGTTAAAGGGCGAATTAGAAGAATTCAAATGCAAATGGCTCAAAAAAGAATGATGAGTAACGTTCCAAATGCAGATGTTGTTATTACAAATCCAACTCATTATGCTGTTGCTTTGAAATATGATAATAAAATAGATTCTGCACCAAAAATTGTAGCAAAAGGAATAGATTTTCTCGCTCTAAAAATAAGAGATGTAGCAAAAGAAAATAAAATTCCGATAATTGAAAATCCTGCATTAGCAAGGTCTTTATATGACCAAATAGATATAGACAGGGAAATACCGAGTGAATTTTATAAAGCTATGGCTGAAGTTTTCTCTTATGTTTATGAATTAAAAAGAAAAAGGTAAATTTTGAAGTTAATAGTATTAACAATTTTATTAATCAATATTTTATATGCTAAAAAAGATTTTTATTATAGTTTTATAGACTCTAATGGAGAGCAAATTTCAGAAGAGAGAAAACAATCTATTAGTGATGGATTTGATATTTTACAAAATGCTAGGAATTTAGCAAAAGATGACAAAATAGATGAAGCATATACTCAAATAAAAGATTTTAAAGAAAAAAATAAAATAAAAGTTTTAAGTTCAGATATTATGATTTTATATGCTGAATTAGCATTAAAAAAACAGACTAAAAGGTTGATTCTTGAAGCATCAACAGATTTAGAAGTAGCTATAAATTCTTCTTTAATTAACCAATATGATTTACCAAAAGCCTATTCTCTTCTTGTTGAATTAAAATTAGAAATAAATAAAATTGAAGATGCTAAATATTTTTCACAAATTATAATAGATAATTTTGATGATGAATTAACCAAGACTTATGGAAAAATTTCTCTAGCAAAAGTATATAAACGTCAAAAAGATTATACAAGAGCTATTAAATATTTATATGAAATATTAACGGTAACAAAAGACAAAACAGTTGCAACTTTGGTCGCAGATGAGTTATTTGATGTTTATGTTTTAGATGGAAAACTAGATAAAGCAAATGAGTTAATTTCACAGGTATTAAAAAATAATATAGAGTTTTATGCAAATGACTCATATTTAGCAAATAGAAAAATAAATAGATTGATAAAAGCTGGAATGCCTGAACATGCCTCTGAAATTTTGAGAGAGCTTTTAAATAGAACAACAAAAGATGATGTAATTGAAGATTTTAAATATAAATTAGCAAATACTTATATGTTGATGTATGATAAAACAAATTATTATTTAGAAAAAGCAAAAGAGTTATATAAAGATATTATAAGTGATTATTCTCAAGGCATTCATACGAAAAATTCAAAAATGTATATCGATGAAATTTTAATGAGACAAGGATTTTTAAATCCAAGTGTTGTTGCTGCTAAATATCAAGATGTTGAAGCAATGCAACAAAAAGCTCTTTTACAAGAGCTTATAAATGATAGAAATGATAAAAAATATGAATTGATTATGAAGTCAGAAAAGGTATACAAAAAGGTTTCAAATGAAATCGTAAATAGATTTGGATATGAAAATATGGATGAGATTTTTGATGAAGTGAATATAGAACTAATAAAAGATTATTTAGCACAAGGAAAATGTTCTGAAATAAGTGATGCTTTAAAAACAGCAAGAAGTAAAACTTTAGAAAAATTGATTGAAGATGAAAGTGTTAAATATAATTTTTTTGAATGTTTAGTAGAGTCTCCGTATGAAAGAGCATATCTTCAAATAAAAGATACTTTTAATAAAACAAGAGATGCTAATATATATTTATATCTTGAAAGGATGGCTTTTTCCTTAGATTTGATGGAAGAGGCTTTAGATTTTTCATCGAAGGTTGAGATGGTAAATGATGATAAAATTCTTGCTAAAGAGTTTATTTATAGATATCAAATTAGTAAATCAAAAAATGAACCAAATATAATGGAAAAATTTTTTCTTTATGCAACAGCAAACAAAGAATATATAAAATCAAATGAATCGAATCCTATAATTATAGATTTTTATCATGATTATTATCTTTTTTTATTAAAAAATGATGATAAAAAATTAGCAAATGAAATATTATTAAAGCTTTATAATAAACAAAAAGAGGTTAAAGCTTTTATTTATTCACCTTTTGTTGAGAGTGAATTAGCAAGATTATCTAAGCAAAGTAGTAATATTCAAGAATCAATAAATTATCTTTTAGAATCTTTAGAAAATACAAGAAAAATAAAACCAAATGATGCTGTTAAAACTTATTATGATATTTTAACTTTATATGATGAATTAGGAAATAAAGCTAAAAAAGATGAGTATTTATTAAAATGTAAAGAAGTAAAACAGACACAAGATAGTCTTTATAAAAAAATGTGTGATGAGATGAAATGAATATAGAAGAATTACTTAATAAAATAGATGCAACAAATCTATCTGTAGCATTTGGAAGAATTACGAATATTTCAACAACAACATTAATCGCAACAGGGCTTGAAGTAGCTGTTGGAGATATTGTAAAAATAGAATCTGTACAGCATTTATATACTGTTTTAGGAATGGTAGCTTCAATTAATGATATTGGATTTACAATAGTTCCTTTTTCATTTATAGATGGATTTAGAATTCATGATAAAGTTTATTTGCAAAAAGATGGACTAAGCGTTAAATGTGGTTATGGCTTACTTGCTAGAGTTATAAATGCTTTAGGCGAACCAATTGATAGTAAGGGAAAAGTTAAAGATTTAGAAGAAAATGCTCCAATTAATAAGCTTTCTATGCCAGCTCTTGAAAGAGGAATTATAGATCAAAAATTTTCAACAGGAGTAAAAGCAATAGATTCAATGTTAACTTGCGGGAAGGGTCAAAAAATTGGTATTTTTGCAGGTTCTGGAGTTGGTAAATCAACTTTAATGGGAATGATTGTAAAAGGATGTGAGGCACAGATAAAAGTAGTTGCATTAATTGGAGAAAGAGGTAGAGAAATTCCAGAATTTATTCATTACAACTTAGATAATAATTTAGAAAATACAGTTATTATTGCAGCAACTTCCGATGAATCAGCACTTATGAGAAAATATGGTGCATTTACAGCTATGTCAATAGCTGAATTTTTTAGAGATAAAGGACATGATGTTCTTCTTATGATGGATTCTGTTACAAGATTTGCTATGGCTCAAAGAGAAATAGGATTAAGTACAGGCGAACCACCTGTAAGTCGTGGCTATCCACCTTCAGTATTTGCTTTATTACCTCAATTAATGGAAAGAGCAGGGAATAATAAAAAAGGTTCAATTACTGCATTCTTTACAGTTTTGGTAGATGGTGATGATATGAACGACCCAATTGCAGATCAAAGTAGATCTATTCTTGATGGACATATTGTTTTGACAAGAGAGCTTACAGAACAAGGTTTTTATCCACCAATAAATCTCTTAAAATCAGCTTCCAGAGTAATGGACAAGGTTGTTAATAAAGAGCATTATAATGATTTTTTAAAGTTAAAAAGAGTATTATCATTGATAAAAGAGAATGAAGTTTTAGTTAGAGTTGGTGCATACAAAGTAGGTATGGACTTAGAACTTGATAGTGCAATGGCAAAAAAAGAGCAAATAAGAGAATTCCTTACTCAAGATACTCAGAAAGTTGTTGATTTTAATGAAACTGTTGCCACTTTTAGAAAGGTTTTACAATGATTAATCAAACAGACCAAATGTTATATAGGCTAAGTAATTTAGATAATTTACAACAAAAGCTTTCATATCAAACAAGTACTGGTAAAAAACTTCAACAAGGAAGTGATGATTCTGTACTTTACTCTAGAGAGATTTCTGTCGATGATAAAATTAGAACGTTTGAAGGATTAAAAGCTCAAATACAGAGAACAAAAATTCAAAATAATACAGCTGATTCAAGTATGAAAGAGATAAAAAATATTTTAGATTACGTAAAGTCAGAGTTAATAAAAGCTAATACTGATACAACCAATGATAATGGATTAAAAGCTATCGCTTCTGCTGTTTCTGGAATGAAAGAGAACCTTTATGATTTAGCAAATACTCAAACAGAAGGTGAATATGTATTCTCTGGTTCGGATTCTTCTGTTAAACCATTTAAAAAAGAGACAGATGGAAGCATTTCGTATGCTGGAAATAATAAATTAAGAAAAATTGCTGTTGAAGAAGGGTCTTATAGGGATAGAGGAGTAAATGGATTTGATGTTATGATGTATCCTTCTTCTACTGCTTATAAAGGGCAGAGTTTAACTTTTAAAGAAACTGATAGAATTACAGATCAAGATGGGAATGAGTGGAAGTTAAATTCTCCTACAAATGATACTTTGATAAAATATGATGTGGATGGAAATATTACATCAGAAACTATTACTCCTATAACTTTTGATGTAGTAAATAATAAATATACTACACCAGTATTAACAGCAGATGGAACAAAATTTGAGGCAAAAACAAGTATTTTCGGTTTAATAGACAATATAGTAAATGCCTTAAATAAAGTAGATTCAAGCGGTAACCCAATTTCTAATGAAGATGCAAAAGCTCTAATTGCTGAAGGTTTAGACGAAGTTGCTAAAGCTTATGATTCTGTAAATATTAGTCATGCAGAACTTGGTGCTAAAAACAAAGTATTTGAGGTATCTTTAGAAAGAGTTAATTCTAAATTAACACAATACAATGTTTTATCACAAGAAATAGGTGCAGCTGATTTGACAGAGGTTGCAATAAAAGCTAAAGCATTAGAGCTTACTTATACGGCTTTATATTCAACAATAAGTAAAACAAACCAGTTGTCATTAGTTAATTTTATGAATTAACTAAGTAGTAATTATTAATATATGAATATAAAAAAGATATTTTCAAAAGATTTAATTGTTGTTGCACTTTTTGTTGCAATACTTTCGATTATAATAGTTCCCCTTCCAAAGGGAATATTAGATTTCTTTTTGATTATATCTTTGTCTATATCTTTGCTTATTTTATTAATATCTTTATATATTCAAAAACCTTCTGATTTAACAACTTTTCCAACAATGATTTTAATACTTGCTTTATTTAGGCTATCTTTAAATATTGCAACAACACGGTCGATTTTAAGTGAAGGACATAATGGTCCTGAAGCTGTTAGCTCTATTATTGCAGCTTTTGGAGAGTTTGTTGTTGGTGGGAATATGGTTATTGGAGTGATTATATTTATTATTTTGGTGCTTATAAATTTTATGGTGGTAACAAAAGGTGCTACAAGGGTTGCTGAGGTAACTGCAAGATTTACACTTGATTCTATGCCTGGTAAACAAATGGCGATAGATGCTGATTTAAATGCTGGATTTATAGACGATAAAGAGGCACAACAAAGAAGAAAAGCTTTAATATCAGAAGCAAATTTTTATGGAGCAATGGATGGGTCTTCAAAATTTGTAAAAGGTGATGCTGTTGCTGGTATTATTATCACTATGGTAAATCTTATTGGTGGACTTTTAATAGGACTTTTTCAACATGATATGACTGTTGCTCAATCAGGAGAGATTTATACAATTTTAACAATTGGAGATGGATTAGTAGCTCAAATTCCAGCTCTTATTTTATCAACAGCAACAGCTATTATAATAACTCGTTCTAATATGGATGAAGAAAAATTTGCAAGTCAATCTATTTCTCAATTAATTAAAGATAGTAAGTCTCTTATTTTAGTTGGAATGGGAATGATTTTATTTGGTTTTGTTCCAGGGTTTCCAAGTGGAATTTTGATATTTATGGGTTCTTTAATGATATTTATTGGTTACACAATAAGCATGATAGATGATAAACAAGATAATTCAATAACGAGGCTTTTTAAACCAGCTGTTATTAAAACAAAAATGGATGAAGATATCTCTACTTTAAAAGATAAGAAAAAAAGTATGGCTGTTCCTGATGAAGGTCAAACTATTGAAAATATTATGAAGCTTGAAGTTTTAGAGTTAAAACTTGGAATTAGATTATTACAATTAGTTCAAGGAAATTCTGAATTACTTGATAAAATAAAAGCAATAAGAAAAACAATTGCTAGTGAATTAGGATTTGTAATTCCTCAAATTAGAATATCTGATGATACAAATTTAGGACCAAATGAATATCAACTATATTTAAAAAGAATACCTTTGGCAAAGGGTAGAATAGAAGTTGATAAGTTACTTGCTATGGGTGGATTAGGAAATGAGAAGTTAGCTGGATTAAAAGTAAAAGAACCTGTATTTAATCTTGATGCTGTTTGGATTGGTAGTGAATTAAAAGAAGAAGCATTAATGAAAGGATTTACTGTTGTTGATGCACCAACTATTATTTCAACACATATTTCTGAGATTATAAAAAGGCATGCAGAAGATATTATTACAAGACAAGATATTGTGGATATCATAGAAAGACTAAAAAAAGATTTCCCTATTGTAATAGAAGAAGCGATGAAAGTTACATCTTATGGTTCATTATTAAAAGTTTGTAAAGATTTATTACATGAAAAAATTCCAATTGTTGATATGTTAACTATTATTGAAGCGGTCGCTGATATTGCAGAATTTACAAAAGCTCCTGATATTTTGTTAGAACACGTAAGAGCTAAACTTTATAGGTTAATTACTCAAAAATTCAAAGATACAGATGGAGTTTTACATATTGTTACAATAAAACCAGAACTTGAACAGCAGTTTATAGGAAAACTTCAAGAACATCATGGTGTTTCTCAGCTTATGGTTTCAATAGCTGAAATTAATAATTTAGTTACTAAAACTAAAAAACTTATTGATGAAGTAGAATCAAAAGGTTTTTCAAAAATTTGTATGGTTGTTGACCCAGTTCTTCGAAAAAGAATTTCTGAAATTTATGAAAAATTTGGATTGCAGGTTTCTGTTTTATCTCATGCAGAATTAGATTCAAAAGCAAATTTTGCTATTGAAGGAACTTTAGAATTTTAAAATTTAAAAGGAAAATTTATGAAAATAATATGGATTTATTTATTTACAATTAGTTCAATTTTTGCAAATGAATATTATGCAAAATTAGAACCTATTGAGAGTTATCAAGTAAAATCAGCAACTGCTGGAAAAGTAATATATTCAAATTCTGATGTTGAAGGTTTAAAAGCGAATAATTCAACAATTATAGAACTTGATTCAGTTCTTAATAAAGTTGAATTGGAACAATCAAAAAATAAATTAAAATTCATCGAAGATATGCTAAGAATAGAAAAAAATAATTATGATAGATTAAATCAAGTATCTTCAAAATCTGAATTTGAAAAAGATACTCAAAAATTAAAGGTGATTAATTTAGAGTCTTCAAAAGCAGATATGATGATAAAAATAGAGACTTTAAAAGATATTATTGCAAATAAAAAATTGGTTGAAAAATCAAATTATATTTTTAATATTGCTGTAAAAGAGGGAGATTACGTAAATGCAGGAACACTGCTTTATGAAGCAAAAGATTTATCAAAAGGTAAATTAGAGATTTTTGTTCCCATTGCTCAAATAGATGAAATTAAAAATAAGAAAATATATCTTGATGGTGTAAAGAGTGATACAAAAATATCAAAAATTTATGATGTAGCAGATGCTACAAATATTTCATCATATAAAGTAGAACTAATTTTAACAAATATTCAGACGTTTTCAAGGTTGGTAAAAATTGAATTTAAATAAAAAAATTGCTTGTCCTTTAGATTGTTATGATGCGTGTCAAGCAGAAATAGATGAAAATATAAAAGGTTCAAAAGAACACAAGATTACAAATGGAAAACTCTGCGTTAATTTTGCGAATGTATCAAAAGTTGAAAATATAAAAAATCCTATTTTTGAAAAAGAAGAGATATCTTTAGAAAGTTCTTTGGATATTTTAGTAGATAAACTTAGAAATATACCTCCTTCTAAAACTTTATTTTATAAAGGTAGTGGAAATATGGGAGTTATGCAAAAAAGTACTTCAACTTTTTTTACTTTATATGGTTCAACTTTAACAAAAGGAAGTTTGTGTGATGGAGCTGGAAGTTTTGGGATTGAAGCTGGAAGGCAAAATATAGTAAATCCTCCTATTGAAAAGCTTTTAAATGCAGATATTGTTGTTGTTTGGGGAAGAAATTTAACAGTTACTTCATCTCATATTTATAAATTGATAAAAGATAAAACTTTTGTAACAATTGATCCTATAAAAACAGATATTGCAAAAAAATCAAAAATTCATATGCAAATAAATCCAAAAACTGATCATGAATTAGCTTTATTATTTACAAGATTTGCGTATATGCAGGATTTAGAAGATAGTGAATTTATAGATAAATTTGGAAATGGTGCAGATTGGTTTTTTGATATAGCAAGAAATAGACCTGTTGTATCTTATGAGGCAACAACAGGAGTTCCTTTAAGTCTTGTAAATGATTTTTTTGATTTGATTGAAAATAAAAAAGTTGCTTTTTTGCTTGGAATTGGAGTTCAGAAATATTTTGAAGGTTCTCAAATTATGAGATGTATAGATTCTTTTGCTGCTTATATGGGTTATCATAAAAAAGATGCAGGTGGAGTTTGGTATTTGAGTAATTCATCTTTTGGTTATAAAAATCAATTTGAAGTAAAAGGAACAAATAAAAAAGTATCTATTCCTAAAGTAGATTTTGGCTCTTATGATTTAGTTTTTATTCAAGGTGCAAATCCTGTAGTTTCTCATCCAAATACAAAAAAAGTAATTGAAGGATTGAAAAAAAGTTTTATTGTATATTTTGGAACAACTTTAAATGAAACTTGTGAATATGCGAATCTAGTAATTCCTTCTTGTTCTTTTTTATCAAAAAAAGATGTTAGACTCTCTTATGGACATGAATTTAAAGCAATTTCGCAAATTGTAAAAGAAAAAAACAAAAATAGTATTAGCGAATATGATTTGACTAATTACTTACTTGAAAATTTTGGTTTTGAAAAACTAAAACCAGAAGATGAAATTATCTCTTATTACGAAAATAATAAACCAAAAATAGAAGAATTTGAAAAATTTGATTTTATAGAAGATTTAGAAATTGAACCACTTTATAAAGAAAAAACGCAGGATAATTTTTATTTAATAACTGCAAAAAATAAGAATTCATTAAACTCTCAATTTGCAAATGATGATTTTGTTTATCTTCACTCTTCAACAAAGTTTAAACAAGATGATGAAGTTTTGATTTCATCAAAATATGGAAGTGCCAAATTTATTGTAAAAATAAATGATGATATAAAAAATGATTGTGTATTTTTCTTTTGTGGAAATAAAAAAGTAAACTATTTAACCCCTAACGATGAAGATGAAAGCTCAAATTCTACAATGTATCAAGAAGTGCTGGTAGAAATTGAATTATCGTAAACTTTTTACTGAGCATAAAATTATAAGAGATTTATCTCTTGTTCAGTTTATTTCTTATTTTGGAGCTTGGTTTTCAAATGTAGCTATTTATACTATGCTTGTAGATTTTGGTTCAACAGAAATTGCTATCTCTGTTGTTACTGCTATGCACTTTTTACCTGCAATTTTAATTGCTCCATTTTCAGGAGCAATAATTGATAGAGTAAAGATAAAACCTTTGATGATAACTTTAATAGCCACAGAGTTATTTATGACGATTTTATTTTTAACAATAGATAATAAAAGTGAACTTTGGCTTTTAATGATTTTTATTTTTATTAGAATGAGTGCTGCGTCTATGTTTTTTTCAACAGAAATGTCGCTTTTAGCAAAACTTTTAAGCGGAAAACCTCTTCAAATGGCAAATGAGATTCATTCTATTATTTGGTCATTTACTTATGCTTTTGGAATGGCAATTAGTGGTTTTGTAGTAAATTCTTATGGAATTAAAGCAGCTTTTGTAATAGATGCTTTTATATTTCTCACAGCATTAATTATTTTTATAAGAATAGATTTTGTTGTAAAAGCTAGTATTTCTACTGATAAATTCTGGCAATTAATAAAAGATGGATTTATTTATATCAAAAACAACAAAATTATTTTGCATTTGATATTTTTACACTCTTGTGTTGGACTTACTTCTTTTGATGCACTTATTACTATTTTGGCAAAAAATGAGTATAAATATATTATTTCAGTTCCTTTAGCAATAGGAATTTCAAATGCTACAAGAGCAGTCGCACTTATGTTTGGACCTATATTGCTTTCAAAATATGTTACTAAAGAGAACTTACACTATTTAATGATTTTTCAGGGAGTTGCTATAATTTCTTGGGGATTTGTACAAAATAATTTTTATATCTCTTTACTTGCTTTATTTATAGTTGGGCTTAGTACCACGACTTTATGGTCATTTACTTATGCACTACTTCAAAATAAATGTGATGAAAAATATATTGGACGAGTAATTTCTTATAATGATATGTTCTTTATGCTTTCATGTGTTCTTACTACTTTATTTATTGGCTTAATGGCAAGTTTAACTTCAGTTGATATAATTACTACTCTTTTAGGAGTAGGGTTTTTAGCTTTTGCTTTTTATTATACAAGGATTTTAAAATGGATATAAATGAGAAAATTTTGTTATTAGCAATATTAAAAAAAGATACAGAAGAGTCTTTAAATGATGTTGTTTTCAAATTAGAAAATACAGGAATGTTCTCTTTAAAAGAAGGAAAAATATTGCTAAAGAAATTAAAAAGTGAACAATTCCTTAGTGATTCATATTTGACTTTAAAAGGTGAAGTAATAGCTAAAAATGTTGAACAAGAATTTAAAATATAAAAAAAGGGAAAAAGATGATTTTAGATTATAAAGATATAAACGATTTAAATAGGTACAAAATTATGTCAGGAACTGTAATCCCACGACCAATTGCTTGGATAGTTACAGATGATGATGGTGTTTTAAATGCTGCACCATTCTCATATTTTATTCCTATTTCTTCAAATCCTGCACTTTTAATTGTTGCAATTGGGAAAAAAGATGATGGAACACCAAAAGATTCTTTAGCAAATATTCTAAAAACAAAAAAAGCAACTATTTGTTTTGTAAATAAAGATAATGTTGATAAAGTTCAAAAATGTGCAATGCAACTTGGAAAAGACGAAAGTGAAATTGAAAAATTTGATATTGAAGTAAAAACTGCTATGGAAGGTTTTCCTCCTATGATTGCTTCATCTCAAAGTGCCTTATTTTGTGAATATTATGATACTTATAAAGTAGATGGAGATACTACTCCTGTAATTTTAGAGCTAAAATATCAATTTATTGAAGATGATAGAATTAATGAAAGAAATCATGTAAATGTTGAAAATATTGGAAGATGTGGAGTGACATTTAAGGCTTTAGTAGATTTATAATTAAAAGGCAAAAGCCTTTTAATTATCTAATTTAAACCGCTGTATTCCCGCAATGTCCACATTTTTTTGCAGCAATAGGAATTTCCATTGCACAATCATTACAAACTTTTGTAGTTGCTACAGGAGTTGGTTTTTCTTCCTCTTTTTTTAATTTATTGTATGATTTTATGAACATAAACATAACAAATCCTAAGATTATAAAAGAGATAGTATCATTTGCAAAAACTCCAAGTTTAATTGCAGGTGCACCAGCTTTTTCTAAATCAGCTAACGTTGCATAAGAGTTTCCATCTAAAGAAATAAATAATTGTGAAAAATCAACTCTTCCTAATAATAATCCAATTGGAGGCATTATTACATTTGTAACAAGAGATTTAATAAGTGTGGCAAATGCCGCTCCAAAAATAAATCCAACAGCCATATCAACAACATTTCCTTTTATAAGAAAGTCTCTAAATTCTTTAAGCATTTTTTGTCCCTTTTGTTTTTTTTGAAATTATAATCAAAAGAGCTTTATTAATAATAAAGTAATCATAAATATAATTAATATTATAAAAATAATGTATTAATAATCTATATATTACAGCTTGATTACATAAAATAATCATATAAACTTCTATTCAAATAATAAATAATATATTACATCAAATATAATTTTGGAGTAAAAATGAGTAATTTAAACTTAAAAAATAAGATACTTTTAATATTGATATTACCTTTAATTGCAATATTAATTCTATCTTCAATTTCTATTTATGATAAGATTGAAAAAGAATCTAAAATGAGTAAAACAGCTAGTTATATTGATTTTACAATTCATGTTTCAGATTTTTTAACAGCTTTGCAAAAGGAGAGAGAAATATCAATTATTTATTTGAATAGTTATGGAAAAGAAAATAAAGTAGAGTTAGAAAATCAAGCAAAAATCACTAATGATAATTTAAACCCGGATTATGCAATAGGAAAATTTCAATCTAAACAAACATACTATAAAAT
>ERZ724515.490-NODE-490-length-15492-cov-17.638531_pt1 | contig 15492 bp, 16 predicted proteins | sample MGYA00376048_ERZ724515 | MGnify/ENA primary metagenome ERZ724515 (study PRJEB28724, sample SAMN07190885) | wastewater metagenome | isolation source: influent of sewage treatment plant in Hong Hong | place: Hong Kong | collected 2016-03-17 ... | reverse complement strand
GCCAGCTGCGCAAGACCAAGACCAACTACGAGTTCCTGGTGCAGGTCTCCAAGACGGCCCCGGGGGCGCCGGACGTCGACTGACCGGCGTCAGGGCTGCCGCAACGCGGCCATGCCGGGTGCCAGCAGGTCGTCAAGCGCCGACCACGGCACGGTCAGCACGGGCAGTCCGTGTGCGAACTGGTAGTCCGCGAAGTGGATCTCCAGACCGCTCGGGGTGGGGATCCAGTTGGCGAAGTTGGCCTCGATCGGCGCGTTGCCCGGGGCGTCGGGCATCGGGCTCTCGCCGGCGCCCATGACGGCAGGCAACAGCTGCTTGGTCTGCTGGGAGAGCCGGTTCAGTCCGGCCTGTTCGTCGCTGAACAGATCCTTCAGGGTGATCGGCGTCGCCGACCGCGAGTCGATCACCACGGTGCTCACGTAGCTCGTGGGATGCGCCGACGGCACGTGGACGTACAGGCCTCTGATCAGTTCCGACACCGCCGCGCTGCCGAAGAAGATCTCCGGTTTGGTGTCGAAGCTCCACGTCCCGTCGTTGCCGGCGTCGCGTTTGACCGGATCGAGCTGACCCTGGGCCGACGCCCGCACCGCCCGGTTGAAGGTGTCGGCCACCTTCGCATCGCCCCCGGAGATCGTGTCGACCGTCAGCGTCCACCGGCCGGTGCCGTCGGGTGTGGCGTCGCCCGTGGTCGATCGGGTGACGGTGTAGGTCTGACCGTTGCTGACGCCGGTGTCGGCCGCGCTTGCCGACGTGGTGGTGGCCCCGGAGCCGGCAGAGGTGCTTGGCCCGGCCGCCGATCCGCCGCACGCGACGAGGGCAGCGGAGAGCGCAGCGACCAAACCGACCGTGAGGGTGCGGGCGGTGTTCACGAGCCGCATTGTGTCAGCCCCACGGCCGTCGCGCGCCCGGATCACTGAATTGCCGCGCCCGGCAATCTGCGACCCGGGACGTGATAGTTTTTGGCGCTCAGATGGTTTCGCCGCCATGCACTGATCTTGACCGAAGGATCCGCGATGAACACCGACGAGATCTGGCGCTACATCGACGACCAGCGCGCCGGCCTGGCCGATCTGCTCGAGAGCCTCACCCCCGAGCAGTGGGTCGCCCCGTCGCTGTGCGAGGGGTGGCGGGTGCGCGATGTCGCCGCGCATCTCACGCATTCACAGATGGGCCCCGCCCGGGTGGTCGTCGAAGCGCTGAAATCGGGATTCCGCTTCGACCCGATGATCAACCGACTTGCCCTGGAGGACAACAGATCGCAGGCCGAGATCGTGGCGGCGTTGCGTGCCATGGTCGGATCCCGTAAACACATCGTGGGCACCAAACCGCTCGATCCCTTGACCGACGTGCTGGTGCACGGGCAGGACATCACGGTCCCGCTTGGCATCGACCGCCCGATGCCCCCGGCGGCCGCCGCCGCAGCAGCGGAACGTTTGTGGCACATGACCTTTCCGACGCAGCCCGCCAAGCGCCTCAAGGGTATCCGGCTGGTCGCCACCGACGCCGACTTCACCGAGGGCCACGGCCACCTGCTGACCGCGCCGATCCGCGACATCCTGATGGTGCTCGGCGGGCGCCCAAGCCCCATCAGCGACGAGGTCGAGGCGCACCGCGTCGCCTGAGGCTCATTGCGCGGGCGTGGCTCTCAGCGCAGGCAACACGTAACGCCGCATGTGGCGCCGCACCGCGTCGTGATCGTCGGGATCGAGGGTGTCGCCGGGAACCGTGCCGAGGCTGATCTGCACCCGGGCCACCCATTCGGCGGCCTCGTCCAGTTCGGTCTCCGGATGGATTTCGCCGCGGTCCCGTGCCGCCTCCAGATAGGGCTTCCAGAACCGGCCCAGATCGGGTACCAGGCCCTGCACGCCGGCGCCGGCGCACGCCGCGAACTCCTCGGGTTCGTCCCGCCGCAACTGCATGACCAGCGCGCCCGGCGTCTCGTAGGCGCTGCGGCCCAGCCGCACCCCGACCGCCAGTTGCTCCTCGAATCCGCTGATCGCCGACAGGGTCCGGTTCGACTCGCCCCAGAAGGCCTCGTTGAGCCGCACGATGGCCGCCCCCAGCAGGGACGCCTTGTCGGGGTAGTGCCGGTAGAGCCAGCCGCGTGAGACGCCCGCCGCCTCGGCCACCTCGGACACCGTCGTCGCGCGGATGCCCTTGGCGCGCAGACAACCCTCCGCCGCGTCGATCAGCCGCTCCCGCACGCTCTTCGTCTCGGTCGTGCTGGCCGCATCGGTGCTGGCGATCACCCCGGCGCCTCCTTCGCGTCCCGTCCGCTCCCCGCGGTTCAACCCTCGACATCGTCGCAAACCGGCGCCGCGTTCGGGGCAGTAGACAGATTTGTCATCCTGTTTACCCTGCGCTTCTATTGTGACGGGTATCGCCGCCGCGGCGGCGGACGAATCAGCGAGACGGGAGATCAATGGCCGAGACCGTCCAGCAGCTGCTGCGCGAGCACCTCGACAATCCCGCCCCGGCGGTGAAGTTCGGTGACCGGGTCTGGACCTGGCGCGAACACCTCGACGAGGCGTCTCGGCAGGCGTCCGCGCTGATCGCGCTCGCCGACCCCGGGCGGCCGTTGCACGTGGGAACGCTGCTGGGCAACACCCCCGAGATGCTCACCGCCATGGCGGCCGCCGGGCTGGGCGGTTACGTGCTGTGCGGCGTCAACGACACCCGCCGAGGCGAGGCGCTGGCCCGCGACATCGTCAAGGCCGACTGCCAGATCCTGCTCACCGACGACACGCACCGGGGCCTGCTCGACGGTCTTTCGCTTCCCGGGGTGCGGGTGCTCGACCTGTCCTCGCGGGAGTGGTCACAACTGCTCGCGGGCGCCGCGGAGCTGACGCCGCACCGCGAGGTCACCGCCACCGACACGTTCATGCTGATCTTCACCTCCGGCACCAGTGGCGAGCCGAAGGCCGTCCGGGTCGCGCACATGATGGTGCCGTTCGCCGGGGTGGCTCTGGTTCAGCGCTTCGAGATCACCGCCGACGACGTCTGCTACCTGTCGATGCCGCTGTTCCACTCCAACGCGCTGATGGCGGGCTGGTCGGTGGCGTTGACCGCGGGTGCGGCGATGGCGCCGGCCACGTTCTCGGCGTCCGGGCTGCTCGACGACTTGCGACACTACGGCGTCACCTATCTGAACTACGTCGGCAAGCCGCTGGCCTACGTGCTGGCCACCCCCGAACAACCCGACGACCACGACAACCCGCTGCGGGTGGCCTTCGGCAACGAGGCCACCGACCGCGACATCGACGAGTTCAGCCGCCGGTTCGGCTGCACGGTGTGGGACGGCTTCGGGTCCACCGAGGGCGCGGTCATCATCACCCGGGAGGACGACTGCCCGCCCGGGTCAGTCGGCCGCGGGTTCCCCGGCGTGGCGATCTACAACTCCGAGACGCTGCAGGAGTGCGCGACGGCGCGCTTCGACGCCAGCGGCGCCCTGGCCAACCCGGACGAGGCGATCGGGGAGATCGTCAACACCACCGGCGGCGGCATGTTCGGCGGCTACTACAACGACCCCAACGCCACCGACGAGCGGCTGCGGCACGGGATGTACTGGTCGGGGGACCTGGGCTACCGCGATGCGGACGGGTGGATCTACCTGGCCGGCCGCACCGCGGACTGGATGCGCGTCGACGGCGAGAACATGGCGGCGGCCCCCATCGAACGCATCATTCTGCGGCTGCCCGAGGTCAGCCAGGTGGCGGTCTACCCGGTGCCCGACGAGCATGTGGGTGATCAGGTGATGGCGGCGATCGTGCTGGCCGACGAAACCGAGCTCACCCCCGAGACCTTCGGGGACTTCCTGGCCATCCAGTCCGACCTGTCCCCGAAGGCGTGGCCGCGGCATGTCTGGATCGCCGATCGGCTGCCGGCCACCGCCACCAACAAGGTCGTCAAGCGCGAACTCGTCGCCCGCGGTGCCAACCCGTCCGGCGGCCGATTGTGGACGCGGGAGCCGCGCGGCCGGGTGTACACCGCCCGAACCGCGGAATAGCCCCCGCCACCGACGCGTTTGGGCAGGTGACGGTCAACCTGGCATACTGGACCGTCGACCACCTCAGGTACCGGTTCACGCCCGCCAGCCAGGGACTATCCCGAGGGCGACCCGGCGACCTACGAATGAAGAGGACACCATGAAATCAGGCATTCATCCTGCCTACGGCGAGACCACCGTGGTCTGCGGCTGTGGCAACAGCTTCACCACGCGGAGCACCAAGCCGGGCGGCCACATCGTGGTCGAGGTCTGCTCGCAGTGCCACCCGTTCTACACCGGCAAGCAGAAGATCCTCGACAGCGGCGGCCGCGTGGCCCGCTTCGAGAAGCGCTACGGCAAGCGCAAGACGGCGAACGAGTCGGCCGACAACTAGCTGCCCTACCGACGCCCGATCTGTCGCAGAGTTTGAGCGAGAGGCCGGGCGTCGGTTTGCGTTCGGGGGCCGCAGCATCCGGAAACACTCGAGAAGGGGAAGGTAGATGACGCAGACGGCCGCGGCGATTGACGCAGTGCTCGCCGAGCACGCCGACCTCGAGCGTCAACTGTCCGACCCGCAACTGCACGACGACGTGGTCAACGCCCGCCGGGTGGGCAAGCGTTTCGCGCAGCTGGCCCCGATCGTCGCCGCGCACCACAGGCTCGAATCGGCACGCGGCGATCTCGAAGCCGCCCGCGAACTCGCCCTCGACGACGCGTCGTTCGCGGCCGAGGTTCCCGAGTTGGAGGCCAAGGTCGCCGAGCTCGACGCGGCACTCACCGACATGCTGGCCCCGCGCGATCCGCACGATGCCGACGACATCGTGCTGGAGGTGAAGTCGGGTGAGGGCGGCGAGGAGTCGGCGCTGTTCGCCGCCGACCTCGCCCGCATGTACATCCGCTACGCCGAACGACAGGGCTGGAAGGTCACCGTCCTCGACGAGACGTTCTCCGACCTCGGTGGCTACAAGGAGGCGACGCTGTCGATCACCGGTAAGGGCGACTCCGCGGACGGTGTGTGGTCGCGGCTGAAGTTCGAGGGCGGCGTGCACCGGGTGCAGCGCGTACCGGTGACCGAGTCGCAGGGTCGCGTGCACACCTCCGCCGCAGGCGTGCTGGTCTACCCCGAACCCGAAGAGGTCGAAGAGGTCCAGATCGACGAGTCCGATCTGCGCATCGACGTCTACCGGTCCTCGGGCAAGGGCGGTCAGGGCGTCAACACCACCGACTCCGCGGTGCGAATCACCCACCTGCCCACCGGGATCGTGGTGACCTGCCAGAACGAACGCTCGCAGCTGCAGAACAAGGCGCGCGCCATGCAGGTCCTCGCCGCGCGACTGCAGGCACTCGCCGAGGAGCAGGCGCAGGCCGATGCCTCCGCCGACCGCGCCAGCCAGATCCGCACCGTCGACCGCAGTGAGCGGATCCGCACGTACAACTTCCCGGAGAACCGGATCACCGACCACCGCGTCGGCTTCAAGGCGCACAACCTCGACCAGGTGCTCGACGGTGACCTCGACGCCGTCCTGGATGCGCTCGCCGCCGCCGACAAACAAGCCCGGCTGCAACAGCAATGACCGCCACCGGGCTTCGGCAGGCCATCGACGTGGCCACCGCCGCGCTCGCCCAGGCCGGGATCGACTCGGCGCGCACCGACGCCGAACTGCTGGCCGCCCACGCGGCCGGAACCGAGCGCGGCCGGCTGGCCGTCGTGGCCGCGCCCGACGCCGAGTTCTTCGGCCGCTACGACGAGCTGATCACCGCGCGCACCCGCCGAATCCCGTTGCAGCACATCACCGGTACCGCGGCGTTCGGCCCGCTCACGCTGCACGTCGGTCCCGGCGTGTTCATCCCGCGACCGGAGACCGAGGCGCTGCTGGAATGGGCGCTGGCCCAGTCGCTTCCGGCCGATCCGCTGATCGTGGACCTGTGCACCGGTTCCGGTGCGCTGGCGATCGCGTTGGCCCGCCACTGGCCGCGGGCGCGGGTGATCGCGGTGGACGACGACGGCGCGGCGCTGGCCTACGCCCGCCGCAACGCCGAATCCTCGGCGGTGGAACTCGTCGAGGCCGACGTCACCGCCGCCGGACTCCTTCCGGAACTGACCGGTACCGTCGACCTCGTGGTGGCCAACCCGCCGTACATCCCCGCCGGGGCCGAGCTGGAACCCGAAGTGGCCCAGCACGACCCGGCCCATGCCCTGTTCGGCGGTGCCGACGGCATGGCCGTCATCGCACCGATCGTCGACCATGCGGGCGGGTGGCTCAGGAGCGGCGGCCTGCTGGCCGTCGAGCACGACGACACCACGTCGGCTCAGACCGTCGAAATGATCGGTCGCACCGGGCTGTTCGACGCGGTGACGGCGCACCGCGACCTCACCGGGCGGCCGAGGTTCGTCACCGCTCGCCGAGCCGAACGGGAGGACTCAGCGTGACCCAGGTCTTCGACTGCGGCGATCCGCACCAGCGCGACACCGCGATCGCCGCCGCGGCCGCCGCGGTGAAGAGCGGCCGGCTGGTCGTCATGCCCACCGACACCGTCTACGGCCTCGGCGCCGACGCTTTCGACAGCGGCGCCGTCACCGGCCTGCTCGCGGCCAAGGGCCGCGGCCGGGACATGCCCGTCGGTGTTCTGGTCGGCTCCTGGCACACCATCGAGGGCCTGGTCTACACCGTGCCGCACAGCGCGCGCGAGCTGATCCGCGCGTTCTGGCCGGGCGCCCTGAGCCTGGTGGTCCAGCAGGCGCCCTCACTGCAGTGGGACCTCGGCGACGCGCGGGGGACCGTGATGCTGCGGATGCCGCTGCACCCGGTGGCGATCGAACTGCTGCGCGAGGTCGGGCCGATGGCCGTCTCGAGCGCCAACATCTCCGGTCGCCCCGCCGCCACCACCGCCGAGGAGGCGCAGCACCAGCTCGGCGACCTCGTCGACGTCTACCTCGACGCCGGGCCGTCCGGGGCGCAGGCCGCCTCGACGATCGTCGACCTCACCGGTCCGGAGCCGCGGATCCTGCGGGAGGGCCCGATCAGCACGCAGGCCGTCGCCGATGTGCTGGGCACCGACGTGGCCTCGCTGAGCGCCTGACGGGGCCGCCGTCTCAGGTCGGTGCAGTACCGTTTTCTGCGATGGTGAGCCAAACCGACGTTCTCGCCTGGTCGGCTTCCCGTGCCGCCGCGATGCTGCCGACCGAACGCGTGCTGGCACTGGCCGACCGCGGCGCCGGTGTGCCGCTGCGCGAGCTCGTCCTGGTCGGTCTGACCGCGGCGATCGTCACCTACTTCGCCACCGGCTGGGTCCGGGTGCTGGCCACCAGGCTGGGCGCGGTGGCGTATCCGCGCGAACGCGACGTGCACCTGCACCCGACCCCGCGGATGGGCGGGCTGGCGATGTACGTCGGCGTCATCGCCGCGGTGTTCCTGGCCTCCCAGCTGCCGGCGCTCACCCGCGGATTCATCTACTCATCGGGCATGCCCGCCGTGGTCGTTGCCGGTGGGCTGATCATGGGTATCGGACTCATCGACGACCGGTGGGGGCTGGACGCGCTGACCAAGTTCGCCGGCCAGATCACCGCGGCCAGCGTGCTGGTCACCATGGGTGTGGCGTGGAGTGTGCTCTACATCCCGATCGGCGGGGTCGGCACCATCGTGCTCGACCAGGTGTCCTCGATCCTGCTGACCCTGGCCCTGACGGTCTCGATCGTCAACGCCATGAACTTCGTCGACGGGCTCGACGGGCTGGCCGCCGGCCTCGGTCTGATCACCGCGCTGGCGATCTGCATCTTCTCGGTCGGACTGCTTCGCGACCACGGCGGCGACGTGCTGTTCTACCCGCCTGCGGTGATCTCCGTGGTCCTTGCGGGGGCGTGCCTGGGCTTCCTGCCGCACAACTTCTACCGCGCGCGGATCTTCATGGGCGACTCCGGTTCGATGCTGATCGGTCTGATGCTCGCCGCGGCGTCGACCACCGCGGCCGGACCCATCTCACAGAGCGCCTATGGTGCCCGCGACGTGTTCGCCCTGTTGTCGCCGTTCCTGCTCGTCGTCGCGGTCATGTTCGTGCCCGCGCTGGACATGCTGCTGGCCATCGTCCGGCGCACCCGCGCCGGGCTCAGCCCGTTCAGTCCCGACAAGATGCACCTGCACCATCGCCTGCTGCAGATCGGCCATTCCCATCGCCGGGTGGTGCTGCTGATCTACCTCTGGGTCGGCATCGTCGCGCTCGGGGCGGCGAGCACGATCTTCTTCGATCCGCGCTACACCGGTGCGGTCATGTTGGCCGCGATCGTGGTCGCCGTCGTCGTCACCCTGATCCCGCTGCTGCGCCGCCGCGAGGACGATTACGACGGAGCTTACGACAGTAAGTAGTAGACGTGTTTAGGCCCGTCTACCATGTGGTACGGTGCTGGCAGAACCCAGCCGAGACATCACCAACACCTCGCGGGTTGCCGGCCCCCGGCCCCTCGGATTCGCGTCCGATCGGCGCCGAAAACGACCGACAAAGGGAGCTGCCCCTTGGGTGATTCCACCGCGCCTCGGCCTGTTCGATACGCTCGGCGGGCCATCCGGCAATCACCCCGGCCAGTTCGCGACAACGCATGATTGAGGTGGACCTGTGACGACGCCAGCGCAAGATGCGCCGTTGGTGTTTCCGTCCGTTGCCTTCCGGCCCGTTCGGCTGCTGGTCCTCTCCTGCGTCCTGACCGTGGTGGCGGTGGGTCTCGCCGCGCTCGCGGGGCACGTCATGTTCGGCGTCTTCTTCGGGGTGGGCCTGGCGCTGGGCCTGCTCAACGCGGTACTGGTGCAGCGGTCGGTCGAGTCGATCACCGCACAGGACCATCCGCTCAAGCGCAAGATGGCGCTGAACTCCGCCACCCGCCTGCTGGTCATCTCCGTCATCGGTCTCGCCGTGGCCTTCGCCTTCCGGCCGACCGGCCTGGGGGTGCTGTTCGGCCTGGCGCTGTTCCAAGTTTTGCTGGTTTTGAGTACTGCGCTGCCGGTGTGGAAGAAGATGCGCACGGGTGATGGCAGTGAAGTTGTGGCCGCGGGGTCGGGCACCCCGGACGAAGCACCGAAGGATTGAGCACCATGAGTGAACGAATCCTCGCCGAGGGCGCGATCGAGGTCGGTCATCACGAGACCGCCCAATGGCTCGGGATGACGGTCAACGTCGATACCGTGCTGGCCACCGCGATCGCCGCGGTCATCGTCATCGCGTTGGCCTTCGTGCTGCGCGCCAAGGTCACCTCGACGGGTGTGCCCAGCGGTGTGCAGCTGTTGTGGGAGTCGCTCACCATCCAGATGCGCGGCCAGATCGAGTCCGCGATCGGCATGAAGATCGCCCCGTTCGTGCTGCCCCTGGCCGTGGCCCTGTTCATCTTCATCCTGGTCGCGAACTGGATCTCGGTGCTGCCGGTGCAGTACGGCACCGCCGACGGCAAGACCCACGAACTGCTCAAGCCGCCCGCCGCCGACATCAACTTCGTGCTCGCGCTCGCCCTGTTCGTGTTCTTCTGCTACCACGCCGCCGGCATCTGGCGCCGCGGCCTGCTGGGCCACCCGGTCAAGCTGCTGAAGGGCCACGTCGCGTTCCTGGCGCCGATCAACCTCGTCGAGGAGATCGCGAAACCCATCTCGCTCTCGCTCCGACTTTTCGGCAACATCTTCGCCGGCGGAATCATGGTTGCGCTCATCGCGCTCTTCCCGCCGTACATCATGTGGGCGCCGAATGCGATTTGGAAGACCTTCGACCTGTTCGTCGGTCTGATCCAGGCGTTCATCTTCGCGTTGCTGACCATCCTGTACTTCAGCCAGTCCATGGAACTGGAAGATGAGCACCACTGACCGCAACTAACCGAGCAGTTCGACCCACGAACCACCCACAGCCTGGTAGGTGTCCTACCAGCAATCAAGGAGGATAAGGAATGGCAGCAGACCCCACCATCGTCATGGGCGCCCTGATCGGCGGCGGCCTCATTCTGGGCGGCGGCGCCATCGGCGCCGGTATCGGCGACGGTATCGCCGGTAACGCCCTGATCTCCGGCATCGCCCGGCAGCCCGAGGCCCAGGGCCGGTTGTTCACCCCGTTCTTCATCACCGTTGGTCTGGTGGAGGCGGCGTACTTCATCAACCTGGCGTTCATGGCCTTGTTCGTGTTCGCCACCCCCGGCGCCTCCTAGTCGGCATGGGGGAGCACAGCGTCACCCTGTTGGCGGCTGAGGAAGGCGGCACGCAGAACTTCCTCATCCCCAACGGCACCTTCTTCTTCGTGCTGGCCATCTTCTTGATCGTGCTCGGCGTGATCGGCAAGTTCGTCGTGCCGCCGGTCCAGAAGGTGCTCGGTGAGCGCGAAGCGATGGTCGCCAAGACCACCGAGGACAACCGTCGGGCCAACGAGCAACAGGCCGCAGCCGACTCCGACTACCAGAAGGAGATGGCCGCGGCCCGCACCGAGGCCTCCGGCATCCGCGACGAGGCCCGCGCCGAGGGCCGCGCGATCCTCGACGAGATGCGCGGCCGCGCCAACGAGGAGGCCGCCTCCACGCTGCAGCAGGCGAGCGACGAGCTCAAGCAGCAGAGCGACGCGATCGCGGCGGACCTGAGGTCCTCGGTGGAGACACTGTCGGCCAACCTGGCCAGCCGGGTTCTCGGCGTCCCCGTGGCGAACACCGCGTCCACTACGTCGGCGTCAGCGCCGGGACGGTAGGAGCATGTCAACCTTCATCGGACAGCTCATCGGCTTCCTGGTCATCCTCTGGATCATCTGGCGGTACGTGGTGCCGCCGGTGCGCCGGATGATGGCCAACCAGCAGGAGGCGGTGCGCAATCAGCTCGATGAGAGCGCGAAGGCCGCCCAGCGGCTGGCGGAGGCCGACAAGTTCCACGCCGAGCGTGTGGCGGAGGCCAAGGCCGAGGCCAAGCACATCACCGAAGAGGCCCGCGTCGACGCCGAGCGCATCGCCGAGCAGCTGCGGGCGCAGGCCGACGTCGAGGTGGAGCGGATCAAAGTTCAAGGCGGACAGCAGGTTCAGCTGCTGCGCGCCCAGCTGATCCGCCAGCTGCGCGGCGAGCTGGGCACCGAGTCGGTGCGTCGGGCGGGCGAACTGGTCCGGGCCCACGTCGCCGACCCGGCGGCACAGTCGGCGACGATCGACCGGTTCCTCGACGAGCTGGACTCGATGGCGCCGGCGGCCTTCACGCCGGAGGTGTCCTCCGAGTTGCGTTCGTCCAGCCGCGAGGCGCAGGCCGCGCTGGTCGAGCAGTTCGACTCGGTGGCCGCCGACCTGTCCGCGGACGCCCTGTCCCGGCTGGCCGATGAGCTGGCGTCGGTCGCCAAACTCCTTGTCGACGAGCCCATTCTGGCCCGCCACCTGGCCGAGGCCACCGGTGAGGTGGAGGCCAAGAAGCGGCTGCTGCAGCGTCTGCTCGGCGACAAGATCGGCGACCCGGCGATGGCCGTGCTCAACACCGCCGCCGCCGTCCGGTGGTCGCAGACCTCCGATCTCGTCGACGGGGTCGAGCACGTCGCCCGGCTCAGCCTGCTGGTCCGCGCCGAGCGCGACAACCAGGCCGACGAGGTCGAGGAGCAGTTGTTCCGGTTCAGTCGCATCCTCGACGAGCGCCCGCAGCTGACCACGCTGCTCAGCGACTTCGTCAAGCCGGCCCAGGGCCGGGTCGAGTTGGTGCGCACCGTGATGAGCCAGGGCAACGGCGCCAACCCGACCGCCACCGCGCTGCTCGCGCAGACCGTCGATCTGCTCCGCGGCGAACGTGCCGACGAGGCCGTGCAGGGACTGGCCCAGCTGGCGGTGGCTCGCCGCGGCGAGATCGTCGCGCAGGTGAGCGCGGCGACGGAGCTCAGCGATGCCCAGCGCAACCGGCTCACCCAGGTGCTGACCCGCATCTACAACCACCCCGTTTCGGTCCAGCTGAACATCGATCCCGCGGTGCTGGGCGGCCTTGCGGTCGCCGTCGGCGACGAGGTGATCGACGGAACGCTGTCCTCGCGGCTGGCGGCGGCCGAGACCAAACTGCCCGACTAGCCGGCCGAACAGCCCAGAACCACTCAAGACCCAACAAAGGCAGGAAGACGAAAAGCCATGGCAGAGTTGACAATCTCCGCTGACGACATCCAGGGCGCCATCCAGGACTACGTCTCGAGCTTCGAGGCGGACACCGGGCGCGAGGAGATCGGCACCGTCATCGACGCCGGTGACGGCATCGCCCACGTCGAGGGCCTGCCCTCGGTGATGACCCAGGAGCTGCTCGAGTTCGCCGGCGGCGTGCTCGGTGTGGCGCTGAACCTCGATGAGCACAGCGTCGGCGCCGTCATCCTCGGTGAGTTCGACAAGATCGAGGAGGGCCAGCAGGTCAAGCGCACCGGCGAGGTGCTCTCCGTGCCGGTGGGTGACGAGTTCCTGGGCCGCGTGGTCAACCCGCTCGGCCAGCCCATCGACGGCCGCGGCGACATCAACGCCGGCACCCGTCGCGCCCTCGAACTGCAGGCCCCCTCGGTGGTGCAGCGCCAGAGCGTCAGCGAGCCGCTGCAGACCGGTATCAAGGCCATCGACGCGATGACCCCGATCGGCCGCGGCCAGCGCCAGCTGATCATCGGCGACCGCAAGACCGGCAAGACCGCGGTCTGTGTGGACACCATCCTCAACCAGCGCAAGAACTGGGAGACCGGCGATCCGACCCAGCAGGTGCGCTGCGTCTACGTCGCCGTCGGCCAGAAGGGCACCACGATCGCCAGCGTGCGCCGCGCGCTGGAAGAGGGTGGCGCGATGGACTACACCACCATCGTCGCGGCCCCGGCCTCGGACTCCGCGGGCTTCAAATGGCTTGCGCCCTACACGGGTTCGGCGATCGCCCAGCACTGGATGTACGACGGCAAGCACGTGCTGATCGTGTTCGACGACCTCACCAAGCAGGCCGAGGCCTACCGCGCGATCTCGCTGCTGCTGCGCCGCCCGCCGGGTCGCGAGGCCTACCCGGGTGACGTGTTCTACCTGCACTCGCGGCTGCTGGAGCGCTGCGCGAAGCTCTCCGACGAACTCGGCGGCGGCTCGCTGACCGGTCTGCCGATCATCGAGACCAAGGCCAACGACATCTCGGCCTACATCCCCACCAACGTCATCTCGATCACCGACGGCCAGTGCTTCCTGGAGACCGACCTGTTCAACCAGGGTGTGCGCCCGGCCATCAACGTCGGTGTTTCGGTGTCCCGCGTCGGTGGCGCCGCCCAGATCAAGGCGATGAAGGAGGTGGCCGGCTCGCTGCGGCTGGATCTGTCGCAGTACCGCGAGCTGGAGGCTTTCGCGGCGTTCGCATCCGACCTCGACGAGACCTCGAAGGCCCAGCTGGAACGTGGTGCCCGCCTCGTGGAGCTGCTCAAGCAGCCGCAGTACAGCCCGCTGGCCGTCGAGGATCAGGTCGTCGCGATCTTCCTCGGCACCAAGGGTCACCTGGACTCGGTGCCGGTCGAGGACGTGCAGCGCTTCGAGGCGGAGTTCCTCGAGCACGTCAAGGCCACCAACGGTGATCTGCTCGAGGAGATCCGGAGCTCCAAGAAGCTCTCCGAGGAGGCCGAGGACAAGCTGGCCTCGATCGTCGACGACTTCAAGAAGGGGTTCGCCACCACCGACGGCAGCTCGGTGGTTCCCGACGCCCACGTCGAAGCGATGGACGAGGCCGATGTCGAGAAGGAATCCGTCCAGGTCCGCAAGCCCGCCCCGAAGAAGAAGTAGACCGGAGGGTCTGAGTAACGCATGGCAGCGACACTGCGCGAACTGCGGGGACGAATCCGCTCGGCCGGGTCGATCAAGAAGATCACCAAGGCCCAGGAGCTGATCGCGACGTCCCGCATCGCCCGGGCCCAGGCCCGGGTCGAGGCGGCACGTCCGTACGCCGCCGAGATCACGAACATGCTGACGAATCTGGCGGCCGAGTCGGCGCTGGATCATCCGCTGCTCGTCGAGCGGAAGAACCCGAAGCGGGCAGGCGTGCTGGTGGTGTCGTCGGACCGTGGCCTGTGCGGCGCCTACAACGCCAACGTGCTGCGTCGTTCCGAGGAGCTCTTCTCGCTGCTGCGTGAGGAGGGCAAGGACCCGATCCTCTACGTGGTCGGCCGAAAGGCGCTGGGCTACTACAGCTTCCGCAACTGGAAGATCACCGAGTCGTGGACCGGCTTCTCCGAGCAGCCCACCTACGAGAACGCCCAGGAGATCGCCGAGACCCTGGTCGCGGCGTTCCTCGCCGGTGCCGACGACACCGGCGACGATCCCGGTCCGGACAACATCCTCGGGGTCGACGAGCTGCACATCGTGTTCACCGAGTTCAAGTCGATGCTCTCCCAGACCGCCGAGGCGCGCCGGATCGCGCCGATGGTGGTGGAGTACGTCGAGGAGGACACCGGACCGCACACGCTGTTCTCATTCGAGCCCGATGCCACGACACTGTTCGAATCGCTGCTGCCGCGCTACGTCGCGACCCGAATCTTCGCCGCGCTGCTGGAGGCGGCGGCCTCGGAGTCGGCCTCGCGGCGGCGCGCCATGAAGGCAGCCTCCGACAACGCCGACGACCTGATCAAGGCCCTCACCCTGATGGCCAACCGGGAGCGGCAGGCTCAGATCACCCAGGAAATCAGCGAAATCGTCGGCGGCGCAAACGCTCTCGCCGACGCCAAATAGGCCCACCCAGAAAAGCTCAGGAGCGAAAAAGCATGACTGCCACCGTTGAGAACAAGACAGCAGGACGCGTCGTCCGCGTGACGGGCCCCGTCGTCGACGTGGAGTTCCCCCGCGGCTCGGTGCCCGAGCTGTTCAACGCGTTGCACGCCGACATCGCGTTCGAGGCCATGGCCAAGACCCTGACCCTCGAGGTCGCCCAGCACCTCGGCGACAGCCTGGTGCGCTGCATCTCCATGCAGCCCACCGACGGCCTGGTCCGCGGTGTCGAGGTCACCGACACCGGCGCCTCGATCTCGGTGCCGGTCGGCGACGGGGTCAAGGGCCACGTGTTCAACGCGCTCGGTGACTGCCTCGACGATCCGGGCTACGGCAAGGACTTCGAGAAGTGGTCGATCCACCGCCGCCCGCCGGCCTTCGACGAGCTCGAGCCCCGCACCGAGATGCTCGAGACCGGTCTGAAGGTCGTCGATCTGCTCACCCCGTACGTGCGCGGCGGCAAGATCGCCCTGTTCGGTGGCGCCGGCGTGGGCAAGACGGTGCTGATCCAGGAGATGATCAACCGCATCGCCCGTAACTTCGGTGGCACCTCGGTGTTCGCCGGTGTCGGCGAGCGCACCCGTGAGGGCAACGACCTGTGGGTCGAGCTCAAGGAGGCCAACGTCCTCAAGGACACCGCGCTGGTGTTCGGTCAGATGGACGAGCCGCCGGGCACCCGCATGCGTGTCGCCCTCTCGGCGCTGACCATGGCCGAGTTCTTCCGTGACGAGCAGGGCCAGGACGTGCTGCTGTTCATCGACAACATCTTCCGGTTCACCCAGGCCGGCTC
>ERZ724515.484-NODE-484-length-15576-cov-20.247149_pt1 | contig 15576 bp, 15 predicted proteins | sample MGYA00376048_ERZ724515 | MGnify/ENA primary metagenome ERZ724515 (study PRJEB28724, sample SAMN07190885) | wastewater metagenome | isolation source: influent of sewage treatment plant in Hong Hong | place: Hong Kong | collected 2016-03-17 ... | reverse complement strand
TATTGTCATATTCAAGATAAGCTTTGATAACATCTCCCATAATTGGATAACATTCATCTGCTTTTCTTACCCAAATACCCTCAACATCAACTTCTGAAAATATAGCAACACTTCCAATTTCAAGCTCTTTACAAGCTCTAATGATTCTTAGAGCAATCTCACCTCTGTTTGCAATTAGTACTTTTTTTATTTTTGCCATTTAATTTTCCCTTTTGAATTTTTTAAAAATTATTTGGAAATTGTAGAGTTTTTTTTAAATTTAATCTTCTTAATTATTGCAATAATAATTGTTCATTTTTGCTAAATATTTTATCTTTTGTTGCTATATTTAGAAACCACCAAGTTTTGCTTTTACATTTTCATCAGCCATTGAAATATTCCATTGTGGTTCCCAAACAAGATTTATTTCAACAAATTCTACTTTTGGTAGTTCTCTTAAAACAGCTTCTTCAACCCATTGAACTATTAATTGATGAAGCGGACAAGCTTTTGTACTTAATGTCATTGTAACAATAACAGACATTTTTTCATCACAAACTGCATCATAAATTAATCCCATTTCTACAAGATTAAAACCAACTTCTGGGTCATTTACTGTTGAAACAGCTTTAAAAATTTCTTCTTTTGTATACATATTATTCTTCCTTAAAATTAATCATATAAAATACATCTTTTATTAAAAAAATTGTGCCTATTAATAAAAAACTAATTCCACTTTTAAATAAAATATCAAACCCACTAAAAATAGAAATAGCAATAGTTAAAACACCAATTGTTGTAAAAAAGAACTGAAAATTAGCACTTTTTACAGGAATCATTTGAGCTAACATAGGAACTTTTCTTTTCCCTACAAGAGGTGAGAATCTTTGAAACCACACCAAAAAAGGAACGATTTTATACAAATGTCCTATTATTATAAAAGATACAAAACCTGCAAATACCAGCCAAAAAACGCCTAATAATAACTCTTGTGTTGGATAAAAGATATAAACTATTCCCAAAATTATCGAACAAATAAGAGTTAAAAATGAAAATAACATACTTTTAAAATATATATCAACTTCGATTCTAACTCGTTTTTTATAGATGATATATATTTGATAAAAATATAAAGATAAAGCAATAAAATTTAAAAAATAAGCAAAGTATTCTAAAATAATATTATTAAAAATACTTGCTAAACTTATAAAAATAATACCAATACATAGTATTACAACTGAACTTTTTACATAAATCCAAGAAAAACTATGACTTAACCAAAACATAGGTAAAAGAATCAAACTCATGCCTATAATCGTGATTCCAACATAACCAAATAAAACACAATAAATATGAATTTTTAATAAAGTATCTATATTTATATCTAAAAAACCACTATAAGATAGTGCTAATAAAATACCTACAATTAGTCCAAAAAATAAAAAAAGATTTGCTATTAATACTGTAGAAATAACAAAATTAAACTTTCTTACTTTTAGAATAGTTAAAAAAGTCTCTAATAAAAATATACAAAAAGAGATAAATGCCACAACTCCACCAAATGGTAACAATAAAGGGTATTTTACAAAACCTAATACCATTAAAAGAGTACCAATAAATAGAAGCGGATAAATGACATAATACAAATCTACTGCAAAATGCTCAACTTCTAAAACAACAGGAATTAACTGTGCCATTGCTCCTAAAATTATCATCATAACAAAACCGAGTAAAAAAAGATGTACCCAAGATAAAACAGTTATATCTAAATTATGCAAAGTTTGTACATTGAATTTAAAAAGTAACAAATTACAAAAAAGATATACAATAACACCTATTTTGAAAAAAGGTACGATTAGTCTAAATTCAGGTGCAAACCCAGTTGAGATATTCATTAGTGGCTACACTTTCCGCCACTACAACTATTTGCAGAAAAATCTGTAACATTTTGCGTACTAGTTTTTTTTCTGAATGTAACTTTTGCTCTTCCATCACTTAAAAATTCCTCTTGAAACTCAAAATTAGCTTCAATTTTTGGGAAAAGTCCAGCAGGCGATTTATGATTTATCATAACTAATTGGCTATTTTCATCTAGTAGTTGTAGCCCAATCATTGCATTAACCATAGGTTCAGGTGGTGGACAAGCACTAGTGTCAAACTGATAAGTTGTTACTCCATTTTCTACACTTTTGAAAAAATCAACAGTAGTTCCTTTTATTTCTATTCTCTCCATTTTAAGTCCTTTGAATTTTTCATAAATTTAGCATTACTGATGAATATTATCATTGATAAGTATCAATAACATAATCAAAATTTATAATTTTAAGAAGGATTTTTATAATTTTAGGTAAATAAAAAAACAGCTGTTTGTTTTATAAACAGCTGTTTTTAGTAAGAAATAGCAGCTCCACTTGCTCCCATTATCTCTTTTGCATCTTCACTCATCATAGAAGGGTCCCAAGGAGGACTAAACACCAATCTAACCATTGCTTCATCTATTTCATCTACAGCTAATGTTACATATTTTACTTGTTCTAATAAACTATCTGCAACAGGACAAGTTGGGCTTGTTAGAGTCATAGTAATCATGCAATACAAATAATTCTCTTTTTGTACAAATTCAATATTATAAATCAATCCTAAATCAAAGATGTTTGATGGAATTTCTGGGTCATATACATTTTTTAAATTTTCTATTACTTTTTCTTCTATTTTTTTTAAATCAAAATCTACACTCATTTTTCATCCTTTACGCATTCTGTGCATATTCTTTTATTTTTTTCATCATTCCAATAACTCCACTTTGTCTATTTGGAGTGATAACTTCGCTAAGTTTTAATTCATGAACAATATCCATATCAATATCTTTTAATTCTTGAATAGTTGAATCAGAAAATATTTGTAAAATCATATAAACTAAACCTTTTACTATTATTGCATCACTTGTTCCATGAAAATAGATTTTGCCGTTTTTAATCTCATGTGTTAGCCAAACTTGTGAAGTACATCCGTGAACAATATTTGAAGGAATTTTTTCTTTTTCATCAAACTCTTCTAGCTTTTTTCCTAAGTCTATAATATATTCGTATTTTGCTAGTTCATCATCAAAAAAATCCAGATCCTCTTTTATCTCTTCTACTCTTTTTTCTATAGTATTCAACTTTTAATCCTTTAACATTCGTAAAGCTTTTTTCAAAGATACAATTAGTTTATCAACATCTACATAATCATTGTAAAAGGCTGTAGAAACTCTAATTGTTCCTTTAATTCCTAATTTTTTCATAATAGGTTGTGCGCAGTGATGACCAACTCTCACAGCAATTCCCATTTTATCAAGTAAAATTCCTATGTCATCATGGATAATACCCTCAAAATTGAAACTTCTACTTCCTATGCTATCAGTTATATCATTGTAGAAAATAATTCCAGAAATTTTTGCTAACTCTTCATCAAGATATTTATAGATTTTATTTTCTATACTTTCAATATTTTCATATTTCACATGATTTATATACTCTATTGCTTTACCAAAACCAATAATTCCAGCAATATTTTGTGTTCCTGCTTCAAATTTATATGGAGAATCAAGTAAAGTTGAACCAGAAAAATCAACTTCATGTATAGTTGCTCCACCTGTTTGATAAGGTTTTATCTCTTTTAAAAATTGCTCTTTTACATATATTGCTCCAACTCCTGTTGGCGCAAAAGTTTTATGTCCTGAAATCGCAAAAAAATCAACATCAAGTTCTTGAACATCTATTTTAAAATGAGCCAAACTTTGAGCTGCATCAATCATCACAACAGCTTTATAATCATGAGCTAGTTTTATTATATTTTTTATATCATGGATTTTTCCAAAGGCATTTGAAATATGTGTGATACTTACAAAAGCATTTGGATTTGCTTTTAAAAGTTCTTCAAAATGTTCTAAATCAAAATCTAAATTTTTATTACAATTTACAACTTCAAGCCCATCTCCCAAAGTCCTTCCTTGCATATGCCAAGGAACGATATTTGAGTGGTGTTCTAAAGAGGAAATAATTACTGTCTTAAAATCTTTGGCAAAAGAACTTGCTATAAAATTTATAGATTCAGTTACACCTTTTGTAAAAATAATCTCCTCTTTTTTTGAAGCATTTATAAACTCTTTTAAAAGAACCCTTGTTTTTTCAAACTCTTGAGTTGCTTTATTTGCATGACCAAAATTACTTCTGTGTGTATTTGAACAATACTTTTCATAATAGTCAACTTGTGAATCAATCACAGCTTTTGGTTTTTGAGTTGTTGCTCCATTGTCTAAATAAACTGTTGTTGAATTTTGAAAATATGGAAAATCTTTTTTAAACATATTTTTCCTTTTTATAATCTTGTACAAACTGTTTTATAATCTCATTTTCTATACTATTTTTGATTGAACTTTCAAAAGCTTCAAGAAGCATATCATAAGCTTTTTCTTGGCTAATTCCTCTTGATTGAAGATATAAAAGTTGCTCTTTATTCAAACTTCCTGTTGTTGTTCCATGACTTGCTTCTAATTCATCTATATAAATTTCAAGGTGTGGTTGAGCAATTATTGTTGCTTCATCACTCAATAAAATAGTATTGCAATTTTGAAAAGCTTTTGAAAAAATCGCTGCTTCATTTACAATAGATTTTATTTTTACAACCGCTTTTGAACTATGTTTTAAACTATTTTTATAGTTTATTGAACTTGTTGAGTTCTTTTTATTATGAATTGTTTTTACCAAAGTTGAAGTATTTGCTTCATTAAAAAGTTTTATTAAACCATTTAGTTCATATTTAGCAAATTCATCATTTATGATATTTTCAAAACTATTTATTACAAAACCATCTCCAAACTCAAAATTTGTAATTTTTAGATTCGAATTCTCTTTTTGTTCTGCTGCTGTTGCAAAAATTATAGAGTTTAAACTACTTATATCTTGAATTTTTACATATTCTAAAGAGGCATTTTTCTCTAAAATTATTTTTCTATTAACTCCAAAAGCAGAGTTTTTAGAACTATTTACAAAAACTTCTACAACTTGAGCTTTTATATTCTCTTTTACTTCTATTTTAAGTGAATTTGTAAAAAATGTTTCATCTTCTTTTACTTTGTGAATTAAAAAAATAGGCTCAGCAATATTCTTATTTATAGTTAAAACTTTTTGGTTCTCATCTAAATTCTTTGTAATATTAAATAAACAACTTTCATAAAGATTTTCATCTTTTATGGTTTCTAAACCCATAATATCAAATTCACTATTTTTACTTTTTTTAAAATCATAAGAGAATAAAGAATCAAAATTTATTTTTAAAAACTCTTCATCTTTTTTATTTGGAAGAGTTGTGTTTAGTTCATTTATTAACATCGTTTATTCCTATTGCTTCATAACCTTTTTCATCAAGTTCTAAAGCTAAGCTATAATCTCCTGTTTTTACGATTTTTCCATCATTTAAAATATGAACAAAATCAGGTTTGATCAACTCTAAAAGTCTATCATAGTGAGTAATCATTAAAATAGATTTTTTCCCATCAAGCATTGAATTTATAACATTTGCAACAGTTTTAATAGCATCTACATCAAGTCCACTATCTATTTCATCAAGCATTATTAAATCAGGTTTTAGCATAAGTAGTTGAATTAGTTCATTTCGTTTTTTTTCTCCACCACTAAAACCATCATTTAAATCTCTTTGTAAAAGTTTTCTATCAATATTAAATTTTCCTGTTTCTTCTTTTGTAAGTTTTAAAAACTCCATAGCATCCATTTCAGAAAGTCCTGAATATGCTCTTTTTGCATTCATTGCTGTTTTTAAAAAGTAGCTATTATTAACTCCTGCTACTTCAACAGGAGATTGAAAACTCATAAAAATTCCTTCATTGGCTCTTTGTGTTACATCCATTTGAAGTAAATCTTTATTTTTATAAGTGATTTTTCCCTCTTCTACAATACAGTCATAATGTCCACTTAAAGTTTTTACTAAAGTTGATTTTCCAGCTCCGTTTGTTCCCATAAGAACATGGATTTCTCCTTCATTTATCTCTAAATCTAAACCTTTTAATATCTCATTTTCATTTATTTTAACATGTAAGTTTTCTATTTTTAATAATCTGTTTTCCATAATTTATCCCACGCTTCCTTCTAATGATATATTTAATAACTCTTTTGCTTCAGCTGCAAATTCCATTGGTAACTCTTTTAATACTTCTTTACAAAAACCATTTACAATCATTGCAATTGCATTTTCTTCAGAAATTCCTCTTTGAGATAGATAAAATAGTTGTTCTTCTGAAATTTTTGAAGTTGTTGCTTCATGCTCTATATTTGCACTGCTATTTTTTATTTCATGATATGGATATGTATGAGCATGACATTTATTTCCAATCAAAAGCGAATCACATTCAGAAATATTTCTAGCATTTGAGGCATTTTTCCCAACACGAACCAATCCTCTATAAGCGTTTATTCCTTTCATTGCAGAAATACCTTTTGAAATGATTGTTGATTTAGTATTTTTTCCTAAATGAATCATTTTAGTTCCTGTATCTGCTTGTTGAGCTTTTGAAGCAATTGCAACTGAATAAAACTCTCCTACGCTATTATCACCTGACAAAATACATGAAGGATATTTCCATGTAATGGCACTTCCTGTTTCTACTTGTGTCCAAGAAATTTTAGAATTATCTCCTTTGCAAATACCTCTTTTAGTTACAAAGTTTAAAATTCCACCTTTTCCATTGTCATCCCCTGGAAACCAGTTTTGAATAGTAGAATATTTTATTTGTGCATTTTTCAAAGCAACTAATTCAACTACTGCTGCGTGAAGTTGTCTTTCATCTCTTGTTGGTGCTGAACAGCCTTCATTATAAGATACATAACTAGCTTCATCACAAATAATCAAAGTTCTTTCAAATTGTCCTGTATTTAGAGCATTTATTCTAAAATAAGTTGAAAGTTCCATAGGACATCTTGTATTTGGCGGAATATATACAAAACTTCCATCTGTAAAAACAGCGCTGTTTAAACAGGCAAAATAGTTATCAGTTACAGGAACAACACTTGATAAATAGTCTTGAATAAGTTGTGGATATTTGTGTGCTGCTTCACTAATTGAACAAAATATAATTCCTAATTTTTCAAGTTCATCTTGATATGTAGTTTTTACTGAAACTGAATCAAAAACAGCATCAACAGCAACGGTTTTAACTCCAGCTAGTTGTTTTTGTTCTTCAAGTGGAATTCCTAATTTTTCATAAGTTTTTAAAATTTCTGGGTCAACTTCATCAAGTGAATCTAATGCTTTTTTTGGAGCTGAATAGTATGCAATATCTTGATAGTCAATTTTTGGATAATTTAGATTTGCCCAAGAAGGTTCTTCCATTTTTAACCATTTTTTATAGGCTTTCAATCTAAAATCAAGTAACCATTCAGGCTCCTCTTTTTTTGCACTTATGGCTCTTATTACATTTTCATTTAAACCTTTTTCAAAAGTATCACTTTGAACTAAAGTTTCAAAACCTAGCTTATACTCTTTGTTTATTATGTCATGTATTTGTTGATTATCGCTCATGACTTCTCCAGTGTTGTATGAATTTTTTAAATAGGATAAAACTTATCCTGTTTTGAATGTATAACAGTATAATAATTAAAAATTACTTAAATAAGATATAAATTATCCTATTTGAAATTCTGGTATAGCAAAGTATACAATTTTAAGGCAAATGTTTTAATAAATGAAAAAAAATAATAGATTCAAAGCTAGATTAATCATAGAAATGATAGAATATAACTACACAATGCATTGAAATTTGTTACAAAAAGAAATAAAAATTGATAAAAGAAATGAATTAAGACTAATTTTATCCTCTTTGCATTAGAATACGAAAAATTTTTATTTTATATAACTATTTTAAAATAGTTTTGCAAAGATAAAATTAAAAAATATAGGAAATAATGATGGAAGTTTATTTAGATAATAACGCAACAACAATAGTGGACCCAAAAGTTTATGAAGAGATGAAGCCATTTTTTTGTGATATTTATGGAAATCCAAATTCTTTACATAAATTTGGAGCAGGAACTCACCCAAAAATGGTTGAAGCTTTAAATTTTTTATATGAAGGTATTAATGCTGCTGATGAAGATGATGTTATCATCTGTTCAAATGCTACAGAAAGTATCAATACGGTTATTAAAGGAATTTGGATTGATAAAATCCTAAATGGAAATAAAAAACATATAATAACTTCAGAGGTAGAACATCCAGCTGTAACTGCAACATGTAGATTTTTAGAGTCTCAAGGAGTAAGTGTAACTTATCTTCCTGTGAATGAAAAGGGTGTTTTAGAAGCTAGTTTAATAAAAGAGTTTATTAGAGAAGACACAGCATTAGTTTCAATTATGTGGGCTAATAATGAAACAGGAAAAATTTTCCCAATTAAAGAAATAGGAGCGATTTGTAAAGAAGCAGGAGTAGCTTTTCATACAGATGCAACTCAAGCAATCGGAAAAATACCTGTTGATGTTCAAGCTTTTAATGTAGATTATTTATCGTTTTCAGCTCATAAATTTCATGGACCAAAAGGTGTTGGTGGATTGTATGTAAGAAAAGGATTCTCTTTAACTCCTCTTTTACACGGTGGAGAACAAATGGGTGGAAATAGAGCAGGAACAGTTGATGTAGCGTCAATGGTTGGAATGGGATGGGCTATGAAATTAGCGACTTCAACTATGGCTTTAGCTTATGAAAAAAATCATATTAGTAAATTAAGAGATAAGTTAGAAAATGCAATTTTAGAACTACCTGAGACAGTAGTAATTGGTGGAACTGAAAACAGAACTCCAAATACAACTTTAATTTCTATTAGAGGTGTTGAAGGAGAATCAATGCTTTGGGATTTAAATCAAAATGGAATAGGTGCAAGTACAGGAAGTGCATGTGCAAGTGAAGATTTAGAAGCAAATCCAGTTATGAATGCTTTTGGAAGTGATAGTGAACTAGCTCATACAGGAGTTAGATTTTCTTTAAGTAGATTTAATACAGAAGAGCAAATTGATTATGCAATTGATGTTATTAAAAAAGCAGTTATTAGACTTAGAGGAATTTCGAGCTCTTACGCTTATACACCGTCGTGTCATAAGTCTAGTTTATAATAAAAAATTGAAGAATATTTAAAGGAAAAAAAATGGCAAAAAATAGTTTGATAAGTGGTTCAATTTGGGATGAATACTCAAATCAGGTAGTAAATAGAATGAATAACCCAAAACATCAAGGGGAAATTACAGAAGAAAGAGCAAAAGAGTTAAATGCAAAACTTATTGTTGCAGATTTTGGAGCTGAATCATGTGGAGATGCTGTAAGACTTTATTGGGCGGTTGATGAAGCTACTGATAAAATCTTAGAATCAAAATTTAAATCTTTTGGATGTGGTACAGCAATCGCATCTTCTGATGTTATGGCTGAATTATGTATTGGAAAAACAGTTGATGAAGCTGTAAAAATCACAAATATTGATGTTGAATTTGCTTTAAGAGATACTCCAGAAACTCCAGCTGTTCCACCTCAAAAAATGCACTGTTCAGTTATGGCTTATGATGTTATCAAAAAAGCAGCAGCTGAATATAAAGGCGTTGATATGGAATCTTTTGAAACAGAGGTTATCGTATGCGAATGTGCGAGAGTTTCACTTGCAACTTTAAGAGAAGTAATCAAAATCAATGACTTGACAACTGTTGAGCAAATCACAGATTATACAAAAGCAGGAGCTTTTTGTAAATCATGTATTCGACCAGGTGGACATGAACCAAAAGATATCTATTTAGTAGATGTTTTAAGAGATGTAAGAGCTGAAATGGAAGAAGCAAAAATGAAAAATGCAGCTGATGCAAGCCTTGCTGGAACTTTATCTTTTGATAAAATGACTTTAGTTCAAAGAATCAAAGCTATTGATTCAGTATTAGATTCTGATATTAGACCAATGCTTGTAATGGATGGCGGAAATATGGAAATTATCGATATAAAAGAAAATTTACCACATTATGATTTATACATTAGATATCTAGGTTCATGTTCTGGATGTTCGTCTGGAAGTACTGGAACTTTATACGCAATTGAGTCTATTTTACAACAAAAAATTGATGAAAATATAAGAGTTTTACCAATCTAATAATTTGGATTTTAATAAGTGCTTTTTATAGGGATTTGCCTTTTTGGTAAATCCCTTTTTTTATGGATAAAAATTTTTCTTTATTATGTAAAAATAAATCTACAAGTTTAGGGTCAAAATGTTTGTTTTTCTCTTCTTCAATTATTTTGAATATTTTTTCATCTTCTATTGCCTTTTTATAAGGTCGTTCACAAGATAGTGCATCAAAAACATCTGCTATTGCCGTAATTCTTGCTTGAATACTTATTTCTTCTTCTTTTAACTGATTTGGATATCCTGAACCATCCCATTTTTCGTGATGTTCCTTTGCAATTGTTGCAGCTAATATTAAATAGTCTTTTTTTGAATCTTTGAATATTTCATAACCTTTTTCTGAGTGTGTTTTCATAATTTCCCATTCATCTTTTGTTAGTTTTTCAGGTTTATTTAAAATAGAATCGGGAATAGAAATTTTCCCAATATCATGTAAAGGACTAGCTTTTGCTAATAGTTCAATTTGTTCTTTATTTAATTCATTATGAAGAGAGGCTAATAATCTTGTATATTGAGAAACTCTTTTTACATGCCCACCAGTATTTGAATCTTTAAACTCAATTAAATCTGCCATTTTATTTATAATTTCATCTTTGGTCTCTTTTAATTCGGTATTTGCGTCTTGTAAATTAAAAAATAAAGAACCTATAAGTAATATTATAGTAACAGAAAAAAGTATATTTTGGTATTCGCTAAAAATCCATAATAGTATAATAGGTATTAAAAGAAATAAATAAGCTATAGTTCTAAATTTAACCTTTTTATCAAAAGATTTATCAAAAATATTTAGTAACTTGTTCATATCTGTCCTAGTGTTTTATATTAAAAAAAGAATGAATAATTTCATATGATAGGTTTAGAAAAATAAAAACCTTGGAACTTATTGATTCCTAAAGCTTTAACGGTATCATAAATCTCTTTCGTACTTACATGTTCGGCGATTACTTCGATTTGTGCTTCTTTTGCAAAATTTACAATGTTTTTTGCAACTAAATAGGATAATTTATCGCTATTTATTGTACTAATGATACTTCCATCTATTTTTATTGCATCAGCTTTTATTTTTGCTAAATAGATAAAATTTGAATATCCACTTCCAAAATCGTCAATATATATTTTATATCCCAACTCTTTGAGTTCAATAATAGTTTTTGTAGTGCTTTCATAATTTATTATTTCTTCTGTTTCAACTATCTCTAATGCTATTTTTGAAGTTATATTTTTTTGTTTTGAATATGATTTTAAAATGGTAATTATAGATTGGTTTTGTAAATCTTGAGGTGTTAAATTCACAGAAATCAATAGATCTAAATCACAATTTTCTAATTTAGTATATATTATTTTTAGGAGTTCTTTTGTAAGTTTTGTAGCTATAAAAGTATCTTTTATTGTAGTCATAAATTTTTCAGGTAGATATATTTGGTTATTTTTTACAACTCTAAGTAGTGCTTCATAGTGTTTAGTGTGTGAACTTTTATTTTCATTAATTATTTCTTGATAATAACAAATAATCATATTCTTTTGTATTGCTTCTTCAATTTCATCAATTGTTAAAAATTGTTCATCTTCTTTTTTCTCATGATAGATTTCTATGGTGTTTCTACCTTTATTTTTAGCATTATATAAAGCTATATCTGCTAATTTAAATGCTGAAACAAAATCTCTTTGATTATAAGGAGATAAATTTACACCTATAGAAATAGTGATAGGAATCTCTTCTTTATCTGATATTCTAAATTGTTTATTTTTAAAAGTATTATGAATTCTTTTTATAATATCTAATACAAATTCATCGTTTACATCATCTTTTTTTATTAATAAACAAAACTCTTCTCCTCCATATCTAATAAAAATATCTTTATTATTTCTAATTTGATTTTTTATAGTTTTTGTAATTTGTATTAAAATATTATCACCTACAACATGTCCATAGGTATCATTAACTTTTTTAAAATAATCAACATCAATAGCACAAAGAACATATTTCTTTAAATCTAAAAACATCTCGTAATCTTGTAGGTAATTTCTTGAATAAATGCCTGTTAATCTATCAATATAGAAGGTCTTTTTAGCCGTATAAAACCTAAAAGTTTGGTAAAGGAGAATTAAAAATAAAGATAAAACTAAAACCCAAAGAGAAAGAAGAAATATTTTGATTAAAAAGATTGTTGATGAAATTTCATCAATTTTTTTTATAGAAAAATCAATCGCAAAAACAACAGTTTTATCTTCAATAACAATTGGTTTTAAATATGTTATAAATAGTTCATCTGAAAATTCATGTTTTATTAACGCGGGAGTTTCAGAGGTATACGCATCTAACCATGTTTGAGAGTCAATGTCGAATTTTTCATTTAATTTGGCTTTTTCTTCTCCTTTTGAGGCATCGGCAATAAATCTAAAAAAATTGTTTTTGTCTACATAGAGTAAGTAAGCATATTTTATGTTTTTTGTTATTAATGTTTCAACTTTTTTATCTAATAGCTTAAAAAATTGATTTTCTTTATTATGAATATCATTATTTACTAATAAGTTAAAATCCTTTTTGTTATTAACTAATATTTCTTTTATCTCTTGAGAAGTATTGTCTATTATTTCAAAAATATCATTTGTAGAAATTTCTAAAATTTTAGTTTTTACATTTTTTTCGATGTATAAAGTTGAAAAATAAGAGATACATATCATAATCAATATGGTGAATAAAAAACTAAAATATAGATAGAATCTATTTTTTAATACTGGTTTAAATATCATTTTTTAATCCACAAATTTCAAATAATCATCAGGTATTTCTATATCCAATGACTTCGCTTTTTTTGAAGACAACTTTACATTTGGACGACTTTTAAACCAGTAAAATGCACCAAAGATGTCTTCATTATTTTTAAAAATGTATTTGTCATTTGTAAAAATAATTTTATTTTTATGTTCACAACTATTTATATCAAATTGAGACCCTTTTTTTATGTAGATAAAATTAGCATTATTGCAATTTATTTCAATACTTAAATCTTTACTAAAATATGGAGAAATTTTTTCTTCTGCTTCAGCAATAAATATTTTTGGTTCTTTCAAAAAAGTTTGAGCTATTTGTGAAATAATTTTTGCTTCTAATTCATTGATATTTGAACAATCTTGTATAAAATAGATATTTTTTGAAAAAAGAGGTAATAAACTTAGAAACAAAGCAATAAGTATTTTCATTAAAATGTCCATTTTATAGTGCTTGTATAAGTTCTAGTACTATTTGGTAATGTAAATAAAGACATATCTGAATAATTTGTATAAACAATGTCCATATCATCATCTAAGATATTATTTGCTTTGAAAATAAGCTCTAAATCTTTTGATATTTTATAATTAATGCCCAAAGATAGATTAAAACTATCTTTTATTTCTAAGTTTTTATTATAAGTATATCTTTGTTTATAAATTAACTCTTCATAAAAACTAAAATCACCAACCATTTGGTATGTTTTTATAGTACCGCCTGTTCTTGGACTTCCATATTTGCTACTTGAGTTGACATAGCTATAATAGTTTAAATCAATTTTATTGTGAGAGTCAAAATATTTTTCATAAGATAAAGAGAATCCTGTGGCATTAAAATCATCATTGTAGTTAATATAACCTGCTTTATCTATATCTAAAAGTATCATATTTTTTATCTCTAAATAGTTTAGAAATAAAGAAATATTCTCTTTTTTATCCCCATATTTTATTTCAAAAGTAGCAATATTTTTATCTTCATTTTTTAAATCTTTATTCTCTTTTGTTGCAAAATCTATTTCAAACATAGAAGGAGGAGTAAATGTTTTTGTTCCAAATAGTTTTAGACTTAAATCTTCTTCTAACAATGAAATATAACCAATTCTTGAAGTTAAAAAGTTAATATCTTTGAAATCGCTATTTTTTTTGTAGGTATCATGTTTTAAGTTTGTTATTAAGATATTTGAGTCATTAAAAAAATAAGAATATTCACTTAATAAAGTATAAATAGTTTCTTGTTTGAGATCTGATAATTTAACATCATTTTGAGTTGAACCATCTAAATATACAACATTTCTTGTATCAATTTCATACTCTTTATGTTTTATAGCTCCAGCTAAAAACAAAGAAGATTCATCAAACTCAAAAATATTTGAAATACCTGCATCATATTTTCTAAAATTTAAATCCTCATCTAGTTGTTTTGGCATAGTTGAATTTAAAGAATCAAAATCAATAATAGGAACAATTAAAAGTCCCTCCACATTTTTATGAAAAGACTCTTTATCGCTGTGGTTATAGCTTAAATAAGTTTTTCCATTTGAATTATTGAAATTTCTAGCAATTTCAACAAAATATTCCTTATGATTACTTTTTGAGGAGTCAAGAACAGTATCAGCAGCTAAAGAGATAAAATCATCTTTTTCTATAGTTGCAAAACCACCACTAATTTTATAATCATTTTTTCTATATGCAAAATATCCATACTCTTTTCTTGAGTCATTTTGTACACTACCATTTTTCAGATTTATAGTAGGATTGTTGATTTTTGAGCTATTAATCATAAAAAGTAAAGATGAATCTTCTAGTTCATCTGCAAAAACCATTGAAGTAGAACGGGAACCAAAACTAGAAAAACTATTTTTTAAAATACCTCCTCCTATTGTGTATGGTTTTTTTGTATAAAGTTTTACTGTTAATTTGGCTGGTTCATTTCCTAAAAGGACAGTACTTTCTCCATAATAGATATCTATATGACTAATATGATCCATTGGGTAATCAGCAAATAATAACCAAGGAGATAGAGTTTGAACTGAACTTACTTCTTGATCATCTATATAAACTCTCATTGAAGTACTAGTACTATTTGGATTTCCTGCGTATGTTAGATTAGATATCCCAAAAATATTTGTTTGCATTGAAATTTTTGGTAGAGTTTTTAAAACATCTTTTAAGACATTTGCATTCATCATTTCTAAGTCTTGTTGTGTAAAAGTAACAAGATGACCTAAAGACTCTTTTTTAGTTCTTTCTGAGATTAAATTGGAAGTTTCAAGTTTATATTTATCTAATAAAAATTGTAAATCCTGAGAGAAAAGTATTTTTGTAAAGAGCAAAAATACAATGAAAAACTTCATATAAATAAACCTTGAATAGAAATTAAATTATATTGTACTTTATTATTTCTTAATATTGAAGAATGTTCTTTTTTATAAATAGGCAATTTTTGGAATATTTACGTGTAATTTTTAGATAATTTTTAGCTATACTTCGGCAAAAAATAAAAGAGTAGTAAATGGAATTTTTAGAAGAGATAACAACTTTATGGATAGTTATTTTTATTATTACAGGATTTATAGCTGGATATATTGATTCAATTGCAGGTGGTGGCGGGATGATTCAGG
>ERZ724515.472-NODE-472-length-15831-cov-11.371324_pt1 | contig 15831 bp, 35 predicted proteins | sample MGYA00376048_ERZ724515 | MGnify/ENA primary metagenome ERZ724515 (study PRJEB28724, sample SAMN07190885) | wastewater metagenome | isolation source: influent of sewage treatment plant in Hong Hong | place: Hong Kong | collected 2016-03-17 ... | reverse complement strand
GGTATGAAGTTTTATTGTGTGGTGGATAGAAAATGAAACAATACATGGCTTCATATAGACACAAAGGGGACTCTTTTGTGCTGATGTATTATGCACAAGACGAGCAGGATGCAAAGACAAAGCTGCAAAGCATCAAAGGTAACGCCAAGTATGATGGCGAAGTGTTGTTGCACGTTAAAACAAGTTTTCTTGACAAACTGATTGGATGGTGGAAGAAATGACAATTTACGCAAGCTGTGGGCATGTTGTAGAAGAATTTGATGACATGTATGATGTAGCTGTGAAAAGCAGCATTTCGTGCAATGCACGCTGTGTCAATTACAAATCCGTATGCCTCTCTTGCTACAATTGGTATAAAGAGCAAGACATGCTGCTGTACAGTGAGAGGGATGAGAAAATATGGCTAAAGAAAGGAAAGCCGTGTTGTGGGATGTGTTAAACTGTAACCATTAGTGGACAGGCCAGTAGCAACTGTACCTACACGCATTCCGCTATGCGGAACAACTGTACTGGTCAAAATAACACAAACTGTATCTGTACAAATAGAAAATCTGTGGTATAATATACTTGTACATGAAAAAGTACGAGCATGTAGAGAACTTGTCTTATGAATTCTCGAACCCTCTTCTCATTCTAGCTGTGAGAGGAGCCTAGTAAGGCATGTTGGCAGAGAGCTTATCGGTGGCCCTATTTTCTCTCTGTACGTAGAATGGAGACACCTTTGGTGTTGACAATTCGAACCCCTAAAAGAGTGCTGCATAAAGGGGGCGTTAGCAGCATAAACACATCCAATCGCTAACAAGTGTTTATGTTTCAGTGGCGGCAGCGGGAAGACACTTTGTACAATGGCAACTTGCAAAGTGAAACACTGAACGAAGAAGCAATAGCTGGCACACATGTTGTGTTTGTTTCTTCCATCCGACGTATCAATGTTGATGTGTGACACATTAAGTGTCTGCATGAGCGCTTGCCCTTGAGAAAGGTGGGTGTTTGTTGTGTTAGCAAGCCTATGGCTTCTGAGACGGATGTAGCTTCTTATAGATGGATGTGCCTATTCTTTGTCTTTCATTAGACAAGGCGTAGGTGTGTCTATCTATAAGGGCCGCATTTTATTCTCAGAAATCATGTTGATGTGTTTTAAATAATAAACAAATATTATGTGTATAATAGACAACAATACATATACAAGGGAGACAATAATGCAAGACAGACTACCAATCCACTAATACACAGACAAGACAAGGAGAGACAATGCCTATTCCAATTCAACATCTACCAGACAACACAGCTAACAACAACAAAGATAATGAAGAACAATATGCTTTGTTGAAAGAAATAGCTAGACGAAGCATGGTGGGCAGAAAACCTCTGATTATTAACGGAGTGGAGGTAGAATTGGTGCTACCATCTGAAAGGAGAGAGGAATGAAACAAGCAAAACAGAATAAAGAACATAAGCTAGCCATAATGCAAGCTAGGGAGTTGTGCTCTCGCTTCAACTCGTACAAAGACAACATCTCTCCTCTTGTCCTTACGAAAGAGATGAGTAGGGAGGAACGTAGACAAGCATTCATTGATGCTATTTCTTCTTGACAACAACAAATAAACATGCTATATTGGCACATGTCTTTAATTAGGCATGTGTCTTTTTGTTTTATGTAAAGGAGAGGTGGTGATGGTGATGAGCACAGAAGAATATGTGGTGAAGTTTTGGTGTGTAGGCAGTAGTGGTTGGAAAGAACAAAGAGAGGAGAGTGTGTTTCTGAGCACAAAGAGTGGACACAAGAAAGCAGAAGCTATTGTAAAGGCAAAGTGGAGGAAGGCTCCATATTTCCAAGACATTGAGATTGTGTCTGTCACATATTGCTAGAGGAGAAGAAATGAGTGTGTGGAATAATATTAAAGCCTTGATGTTCCCAGACACAGGCGAGGAGGGTGTTATCACCAAGTTTGAGAAATCATTGGCAGAAGTGAAGGAGATGAGGAAAGAGCTTGAACAACCACCAAAGACAGATATGGAACGTATTCTAGATGCAATGAAAGCCTCTATGCATGAGGAAGGGAGATGGAAGACGTATGAAGATAAGTTTGTAATAGGGTATAAAAACTATGTAACAAAGGAGGTAAAGTGGCTGGGAAGGACTTCTTGTCGTCTTGTAGATGAAAAGACAGGGTGGGGACTTGTGTGCAGTTTCAATTACAATAACATTATAAGACACAAGGACGGTAGTGTGTTTTATGCACAGGGAGAGAATACAAGAAACCATACAACAGAGGAAACTAACACCACCCTTTGGCCTTATATAGCAATAGGTAAGGGGTGTGTTACAACCTTAGAGAAGCGTAGGTTTGTTCCAACAAAAGAGCAGCTTGAAGAATTGCTGGAATATTACGAAGAAAATATTGCAAAACCTCTACGAGACACAGAACGCAGGGTAGAAGAGAAACAAGAGATTGATGTATTGAAACAGATGTACTTGAGAGAAGAATGAAAGAAGCCCTCCGTAATTGGAGGGGTTTTTCTTTTCAAGAAAGCCTCTATGACAGAGGCTCTTTTTCTATTTGATATTTCTATCCAAATATCCAGACAAGAGCACCAGCTACGAGGGATGGAACAATAAGCCACAACCACACATAAGCATTTTCTTTCCTATTCTCCTTACGTCTCCCAACTAGACGTTCCCATTCGTTGTAAGCTTGTTCTGGTGTGTCTCCTACGGCTATGACACATGTCTCCATATCAAACACACCTTGTACAAACTCTGTATGTGCATACCACAAACGTCCTCTCTTGTATATCTTTGTTTTGCAGCCCTTCATGCCTCTACCCTCCTATTTGTAAAATATCACTATAATACATTTTGAAAAATTTGTCAACATATTCTGGCATGAATTTTAGAAAAATTTTTATAGAAAATATCTAGACGTGTCCTTTGTCCAGAGGTTTGTGGGAGGTAAATATCGTGACGTGCAATTCTTGATCTCTATTGCAATCTATGCTGAGCAGTACCACCCGTACATCTTCCCTATCACCTAAGCGCCTGAAATATCAATAGGCTATCAATCCCTTGCCCCTGTCCTTTCCAGTCTTGTCATTGCCTCATACTATCACATCATTCTATCTAAATGTATATTGGTCATAATATATAATCGCGGACATACCTTGCCATCACCAGTCATTAACCTAGCCTATCAGGTGTAATGCTATAACATCCAACTGCCACTATCTATCTGGATATTCCCTACTAGCGTAATGCTCATTCTATTGTTTCAAATTATATTGAAATGCATATTGTGTAACTGGAATGTATAGAATTGGAGAAGAGGAAAGGATTATCGGATGTGGCTTAGAAGATACAATGGAGAATTATTTTAGAGGGAAGGAGAGAAATTTGTTGACAGGAGAGGAGGGGCGTTGGTTAGACCAAACAGGCAACAATAGACAAAACGCAAACCAAAGCTGACAAATTATCTATAACCATACTGTTCAGTTTACTTAAGAACAGCTTATTCTACCCTCTATCATTCTTTCATTGGCCGAAATTGTCTAAATAGGCTGGCATGTATAGGGTATTATTTACATATTATTTATATGTTTATATATTAGAAAAGCCACATCAAGCTAATACGCTTTCCGTGGCTTTTCTCTGTTTTCTAGGTTTCAATTGTATTCCTGATTCCTGCTATTCACTCCTTTCCAGCCGCCGTATATGCTTGTATTGTTTTCTAATGCTTGCATATATTCTTGAGCGTCTCTCTTTGCCATAGCAGGGCTAAAGGGAAGACTACCAAACATCACTTTGTAACGGGCTGGCTTGCTGTTTTCTACGCGTTGAATTGTGTACATTACTTATGCTCTTTCATGCGTTCTACGTTAAAGGCAATGGCTTTGTTAATGGCATCAAGTCGGGTTTGTTCGCTGGCAATAAATTCCCCACAAAAATAAACTGAATGAACATCAAAAGGATGTTTGCCGATTGTCTGAAATGTAAAACGATTATCAAGCAATAATTCTACACTCTGATTCTTTCCAATATACCCCCAACGATTGTATTCTGCAAGCCATGCCGTGCGGGTAGATTCTTTTACATAAATGTTACCATTCATGCGAAATACATTTCCAATGGCCAATTCGTGAAATTGCTTGTTATGCATAATTAGTCTGCCTTTGTCCATTTGCCGCTAATCTTTTCTGCTACTACGGCCACGTTATATCCGCAATTGAAACGGATAGATACTTGAGTGTATCCGTGTTTCGTAGCGTATTGTTTTGCGCCCCTTTCTGTCCTGCTAACGTCGTGGTGAATACCGTCTTTCCCTACTACACCGTAAACATGATTGTTATGCATTACTTACCACCTTGAAGAGTGTAGATTAAACGGGTGTAGCCTAGGGAATTATTGGTTCGTGATAATTTGAATTTGCGTCCTGTTGCCTGCTTTATTATCAGTACTTCTTTGTTATACTCCCTTTTGCTTGCTGTATGCATATGTTTAAACAACTCCCCAGCACAAATACCAACATCTATGTGGAGATTAAGGTATATACTATATCTCTTCTGCATTGTTTTATCATCAATACTCACGATACACTCTACTTCAAGATCATTTGCCCACTGCCGTAGCATTTCAATGTATGTAGCCATATTAATTCCATTCTTAAGCGGCAATAATTGCCGGATGTTTTGTCATAGGCGGCAGCTTTTGCCGCCCCATTGCCTTGTTGTGTTTTCCCTTACAAAACAAGCAATTGGCGTTTATCTATGCGTTTTGCCTTATTTGCTTTTTCTTGCTTTTCTTGCTGATTGTAGGGTTTACGTTGTTTTGTTGATTTTGTGCGAATAATGCCGTTGTTTGTGTGCATTTTGTGTGCCCTTTATTCCACTGTTACAATGCCGACTTTGTTGCCATTACTGTCTCTTACAATGCACGACAATGCACCGTTTTCCGCATCATTTGCCAACTTGTAGAGAATATTTGCCAGCTCTTTCTCATCTTCAAAAGCTGCATTTGTTGTGTTGATTGTAATGATGATTTTGTCCATTTTACATTGTCCTTAGCGTTTGCGAGTAGATCGAAGTTTAGAAGAAGAGAAGAAAACATCCAGCAAAATCAGTTTACCATTATTCACCGCAACATTACGCGGGCTGATTTCAAAACGTATATCTTCAGTGCCAATGTTTGCCACACCTTCAGCAAATTCTATCATTTGCTTTTTACGTTGTGGGGAAAGTTTGCTGTTTTTGATAGCGTCAATAATTCCAAACAAACCCTTGCCCCAGCAATTACTATACATTTCACGCAAAGCCAGATAAAACTTATATTCTGCTGGCAACAAAGCTTCTTTCAATTTACGGGGTTTTTCATACAAAGGCATTATGTATTCTTTACGGTCGATGCGTTCAATTTTAGGCAAGAATCGCGCATTGCCGCACCAGCCAAGAGAAAGGATTTCTTTAACAGGGCAAGAAGATTTTACCAACACTTTACCATCTGGCTGCAAATAAGCCTTGGTAAATGTACCTTTGCCGATCAGTTTTAATTTGGTCTCTTGCATGATGTTTGCCTTTTGTGTTGCTGGTTTGTGGGCATATACCCTAGAAAGAATGCTTATTATAAGGGCCTACTATCATTTTGGCAAGCCCCTACGGATAAAAATTCTACCCTTTCACCAGCGAAACGCCAATTCCATAATTACCAACAAGGCGTTCCGCTTCTTTTAATGCATGCGTTCTAGTCATATTTGGAAAATCCCTTTGTAACTCATTTGCAAGCCTAGAAACATCGCTTAAAAATGCGGCGTGCTGTTTTTCGAGCAACTGACGTGTTTTATACACACTATTCCAATTATCACCCATGATTCTATCCTTTGTTTGCTACGTTGTTTGTTAATATCTGCTAAGTTTAGACGGTGGCGTCTGGTTTGTCAATAATTATTCACTCTCTAATACTTGTTTAAACGTTTTTGCAACACAACCGCCAAGTCCTTGCAATGTATGGGTTATTTCAACATCGTAAACGGCAAAGCACAGGTTTACCACTAAGTCAATGTCATCACTTTGCCACAATGTTTTTCTAATCAATTTTTCTACCTTGCCTAGGTATCGCCCAGATACAGTTAAATCAGTTTTTGTGGGCTTTATTGATAGGTGCAAAGAATGGGCGGCGCATAAATCTAAGCAGATATTATGCGGATACTCTTCAATCGCTATAGCGTAAAGTTCATTAAGTTGCATTTTTGCCAACCTTGTCAGCCATTAAAGCCAATAATTTTTTGTTCGCCTTTGACAACAATGTACGTTGTGCCGACGTTACTATACTGGCGAACATACACACGATATTTGCGACCATTGTAGCCAACCTTGTAGCGCGTAGGGATTTTGCTGCCGTATCCGCTTGCCGTGTATTGCAAGCCTTTATCATGCCACCACAAAGGCGATTCATATACATGCAACTGGTTTTCCGGTTTCAGATTGTCCGTGCTATAGGTTTCAATGTAGGCGGTTTTCATGTTGGTATTTCCTATGGGGTTTAATGTTGTGTTGATTATCGGCTAGCTATTCTGTTTTGTCAAGCTTTTTGTTTGTGCTGACTAGCGCGTTTACGTGCAATTTTATCGCCTTCATTCATTGCCCAAGCAATGCCAACAGTGAACAAAGCAATGCCAACAGTGAACAAAGCAAGGCCAAGAACAAAGCAAGGCCAATTGCTTGCCCCTGTTGCACGTCGTCAGCAGGAAAGAACAGGGCAATAATGGCAAAGCCGATAGAGAAAATCATAAACATAGTGGCTGGCGATTTCATTTGCTTGTCTTTCTGTTGTGAGTTGGTATTTACGTATTATCGGGTATTGCTGCTAGCTTGTCAAATACTTTTTACGTTATTTTTTCAAGCCACGCTGATTCTTGTTTGCATGATTGCTTTGTGAGCGTGCCATTGTGTTGCGCAGCATTAAGACAATCCGCTTCAATTTGATAGGCGGCATTCTGTGTTTGCAACAGAATAGCCATGCCGCAAACAAGGCCAACGAGGAAAACAAGAATAAATCTCACGGTATAACGCCCTGTCGTGTTTCGTTGAACGATGATGCATTGTTGCACGCGCTAGGATGCTTGTCAAATTATTTTTGAATTATTTTTCGGGCAAAGCCGAAGGCTACCAGGCGCAAGCCTGGCAATATTGCTTGCACTTTCTGTCTTTCTCGTTTATACTATCCTTATGCGTTCGATCTGGCATTCAGGGGATGGACGGCAAGGCTGCGCGTCGTTTACACAACAGAAAGAAAACAAAACGCAAATAAAGCTTGCAATGCATGTTGCCAGCCCTTATAATCAACTCATATTCAAAACACGGCACGAAAGGCCACAACATGAAAGCCCCAAAAAAATCCCTGCTTGGTCTGACTTGCACATGCTGCGGCGCTGACATCACCGCCCCCAAATTCTGGAAAGGCAAGCCATACGGGTTTTCCTGCTACGCTGTTGTGGCTGGCGAAGGCAAGCATAAACGCGGCGCTACTTTCGCAAAAGTAAATGTGGCATCTTTCCGCTTGTTTGCCGATACACTTACAAGCGAGCAGGCAATGGCCGCTGACCGCATTATCAGCGCCTTTGTTGTGTGCAAGGATGGCAAAAACCGCGAAATCCGCGTCCGTTTCACTGGGGAAGAGCCAACCATTGTTTACCAGAATGGGGAATTCTATGCATCAACAAAAACTTTTAATAATTGGAATGATTGCAAGCATATTTATCACTATGTGACTAGCAATGCGATACGGTTTGCTGACTTTTTTACGGCAAACTAACAAAGCCCCGAAAGGGGCTTTTCTTTTTACTTGTCTTCCCAGGCTTTTTGTTTTATACTCGATCCATCGATTCGAAGAGCGGATTCTCGGGGTGGACATTACCCCTACCTGTTATTCTTAGAGTTATATAAAACGCCTTTCTTATTCTTTTTCTGTCTTTGCCTTCCCCTTGTTGTGTGCTATATTTGCTTTGCGTTGCCGACACGGGCAGGACTGCCCCTGCCTGTCGTTTACGTAACATTTTAAACGGAATAGTTATGGATTTATAAGCGCATGTTGTGACGGCATATTGTCCCGCCTAGCGGAACTGTATTTCATCTGGTAGGACGCCAGCGGGTGCGGCATGGCCTTGTTGCGCCTGTCGGAATAGCGTTCCACTGTGCGGAATTCTGGCTGAAAATCTATATTTTTGTATTTTATTTAAATACATTATATGCGCCAATATATTTATGGAATTCTAATTTTCTGTAGAAAAACGCAAATAGTGCGCCAAGGGTTTCTATTTAGATTCGACTTTGGGCCTCTGACAATTTTGTAAATACACCGCCAAACCTTTTAAATAGAAAGTCGCTTTGCGCCTAATACGAAAACATCGCCAGCCTCCTAAGAAATAGAATTACGCCGGTCTGTATATTCAAATAGACAATCAATAAGTTGCCAAAATTTATTACTTTGGTCTCCCCCTGTATTCAAATACCACGGTAATATTCTGTACAAGTTTTTCGCTTTGCATCTGGCACATTCACTGCACATGTCTGCATGAACTATGCACGTTTGACGAATTTCTTACGCAAAGCGGAAGAATGCTATTTGCCGCAGGTAAAATAGCAACCCCGACCTTATTTAAAAGGACGGGGCTTTGTTTTAATAGACGGGGAGGGCTATTAAAATGGCTTTTAATCTGGTTTATTCTCTTCCCAATAAGCATACATAAAATCCCCTACTTCATTTTCAAATAACTCATGGGTGATTATATTTTGTGGCTCTACCCACCATTTAAACATCTCACACTTAATTACAAGATTGTTTACTATTGCAGTGTAATTAGGTTCATTATCACCCTCTTCATTCGGGTTGTGCCATTCAAAATCGTAGACACCATTATGCAACGGGTTGATGAGAAAAGGGTTGCCATTATAAAACGTAAGTTTTAATTCACCAGAAATAATCTCCGCTACATAACGTCTAACAAAACTCAAGTGCATTAGGCGCATACTACCTAGTTGATTAGAAAGCATTTATTCCTCCTTAATTGTTATGCACGTCAGGAATACAATTCAATGTAGAATACAGATTGGCAATCCACTTCTCCAATGTTTCAATGCTTTCACATACTTCACCAGAGACACGAAATTCTTTATCTTCTTGTGTGAACAACTCTACTTCGTAAGAGAATGTAACGCCACGATCAGCCATCCCTCGTGCTGCCCATTCTGCTTTTGTCCAATCGTAAGCATAGACATTGATAAAATAGGCTTTATTTTCTTCTTCATCGTATACAATCTTCTGTAGCGCGTAGTCTGCGTATTCTTTCCAGTGTTTGCAACTGTATTTCTTATAACCTGCATCAATCCAATCTTGCTCTTTCATTCTATTTCTCCTATTGCTTAGAACACATATCGAAAATCAACTCATCACATTCTGCCACAGCATCAAACAAAATGTCAAAGAAGTCTTCGTGAACAAGGGACATTACATCAGCCTTCTTCATGTCCCAATAATCTAATGTTAGCATGTTGTTCATGACAAAGCAAGAGGGCTGCCAAGAAACATGACCTGCCCCTTTGTTTTCTGCGTAAAAATCTGAATTGATGTTAGCTAACATATCGAACAGATGTTCATTTGTTTCTCGTTCCATACTCATGAAACCATCTCCTTCTCAAAACAAGACCAATACGTTTCTAGGTCAACCCACAGGAACGAGTCTTTCTCCCCATCGAAGACATATCCATCAACCTCCATTACAAGCTTCCAGACGTATTCTCCATCAGAATCCGTCACCTTAAGGGTGTCTCCAATCTTGTACTTGCCTTCTGTGTCAGGGTCGTAGCCAGCAGCATTACCGTCCCACTCGCCGTCCTCATCTACGCCAATCCATGTATACACAACTTGCTCTGTGGTTGGTTCAAAACCATATTGGTCAAAGCAACTAACGCGACGAAGGTAGATGATTTCTTGACCGTGTTGTGGTAGTTTTTCTTTCGTATTGTAAAACGTAATTGTTACACTCATTTCTCTTCTCCTGTATATTCGGCAGTGTTACACCATGTTTTGCTCACTTATACCACTCCTCAAATGAATAACGCTTTTTCAATGCCTCAACAACACGAGGGTCTATTTCTGTAGCCGCTACAAGCTGTGCAAGCTCATGCTTGCGTTTACGCCAAGCTTCATGTGCCTCCTCTGGTGTTAAGAAATAGCCTAGGTGTTCTTCCTTTCCGATGAAAAGGTTTTTACAATAGGCGCGATATTTACCTGTACGTTTAAAAAGATGTACACCAATAGGGTATTCCCCTCGACTCGCATCGCTTGCAACAACAAAGGAGTTTGTTGCTTTCAGCACAAAAGAACATGTTTCAGGGGAGTATAACTTGCTTCCGGGCACAATAATATCCTTGTCTAGGCACTTACCATGCCAGTCTTGTTGTTCCATCCATTTTTTAAATGCTGTGGCGTACAACCACTCGCTACAGACACTCGTGCCAATATAGCTTGGTCTACTCTCTAGGAATTTATTGCTGTAACATCTTTCTAACATGTCTTTCCACACTGTATAGTATTTGCATAGAAAAACAGACTTTCTTACTCTTTTGCCTCCATTTCTTGTTAACTCTTCCTTGATCTGTGTCCTGTAACCCAGATCGTTTATTCCAACACCATATATAAGATTATTCATGTATTTTCCTTTATTTTGTTTGGCATCGTTGATAGGGAACAGAAACACATAAATTAGGCCACACCTTATTTACAAGTGTTGCCACCACTTTCGCACGAATGTCTTTGAGAAGAAGCATTTTGAAAAGCTCTTGCTGTTCTTGCTTAAGGACGTGCATATAATCACGGACATATGTCTTAGCGTTATTCCCAGTCACCTCACGTTTGTACAGTGTTGGCGGAACAGTGCGTAGCCAATGAAGGGAAATAACCTCACTACCAAAATGCTCTACAGCAGGAAACGTCTTTGCTGTAATGTAGAACGAGACAGAAGGGCAACAAACAAGACGCATATATTCTTTCAATAGCTCGTTATCTTTGTTCGCTTTCAAAATAGAAAGCTTATCGTTTGTACTCGGTGTTTCTTGAAGTTGTTTAATGATGTTGTATAGCATTTGCATTCTCCTTAGTGTTTAACTACAAGACGTTTAGGTGGAGTGATTTCCTCCACATCCCATTCCATCACCTGCTTCCACTTACCAACAGCAGATTGGTAAATGTAGAGGTCGTCGTTTATGTTCACAACGTACATCGGAACAGCTGGAAGCTGTCTATTCAGTTGCACAAAATAATATCCACTTTTATACATTAAATCAACTCCTCTTTGATTGGAGTGTCATCACTGTCCCAAGTGGCAGCCCATTTAGCACCACCTCTCACTTGAGAAATTGCATAGAAAACATCGTGACCTTGTGTTGCCCACATTGCCAGCTCTTCTTCCACGCCGTTGTCGATAATGTATTGAAGTGCTTCTGCCTCTGTCTCAAACAGATACACTTCAGGGTAGTATGGTTTCCTGATACTAAGTGTCCACATGACGTTGTTCCTTGTGTTGAGTTGATGTATGTATCATAGGCGTTAGCCTATCCCTTGTCAACACATTTCTCAAAATAATTTTATTGTGAGAGAAAAAGAAAAAGGACATACAGCAATGTATGTCCCGTGTATCACATCTTATTGATCTTTATATGGATTGTTGCCGTAATTGAGTGCTTCCATGCTCACAGGGAAGTGTTCGTACAGAATAGCACCAAGCTTGTGTGCAAACTCTTGCGCCACGTTCTGTGCATGACTGTCAATACGTTGCTGATAAACACGATTGAAAGCTACCAAACTGCCCGTCCACACCCAATTAGTCATACTGTTTAATGGCAAAACCATACGAGCTTCTTCTGGTGCTACACCTGCATCCAGCAACAGATAATAGGATTCAACAGCCTCCTTGCTTGCTCGTTCCACATACTTCAATGCGTCCAATTCATAGCCACCAAACTTATCCTCTGCGTGCCAGACACGCTCTGTGTGATATTCCTTGCTAGCCCCTTGCTTTGCATTAGCTGGGGCTTTGTGGAAATGTTCCGGTAGATATAGCTCCACATCACTCTTAATATAGCGTCGAGATTCCTCGTTCCATACCAAACCAACCTGATGTTTTACAAGCTGACGGGCGAGAAAGATCGGAGCCTTGCAAACAACAGTGAGTTGGCAGTGGGCAAGAGTAGTCCAATGAGTGTGTGCCTTTGCTTGCTTTTCCCAATCGTCACGCTCTTCTTTCGGAAGACCAGTTGCGAGATACTCAATCAGCCGTTTCTCTTTGAACTCGTCTTCTGGTAGCCATCGACCAAACGAAGCGTAGGCTGCATTACGAACACGGGCATCACTACCCATCTTATCAATAAACTTCACTTCAACATCTGCAAACTTAATTGTGCGTTCAGTCATTCATTCTCTCCTTCTTCAAGTTGTTCATTAAACTGGTCAATCAAAACATCAAGACACGGAATGCAGTCGTCAAGATAATCCAGCAAGCTGTACAGATAGTCAAGCTCTTCTTGCATCATAGACATTGTCTTAGCCATCACTGTCTTCCTTTCGCATTTCTTGCCAACGTACAAGTGTGTCAATCACATCTTGAATGTCGTGATTAGTGTCCTTAAATCCGCGTCCACCTGTGACAAGCAATTTCTTGCAAGCATGACTAATACACGGGTCTGTAACATCGAACATTTTTAACACGCGATAAACATCAACGTAGTCGTAACCACATTTCTTGAAATAGTGGGAATGTTTTTTGTCTTGTTCGGTAGATACGCTAGTAGATACCATCTCCTCACCAAGAGCAACATGTGACGGAGGAATAGCTTCTGGCTGTTCAACGTTAGAAGAAAGGCCGTCAGCAATACGCCACTCTACGATGCTGCCAATGTCGCCAGCATACCAATCAAACATACATGCCTCTGCACGGTCAATAGTGCTGTCAGCGTATTTAACGAGAACTTCAACATCGTTGTTAACAGGCTGCACCCCTGTATTCTTCTGCCATGCACGGACTAAGATGCGAACATGCTTCGCCTCCACCCAAAGACCCTCATCCGCGCCGTCGACAGTTATATGGTCTGGGTCTTTGGGAGAGGCGTATACTCCGTTGTTCCAACCAGTGACAACAAACTTTTCACCAACCCGATACCAATTATCAGAGTCTACAGCCACTACCTCTACAACATCGCCAACAAAAAATTGCTGTTTCATTTGTTCCTCTCCTTAAACATTTAGTATCTGAATACTAACACATCTCTGCTGCTGTGTCAACAACAACAATGAATGTTTCATCCTTATATTCTTTCTCAACATCTTGCTTGAATGCAATAGCTTGTTGCAATGTAGAGAAATATGCGCTTTCGCGTATAACAGATTCCCCAACAGAAGCTACATAATAGCTATTCGGGAATGGCCGGTCAGATGCGTATGGTGTGTTCATGAATGTTCCTGTCAGTCAATGTAGCACTGTTTATGTACAAACACATTCTCTATTGTTTCAATGGCTTTGTCAATCTTTTTAAATTTCCATTTTGCCCAAGCCACTACTTTCAACTCTAGATGTCCCCGCTTCTCTGATTTGTCAAGGTCGTGTTGTATTTCAAGCTTCTCTGCCTTCAACCTTGCAATCTCTTGCTTCCAATTCTGTTCGTTAATCAGTTTCATTCCTTCTCCTCCATATACTCGCTGTCTGTCTCATACCCGTTGAACACACATGTTACACCAGAAACAAGTCCTTTCCGACTAAAACTTGCTTGTCTGTATTCAATATTCACAGCCCCTTGTTTCTGGCAATAGGCTTTACGTCCTGCAATTTCTTTAGCAGACATTCCAGAGCAAGCCGTAAGAAACAAAGCTAATGCACAAATAATGTATTTCATGTCCTCTCCTTAGCTGAGAATAAGTCCTACGGCAGTGAACAGTATGGCGCTGCTTATCAAAAACAACATAGTGTCTAGATCATAGGTGAAAGCAAACACAATAAACGGAGTCAGCAACAACCACCCTATAATTTTTCTTTGTTTGTTAGATAACATGTTCTCCCCTCAATCAATGTACAACATTAGACGATCACCATCGAAAGTTCCCTCTCGTACAGAACGAATGATGTCTTGGTAGAAGGCTTCACTGGCATAATAACCTTTGCGCTTATACTTGTCAATTCTATTTAGTGTTGCAACAGGGTAGGTGAGGTTGTTCAGATAAAGCATCTTCTTTTTAACACTTTTCACCCACTTGTCAGCAAACACAAGACGTTCATTATCCATTGCAACACAACATGGCATCAGGTCGAAAGAGCTAACAACATGCTCCAAATCGGTGTACAGGTCACGAGTGATTAGCTGCACTTTGCTCACCACTTCATACTCATCTTTACCGTCAAAACGCTTACCAACAACTTTCTCACCAAAGAAGTAGTAGGTGGAGAGGTAGCCAAGAGGGCATTGGAACACACAAACATAACCATTGTCTTCAAGCTTGTCTTTTGTTTTCTGAATGTCTTCCTCGTTCTTGAAGAATAAGTCAATGTCGCACACTACATCTTCTTTATCAATGAGTGTACGAAGAGCACCACCAGCAATGATGGCACCAGCCTCTGTCAGGCCAGTGAAATCGAGCATCAAGCTTTTGTCTAGCGAGATGAAACGAGCGTCTTTGAGGGAGTTGATGTTGATAGAGTACATGTTGTTTCCTTTCGTTGTTTAGGGTGTATGCACCTAATGTAAAGCACATACACGCTGTTGTCAAGGGTTATTTGCGTTCTATGAAGCAGAACTTGTCCGTGTCCATCAGTTGCTTATACGCCTTTCTCATTATCATTTCTGCCTCGTCGGCAATGCTCTCTCGCACGATAATACTGTCATGCATAGGTAGCAACACCTCACCCATTCCATACAACTCCTCAATGACAAGAGCCATGATGTCGGAGTCTACGTTCTGTAGAATAATACCAACATCTTTGAAGAAGAATTCAGAAATTGGTTTGTTCCACAACATGACATGCTCACATATCTTCTTGGAAGGGAATGTTGGCTTACCACGCAAACCAATACCATATGAGATTTCCCCATACCGTCTGTCCTCTGTGGCACGCTTCTTATCATCAAAGAATTCTTGACTCAACCCAGCAACAGCACCGGCAATGTTCTTAGCGTTCAACCCAACAAGCATAGCAAACTTATGCAAACGCCTAACTGTATGATTATCTGCCGCGTCATTAGGGGAGAACACAGGGCTAAACGTAGGATATGGTTTAAACTCCCCTTCCCATTGATGTTCAATCCAGTAGTCCACAACGTCAGGTGCTTTTTGTCTTGCTTTCTCATACAACAGTGCTGGATGTATGGCCTTGAAGTCTAGTTCTACAACATTCTCACCATTGATTTGCATTGTTTTCCTCCGTTTCTGAGGTAGGGTTTGTACACCACCAACAGTATTGTAAAATCTACCACCAGCTTGCAGATTGTCGTTGAATATACGTGTATATTGTTGCACACAAACATCAATGTCGTCAAGGAATATTTGTGTGTTCATCAGCATTTCATTAAGCATCAGTACACTACGTTCCTTTAATGCAACACCTTTACGCCCTTTGTTTGACAGGATTTCCTTTGTCTCCCTATCTTTCACCTGTACAGCCGGCACAGCTGGTTTCTCGTCTGACACATCAACACCCTTCCATAGAGCATGGTATTTGTCTGTGAGCATGTACACACTTTGTAGCGGCATGTCTGGGTTCATGTTGTACAAGCCACCTCTGTAGTAAACAAACCACCCAT
>ERZ724515.471-NODE-471-length-15833-cov-20.963050_pt1 | contig 15833 bp, 12 predicted proteins | sample MGYA00376048_ERZ724515 | MGnify/ENA primary metagenome ERZ724515 (study PRJEB28724, sample SAMN07190885) | wastewater metagenome | isolation source: influent of sewage treatment plant in Hong Hong | place: Hong Kong | collected 2016-03-17 ... | reverse complement strand
CATGAATATTTTATAAACTTTAGAATTTGGAATTTAGATGAAGAAAAAAGTGCAAAAGAGTTTAATAAAAAGGTTTTTGACAAAATAAATGAAACTTTTGAAACAAATATAAATATTGATGAAGTTTACAAAGAAAAACCAAAAAATATAAGAATTGCTAGAAAAATATTTTTTAATTTTGATGAGTATTTTTCTTGGCCATCTTTAGAAAATGAGATAGTTTCAAAAACTGGATTTTGTTATGGTTTGGATTCTCATTTTGGAATTTTAGTAAATGGAGATGTGATTCCATGTTGTTTGGATCAAAATGCTTGTGTGAAACTTGGAAATACAAATAGTACACAAATAGAAGATATATTAAATTCAAAAAGAGTTAAAGATATTCAAAAAGGTTTTAAAAACAATATTTTAGTTGAAGAACTTTGTCAAAAGTGTGAATATCGAACAAGATTTGATAAAAAGGATTAATAATTATGAATGAAATAGAGATAATACTTAAAAGTGTAAGAGATTTTTTTTCAAGTCCGATGTTAAAAATAGCTTTAGTTCCATTGATTATAACAATGATTATTTTGTATATGTTATTTTTTGCAGCAGCAGATTTTGGAATCTCAAGTTTACAAGAAATAGCTCAAGCTTCACAAAATGGAGAAGAGATAGTTATTGATGAAAATGCACCGTTTTATTTTGTTTGGATGACATATTTAATAGTATTTTTGTTTAAATACTCATTTACATCTTGGCTTGCTGGATTTTTACTTTATACTATTGGAACAGTTATTATTCTTCAAGCTTCAGTGATTTTTTCGATTGTTGTAATTGGCTTCTTAACTCCAATGATTTTAAGAATTTTACATAAAAGATATTATTCTCATTTAGAATTATATGGATATGGAACTTTATTCTCTCCTCTTTGGGTTTTATTTAAAAGCTCACTTATGATGATATTTTTGTTTATTCTTTTAATTCCTGTTTATTTTATTCCTGTTTTAAATATGATTGCTTTTTCAATTCCACTTTACTATTTTTTTCATAAACTTTTAAATTTTGATGTAAGTTCAACAATTCTAACTAAAAATGAATATGAAATAATATATAAAAATGAAGCCAACTCTTTTCGAGTGAGAACACTCTTTTTATATTTAATTTCAATGATTCCTTTTGCAACACTTTTTAGTGCAGTCTATTTTATCATTTATTTAGGACACTCATATTTTCTAAAACTTGAAGAATTAAGAAAAAATAGGGATAAACTAATCTCTAACTAGTTTATATCCAACTCCTTGAATATTTTTTAAGAAATTTTCAGGAAGTTTTTTTCTGAAGTTTTTGATAAAAAGTCTCATTGCATTTGAAGTCATGATTGAATCCTCATCCCAAATATTGCCTTCTAATTCTTCATAGGTTATGATTCTATTTTTTGTAATAAGTAACTTCAAAAAATTACTCTCTTTTTTTGTTAGAGTAAACTCTTCATTTCCATTTGAAATAATAGATTTACTTGAATCAAATATCCAATTTGGAATAAGATTATAGATTTTATTATCATCATAACTATTTACAAAAGCTTCTAAAGCTTCCATAAGTTTATCTTCAGTTATTGGTTTTACAATATATTTTATTAAGTGTAATTCTGTTGCTTGAAGTAAATAATCTAAATCTGTATGTGCTGAAGTTATTATTATTCTTATTTTAGAATCTGATTTTCTAATTTTTTTTATTAAATCAATGCCTGTTTCATTTCCCATTTTTATATCAGTTATAATTAAATCAGGAGTATGTTCTAAATATTTTTTATATGCTTCACTTACATTTTTAGCATGAGTTGCTTCTTTGAATAGATGTTTTAGAATTTCATAAATGTTGTTTCTAATTCCATCTTCGTCTTCTGCATATAAAACATTAAAAGCAGTAAGTTTATTTATAAAATCGTTTTTCATATTATATAAATCCTTATTATAAAAGTTATGCTATCATAGCAAAATTAGCATAATAAGGGGCTATTTTGGGCTTAATTACTGAAAAGAATTTATCAAAAACAATAATATTAACATTTATGATTATTATGACTTCAATGGTTGCAGCCATGTCATATTTTTATGTAAGTAATACATATGATGATTTTGAAGTACAAATGGAAAAATATAAAGATGAGTATTATTCAGATAAGAAAAAAACTCTAAAAAAGGAGATAAATACAGTAATTGATATTTTAAATTATAATATTGCTAAGTCTAATCTACCTGATGATGAGTTAAAACTAGATGCTGTTAGGCTCTTAAATAATATTACATTTGAGGAAAATAAGAGTAATTATTTCTTTGTTTATGAAATAAAAAATATGCAAGGAGGAGATGATTTTGCAAAATTAGTTGTAAATCCTAATCGACCAGATTTAGTAGGAACTTTTATCTCTACAAATTACAAAGATGCAGATGGAAAGAAGTTTAGAGAAGATTTTTTAAGAGATATTCGTTATACAGGAGAATCTTTTACTAAATATGCTTATAATAAACCAAATGAAAAAGAAGCGAAACAAAAACTTTCATATTTTAAATACTATGAGAAATGGAATTGGGTGATTTCTGTTGGAATCTATACTGATGATATTGAAAGCGAAATAGCAACAAAAGCAAAAGAGTTAAAAAAGAAGATAAAAAACCAAGTTGTACAAAATGTAGTACTTTTTGTAATGTTTTTATCAATTGCTATTTTAATATCTATAGCAATATCTCAAAAAATTGATAAAGTTTTAAAAAATTATGAAAATAAAGTTTTATCAAATGCCAAGGAACTAGAAGAATTAAATCAATCTTTAGAAGAAAAAGTAAAAAATGAGATAGAAAAAAATAGAGAAAAAGAGCAACTTTTAGTTCAAAAATCAAAATTTATAGCTCTTGGTGAGATGATATCTAATATTGCACATCAATGGAGACAGCCTTTGAGTGAATTGTCTTCAATTTTGATGAATATAAAATTTAAGTATAGTATAAATGCTTTAGATGAAAAAACAATGGAAGAAAAATCAAAAGAGGCTGATAAAGTTTTAGAATTTATGTCTCAAACAATTGATGATTTTAGAAATTTCTTTATGCCTAAAAAAGAAGAAGAAGAATTTTATTTATATAAAGCTATTGATAGTGTTATAAATATAATTTCAAGTACTTTGGTTAATTATGATATTAAATTAGAGATAAATATTGATAAAAAGATAGTTTTAAAAACTTATTTGAATGAATATCAACAAGTTTTACTAAATATTATAAATAATGCAAAAGATATCTTAATAGAAAAAGGAGTTAAAACTCCTAAAATAATAATAAGCGCCTATGAAGAAGATAATTATGTAGTTTTATATATAGAAGATAATGGTGGAGGGATTTTTGTTGAACCAAAGGGAAAAATCTTTGAACCATATTTTACAACTAAAGAAGATAGCAATGGAACAGGAATAGGGCTTTATATGTCAAAAATAATTGTTGATAAAAATATGAGAGGTAAACTTCGGGTTAGAAATACTAAAGATGGGGCAAAATTTGCTATTTTCGTTCCTAAAAATAGTTTTATAAAAGAGATAAACTATGAATTTATCTAAAAATAATTTTATAGCACATAGAGGTTTACATAAGGGTAGAGAAATCCCTGAAAATTCATTGAAGGCTTTCAAAGAAGCTATTTTAAATCATTATGCAATAGAATTTGATATTAATATTACAAAAGACAATCAGATTATAGTTTTTCATGATGAAAATTTATATAGATTGTGTGGAATTAAAGAAAATATTGAGAATATAGACTACTCTTTTTTTAAAGAATTAAAACTTTATGAAAGTAGTCAATATATACCTTTATTTAAAGAAGTTTTAGAACTAGTTAAAGGGAAAGTTCCTTTAATTATAGAGATAAAAAAACACAAAAATATAGGAAAATTAGAGACTAAGTTAATGGAGATTTTAAGCTTTTATAAAGGAAAATATCTTTTATGTTCTTTTGAAAAAGAAATTTTATGTTGGCTAAAAAAAAATAATCCTACTTTAAAAATAGGATTGATTTTTGAATCTTTACCTCGAAAGTTTGAAAAGTATAATAAAACGATTTTTTTATATAAATTCTTTAAAACAAAACCTGATTTTATATCTTTATCTTATGATTTATTTAATAGTAGCATTTTTCAATTTATTAGGAAAAATAATCTTTTTGTGATGGTTTGGACAATAAAAACAAAAGAGGAATATGAGAAAATAAATAAAAAAGCAGATGCAATAATCTTTGAGGATTTTATATAAAAATAAGAGAAAAATTCTCTTATTTTTTATCCATACATCAAGGTTGGAAGCCATAATGAAATAATTGGAATATAGGTTACTAAAAGTAGACCTATTAGTAATATTCCTGTCATAGGAAGTGATGCTACAATAATCTCTTTTAGGCTAAGTCCAGTTATACCACTTGCCACAAAAAGATTGAGTCCCACAGGTGGGGTTATCATACCAATTTCCATATTAACAACCATAATAACACCTAAATGAATAGGATCAATTCCTAATGCCATACCAATTGGTAATAATAAAGGAACAGTAATCATAACTACAGAACTAGGTTCCATAAATTGTCCCATTAATAAAAGTAAAATATTTACAATTAATAAGAACATCAAAGGACCAACATTTGCTTCTAAAATCATTTGTGTTATATGTTGTGGAATTTGTTCATCTGTTAAAAAATGAGCAAAAAGCATAGCGTTTGCAATGATAAAAAATATCATAGAGCTTGTTTGTGCTGAATCCAAAACAATTTGATATAAATCTTTGAATTTAGTATCTTTATAAATATAAACAGAGATAAACAAAGCATACATAACACTAAATGCACCTGCTTCTGTTGGAGTAAAAATACCACCATAAATACCACCAATAACTATCACTATAATCATTAAAGCCCAAAAAGAGTTTTTAAAAGCTGTAAACTGTTCTTTAAAACTTGCTCTCTTTTCACCTTTAAAACCACTTTTTTTAGCTAAAAAGTAAGTAGCTACCATCATCATAGCACCTATCATAAGACCTGGAATTACCCCTGCCATAAATAGTTTTCCAATAGATTGATCAGCTGTTACCCCATAAACTATGAATACGATAGATGGTGGAATCAAAATACCTAATGTTCCTGAAGTTGCTATAGTTCCTATTGCAAATTGTTCGTTATATCCAGCTTGTTTAATAGCTCCATACATAACAGAACCAATAGCAGCAACAGTTGCTGGAGAACTTCCACTAACAGCTGCAAAAATAATAGATGCTAAAATAGCAGCTATTGGAAGACCACCTGGAAGATGCCCAACTAAAGTTTTTGCAAATTCAATAATTCTTGATGCTGATGAACCTCTTGATAATAAAGAACCAGCAAGGATAAACATAGGAATAGCCATAAGTGTATATTTATTTAATCCATCAAAAATTTTAGATGAAACACCCATCAAATCCATATCTGTAAAAATAAATGATGTTAAAAGAGTTGTTGTTCCTAAGGCAACGGCTACAGGTACACCAAATAACATAAAAGCAAATAGTAAAACAAAAAGTGTAGCTATAACCATATTATTTTTCTCCTTTTATTTCTTTTATAATATCTTCGTGTTCATTATAAAGTCTGATATCTTTTGAATCAGTTTGATAAATTTCAACTAATTTCTCAAAAACTCTATATGCAGCTAATGCAAAAGCAATTGGAAGTACAAGATGTGGAATCCACATAGGAATATTTAAATCAACACTCATTTCCCCAAAATCTACTAACATAACTACAAGTTGGTATCCAAAATATGATATTAAACCAAGATATAAAATGGAAATAATATTAGCAAAAATTAAAAAGAATTTTTGATAAGCTAAAGAAAATTTCCCTATAAGTAAACTCACAGAAATATGAGCTCCTCGTTTAAATCCATATGCAGCACCAAAAAGTGCAGACCAAATAAAAAGATAATTTGTAAGTTCTGCAGCCCAAGTAAGACTCATGTCAAACGCATATCTTAATATTACATTTATAAATGCTAATAAAACCCCAAGTGACAGTCCAAAGACTGCCATTGTTTGGTTTATTGTTCCGACAATTATGTCGCCAATTTCAAAGAATTTTTTCATATTTACCACTTAACTATTTTGTTTCAATTGCTTTTTTGATTAACTCTTCGCCAATTACATCATAAAATTGAGGATAAACAACAGACATAGTTTTTCTCCATTGTTGCTTTAGCTCAGGAGTTAATTCTATAATTTGAAGTTTATTTGTATCTTTTGCATATTTAGTTAATTCAGTCATAATATGAGCATCTTCAAGTGCTGATTCTTTTCTTTCAAGTTCAGTTGCTTCTTTCATAGCTTGAGATACATTTGCTTGTAAATCTTTTGGAAGTTTATTCCAAAATTGCTCATTCATAACTACTAAATAACCTAAATATCCGTGTTGAGTTAAAGTAAGACTAGATTGAACTTCATGGAATTTTTTTGTATAAAAGTTTGATAATGGATTTTCTGTTCCATCAACTACACCTTGTTGCAATGCTGAATAAACTTCAGAAAATGGTAAAACTTGAGGATTTCCACCAACAGATTTAAATTGTGCTTCTAAAACTTTTGAACTTTGTATTCTAAATTTTATACCAGCCGCATCTTCTGGTTTTACTAAAGCTTTTGTACTTGATGAAAGGTGTTTGAACCCCGCATCCCAATAATCAAGAGCAATCATCTGTTTTTTTTCATCAACTTTTGATTTTAAAATTGCACCAACTTCTCCATCCATTACATTATAAAGATGAGCTTTATCTCTAAAAATAAAAGGTAAATCAAAAAGTTGCATTTGTGGAGCAACACTTGTAAATTTTGATAAACTAGGCATAATTAACTGAACATTATTCATAACTAGTGCTTTCATCTCTTCACCATCACCGTATAATTGTGAATTTGGGAATACTTGAACATCAATTTTTCCAGCACTTAATTCTTCAACTCTTTTCTCAAAAAAGTCTGCTGCTTTCCCTTTTGGCGTACTAGCACTTACTACGTGACTTACTTTCATTGTATAATCAGCTGCTAATCCTACTGTTGCTAACATAGCTGCTGCTATTGTTCCTAAAACTAATTTTTTCATATCTTTCTCCTTAATTTTTTTGATATTAAAAAATTATAGTCAAAAGTTATGTAACTATTGTGTAATAATTAGAGCATATGAAAATATTTTATAAAGCGTCAATTGCACCTTCAATAGCCTTTGTAGCGTCTATTTTCCCATATGCTCTTTTTGTATCAAAATAATTTACTGAATAATCTGCTTGATTTTCTAAACCAACTTGTTGAGTAGTTGTTATTAAAATATTTCTAATTTCATCAAAAGTTAAATTTTGGTTTTCACTTAACATTAAAGCTATAACTCCTGAAACAGTTGGTGCAGAAAAACTAGTACCTAAAATAAAACTATAATTTTCATTTACCAAGTTATTTCCATTAATACTTAAAGTTGAACTAGGATTATACCCATCAGATTTTAGTAAATCTAAACTCAAAATTCCTATATCAGAGTCTCCTCCAGGAGCTAAGATATCAATATTTGAACCATAATTTGAGTAGCTTGTTACATCATTATCTTTAGAAGTTGCTCCAACTCCTAATACAAATTGTGATTCTGATTCATCTTCATTGCCATTTATATCTAAATCAATAGCATTTCCAAAAATATCTCCATTTCCAGAAGCAAAAACTATTACAATTCCTTTATTTTTTAACTCTTCTATTTTATTTTCAAGATTCTCAGATAATGAAGAACCTCCCCAACTACAATTTATAACTCTTGCTCCTAATTCTTCGGCTTTTGAAAAAGCTTCTAAAAAATAACTTTCAGATATAGAGGTTTCTAAATCAATGTTTATTAAAATAAGTTCAACATTTTTTGGAGCAACACCTAAATAAGTTGATGCAATAACTCCTGCAACACCTGTTCCATGAGAATAAGAATTTGTAGAAGTTAAAACATTAGAGCTTTGATCCATTACATTATATGTTGAAATAACCTTATCTTTTATATCAGGATGAGCAACTTGAAAATTTTCATCAATAACAGCAACTTTAATTTTTTGTGTAGAGGTTGTATTTATTGGTAAATTTATATGAGAATTATCATTTATATTATAAGTTGTTTTAAAACTATTGTTAATATTTGAATTTATATTCCAAGCATAAGATGAATAATTAGTTGATGTAATAGGATTTTCTGCTGTTTTTGTAATACCAGAATCTCCTCCCCCTCCACATGAAACAAAAAATAAACCTACAAAAACATAGCAAATATTAAAAATTTTTCTTTTCATCTTTTTTTTCTTTCTTTCAAATAATTTGGATGTGCTGATTTTATATCTTCTTTATTGTATAGCTTTTGGCAGTATTCAAAAATGTCTTGATTTGAATTTAATTTTATTAGAAAAAATCTATGAGATATTTTATTGAAACTTTCTATGTTTAATTCTTCAAAATCGTCTGTACAATCTGAATTTTCATTGCATTCAACTAAAATTTCATTTTTAAATTTTATAGTTTTACCCTCGGTTGTAGTATACTCTTGTATCTCATCGTTATTTAGAGTTTTTGTGGATATTTTTGGAACTATTTCTACTTTTTTATCAAATTCAAAATAAAAAGAGTTTGCTAATAAAGAAAAGTTTAAGCTTATTAAAATCAATAAATATTTCAAGTTATTCCTTTAAGGGGATATTTTTTAGATAAATATTCTAACCAAATAATTTTTAAAAAACTTTATAAAATTATTTAATTAAATTATACATATTATGTAATGTATGTTTTTTACACAAAAAATAATAAGTTTTCTTTTAATAGTATAATATAATTTCATGTTCTGAAGTTTCGATATTGGTATCTATTTAACTATATTTAAACTAATTTATAGTACATTATTGTCCAACTTTACTATGGAATATAAAAGATTAATATAAAGATAAAGGAAAATGATGGGGTGCAATTTAGACTTACTAACTTCTTTTAAAGATAACTGTGGGTTTGGTTTAGTAGCTGATATGAAAAACCGACCAAGTCATAAAAATTTAGAAGATGCAATAACTTCACTTGAAAGAATGATGCACAGAGGTGCAGTAGCAGCTGATGGTAAAACAGGAGATGGTTCTGGTTTATTGTTATCAATGCCTGATTCTTTTATGAGAAAAATAGCAACACAAAAAGGTGTTGATTTACCAGAAATTTATGCCGTGGCAATGATTTTTACAAGAGAACTTGAAGATATAGATACTTTTAAAGAATACTGTGAACGAAATGATTTAAAAGTTATATTAACAAGAACAGTTCCTGTTGATATAGATGCTTTAGGACAACAAGCATTAGACAGTTTACCACATATTATTCAGGTATTTGTAGTTCCAAATACTTTAATGTCATCAAAAAGATTTGATGCTATGCTTTATTTAACGAGAAAAGAGTGCGAGCATAAGTTAATAGAAAAGAAAGATTTTTATATTCCTACATTTTCATCTAAAGTAATTGCGTATAAAGGGCTCATTATGCCTACGCATATTAAACATTTCTATATTGATTTAAGAGATGAAGATTTTAAAATTTCTTTCTCTTTATTTCATCAAAGATTTTCGACAAATACTCTTCCTTTGTGGAGATTAGCACAACCTTTTAGAGCTATTGCTCATAATGGTGAAATAAATTCTGTTGAAGCAAATAGATTTAATGTTGAAGTAAAATCAGAGCAATTAAAATCAGAAATATTTTCTGAATCGGAAATGAAAAGATTATTACCTATTTTACAAAATGTTGGTTCAGATTCTACATCTTTAGATAATATGTTTGAATTTTTATTAGCAAATGGAGTTGATTTCTTTAAAGCAGCAAGATCTTTGGTTCCCGCTCCTTGGCAAAATGCTCCACATATGGATTCTAATTTAAGAGCATTTTATGAGTACACTGCAACTGCGATGGAAGCATGGGACGGACCTGCTGCTGTTTCATTAACAGATGGAAGACATATTGGATGTTTAATTGACAGAAATGGATTACGACCATCAAAATATGTGATTACAAAAGATGATAAATTATATATTACATCTGAGTATGGAACTTTAGAAATTGAAGATGACAATATTTTAGAGCGTGGAAGATTACAATCAGGACAAATGATTGCTCTTGATCTTAAACATGGGAAAATTCTAAAAGAAGAAGATATTAATAATTATTTAAAATCATCTCAACATTATTCTAAATGGTTAAATGATGACATGGATTATATTCAAGAATATATTGAAGATACTTTTTTAAATGTAAAAGATTATAAATTAGATAATTTAGAGAAAAAACAGAAATACTATAATATTACTTATGAAGTATTAGACCAAGTTATTGAGCCAATGGCAAAAGAGGGTAAAGAACCAGTTGGTTCTATGGGAGATGATACACCTTTAGCCTGTTTTTCAACTGTAAATAGAAATTTTACAGATTTTTTCAGACAAAAATTTGCTCAAGTTACAAATCCTCCAATTGATCCATATAGAGAAAAAGTGGTTATGTCTTTAGAAACAGGATTTGGTAGAGTACATAATATTTTAGATGAAAAACCTCAATATGCAAAAAGATTAAAAGTAACAAGTCCTATTTTAATGAAGGAAAAATATGATGTTTTATACTCTTTTGGAGATGAAAAATCACCAAGATATGATGAATATTATAAAAATAGAACTTTTTCAATAGCATTTAAATCTAATTTAAAACAGGCATTAGAAACATTATCTTCATATGTTTTAAAAGCTGTAAAAAATGATGGTGTAGCTGTTGTAATTTTAGATGATAGAACTATTAATGAAAATGAAAAAATTATTCCAGTTGCAATGGCAGTTGGTTATATTAATCAAAAATTGTTGAAAGAAGAAATTAGATACAACGTTTCAATAGTTGCGGTTACAGGTGAAGTTTACGATCCTCATATGGCAGCTGTTTTAGTTGCATTTGGTTGTACAGCAATTTATCCATATATGATGTATGCATCAACTGTTGCTTTTTTCCAAAAAGAAAAACCAAGTAAATATGAGATGCAGAAATATTTAAAAAATACTCAAAAATCAGTTAATGCTGGATTATTGAAAATTATGTCAAAAATGGGTATTTGTACAATTGCTTCTTATAGAAATTCAGGATTGTTTGATATTATTGGTTTAAGCGATGATATTGTAAATGATTGTTTTACAGGCGCTCATAGTGAATTAGCTGGATTAACATATACTGATATTGAAGAAAAAATTAATAAATCTCATGACAATGCTTTTAAAGAGGAAAATTCTATTTTTCCTCTTGACTTAGGAGGATTTTATAAATACTCTAATGGTGGAGAATATCATGATTATGGTCCAGCTACTACAAAAGCAATGCACAACAAAAATGCCTCTAAAAAAGAAGATATAACCGATTTTGTTGCTTTAAGAGAGTTAGTAAAAAATAGAGATAAAAAATTTATAAGAGACTTTTTAGAGTTTAATTCAGATAGAAAAGCAATAAATATAAGTGAAGTTGAGTCTAAAGAAGAAATTTTTAAAAGATTTGCAACGGCGGCTATGAGTTTGGGTTCTATTTCTCCTGAAGCTCATGAAGCTATGGCTACGGCTATGAATACTATAGGTGGTATGAGTAACTCAGGAGAAGGTGGAGAAGATTCAAAAAGATTTGGAACTATTAAAAACTCGAAAATTAAGCAAGTTGCATCAGGGAGATTTGGAGTAACACCTGCTTATTTAAGAAGTGCAGAAGAGTTACAAATAAAAGTAGCTCAAGGTGCAAAACCAGGAGAAGGTGGACAACTACCAGGACATAAAGTAACAGGTCTTATAGCAACATTAAGACATACAGTTGCAGGAGTTACACTTATCTCTCCACCACCACACCATGATATTTATTCTATTGAAGATTTGGCTCAATTGATTTTTGATTTAAAACAAATTAATCCATTGGCTAAAATTACCGTAAAACTTGTTTCTTCGATTGGTGTTGGAACAATTGCAGCAGGAGTTGCAAAAGCTTATGCTGATAAAATTATTATCTCTGGAGGTGATGGTGGAACTGGAGCTGCTCCTTTAACATCAATTAAACACGCTGGAAATCCATGGGAAATGGGACTTTCTGAAGCTCACAATGCTTTAAAAGCTAATCATTTAAGAGAGTTTGTTCATGTTCAAACAGATGGTGGATTAAAAACAGGTCTTGATGTTGTAAAAGCTGCTATGCTTGGAGCAGAATCTTATGCGTTTGGGACAGCTTCTTTAACTCTTTTGGGATGTAAAATTTTAAGAATTTGTCATACAAATAAATGTTCAGTTGGAGTTGCTACACAAGATCAACAGTTAAGAGATTTTTTCACAGGAACAGTTGAAAGATTGATTTCATATTTTACTTTCTTAGCTGAAGATGTTAGAGATATTCTTGCAAGTTTAGGTTATAAAACTATTGAAGAAATAGTTGGAAGAAGTGATTTATTAAAAGTTATTGATGATAAATTTGCACAAAAATTCGATTTTCAAAATATTTTAAGAAGAATTGATGGAATTGATACTTGTCAAAAAGAGACTAATGCTCCTTTTGATGATAATAAATTTGAAAAAGAGTTATTGAAAAAAGTTCATAGAACTATTGAAAATCCTAATTCTCCAGTAAAAGTAAACACAGAAATTTCTAATTTAAATAGATCTTTTGGTGCATTAATTTCAGGAGAAATAGCTAGATTTTATGGAGATAAGGGCTTACCTGAAAACTCTATTACTATAAATTTAAAAGGTATTGCTGGTCAATCTTTTGGAGCATTTTTGTCAAAAGGTATGAATCTATATTTAGATGGTGCCGCAAATGATTATGTTGGAAAAGGGATGAATGGTGGAAAAATCATTATAAATCCAGTACACCAAGGAAAAGATTTTGCAGGTGCAGGAAATACTTGTTTATATGGTGCAACAGGTGGAAAACTTTATATTAGAGCCGCTGTAGGTGAAAGATTTGCTGTTAGAAACTCTGGATGTACTTCAGTTGTTGAAGGAACAGGAGATAATGCTTGTGAGTATATGACAGGTGGAATTGTCGTAATATTAGGAAATACTGGGATTAATTTTGGTGCTGGTATGACAGGTGGTTTAGCTTTTGTTTATGACCCTGAAAAAACTTTTGTTGATAAAATGAATCAAGAACTAATTGAAGCAGTTAGAGTTGATACAGATGATACGGAACGAGAAAGATTATACTTAAAAAGATTATTATTAGATTATTTGCATGAAACTCAAAGTGAAATGACAGAAGATATATTACAAAATTTTAGAGCAGAAATTAGAAACTTCTGGATGGTAAAACCTAAAAATATGACAGTGTTACCACTGGATCCAGACAAGGGAGATTAATAGAATGTTAAATTTTACAAAATTTGAAAGAATAAATCCTGAAAAGAGAGATGTACTTCAAAGGTTAAAGGATTTTAATGAGGTATATCAAGTATTTACAAAACAAAGAGCAGTGGAACAATCAGATAGATGTATGCAATGTGGAGACCCCTATTGCCATACAGGATGCCCTTTAGGGAACTATATCCCTGCTTGGTTGAAACAAACAGCGACAAAAAATCCTGATTTGGCTTTTGCTTTGTCAAATGAAACGTCTCCTTTCCCTGAAATTTTAGGAAGAATTTGCCCTCAAGATGTATTATGTGAAGGTGCTTGTTCTTTAAATACAGGACATGGTGCAATTTCTATTGGAGCTGTTGAGACTTTTATTTCTGAAGATGCTTTTGAAAGGGGAATGAAACCTAAATTTTCAAATAGCAAAAATGGTAAAAAAGTGGCTGTTATTGGTTCAGGACCTGCTGGAATTTCTGCAGCAACTTTTCTTTTAAGAAAAGGTTTTGATGTTGAAATGTTTGAGAGAGCTGATAGAGCAGGTGGGCTTTTGATGTATGGAATTCCAGGATTTAAGCTTGATAAAACAACTGTTGATAGAAGAATTAATTGGTTGCTTGAAGCTGGAATGAAACTTCATACAAACTGTGAAATTGGACGTGATAAATCAATACTAGAATTAGAAAAAGATTTTGATGCAATATTCCTAGGAATAGGAGCAACTTCTAGCAATAAAGTAAAAATAGAGGGCGAAAATTCTTCAAATGTTCATTTTGCAATTGATTTTTTAACGGGAATTCAAAAAAGAAATCTTGGAAATAAAAATGTTGAATATATTGATGTAAAAGATAAAAAAGTAGTTGTTATTGGTGGTGGAGATACGGCTATGGACTGTGTTAGAACTTCTGTGAGAGAAGGTGCTGATAGTGTTAAATGTCTTTACCGAAGGGATGAAATAAACATGCCAGGAAGTAAGAAAGAGGTAGTAAATGCTAAGGAAGAGGGTGTTGAATTTGTATTTAATGTGAGCCCGAAATCTATAAAAGCACAAAACAACGTAGCTAGTGCAGTTGAGCTACTTGAAACTTCTATGAGTGAACCTGATATAAGTGGGAGACAAAAAGTTGTGATTAATGAAGGAAGTGAATATTTAGAAGAAGCAGATGTTATTATTTTAGCACTAGGTTTCTCTCCTGAAGTTCCATTATTTCTAAAAGAACTAAATGTTGAAACAAATTCATGGGGTGGAGTAATAGTTGATTCTAATTTTAAAACTTCAAATAAGAAAGTATATGCAGGTGGAGATTGTCAAAGAGGTGCACATTTAGCAGTAACTGCTGCTGTTGATGGAAGAGAAGCTGCAAAAGCTATAATAAAAAATTTATTATAATAAATGAATAATCTCACAGCTTTCTATAAAAAAGAATTTATAGAGGCTGTGATTCTTGCAAACAAAGAACTTTATACTTACTTAAATAAGAGTCTATCTTTAAACGACTATGAATATACAAATATAATAGGTTTTGGTGGTGATAATTCTTTGAAAATAGATTTGATTGCTGAAAATATTTTTATAAAATATTTAGAAAAGTTTGGGAATATCCATTCTGAAGAGTGTGGTTTAAAAACTACACATAAAGAGTTTACAATTATTATTGATCCACTTGATGGAAGTAATAATTTTTATTCAAAACTGCCTTATTATGGTACTTCTGTAGCTTTACAAAAAAATGGAATAAGCATAGCGGGATTTGTAACAAATCTTGTTAATGGAGAGATTATTTACAGAGCTTTTGAAGAAGAAATTAAATATTTTTCCTTACTTGAAATGCAACAATTTGAGCCATTAAAAATAACAAATACAAAAATCTCAATTTTTGAAAGAGCATATGAATATCCTAATATTTGCCAAAAGTTAAGTAATTATCATATTAAGTTTCGTTCTTTAGGTGCAGTTGCTTTATCTCTTAGTGATGCAAATAATTATGATTTTGTTTTATATGCAGGAAGAATCCGAGAATTTGATATTTTGGCTGCTATATACATATGTAAAGATTTATTTATTTATAGAACAAATGAATATTTGTTTATAACGAAAAATAGAGAAAAATATGAATTCCTTAAAGAAATTATTAATGAATTTTAGGTTATAACTCCACCATAAATAAATTATACTAGGGAAAAATTATATGTCTTTGATTATTACTGATGAATGTATTGCATGTGATGCATGTAGAGAAGAGTGTCCAAATTATGCTATTGAAGAAGGTGATCCAATTTATGTGATTGATTCTGATAGATGTACTGAGTGTGTTGGGCATTATGAAGAACCTTCATGTATTGAAGTTTGTCCAGTTGACTGTATTATAATTGATCCAGATAACCAAGAGAC